>Ga0272445_1002665_pt1 | contig 12002 bp, 12 predicted proteins | sample YNPCB0031_FD_194404 | JGI IMG/M metagenome (GOLD analysis project Ga0272445, IMG submission 194404) | Hot spring sediment microbial communities from Yellowstone National Park, WY, United States - YNP-CB-003-1 | ecosystem: Environmental > Aquatic > Thermal springs > Hot (42-90C) > Sediment... | reverse complement strand
CACCTCTCTCAGCTAGGTTCGCTACCAAAATCGCAAGAGCGTCCTCCACGGCTTTTAGGTCAGTCCCCGTTACGTCGATGAACAAGTTCTTGGTCCTTGTGCTTACTTTGGTGAGCTCCGAGTTTATTATTGGAGGCATCGAGAGGATGTTGCCGTTGGCATCAATCAGGAGAGGGGCCAAGCCTTCATCCTTGATGATCCATCCGTACTCCATTCCCTTGGGATGCTTCTCGATTATCTCTTTACCACTCATCTCCCTGTCGCCTTCTAGCGGCGTGAATTTGAACTCTTCGAAGCGCTTGGCCGTGTACACTATTGGAGTCCTCACCACGTCGAAGTTATGCAAGCCTATGGCAAACTTCTTGCGATTCCTGCCGTGAGTCTTGTGCAGGGCCTCTTGGAGCTGTATTAACTGCCTCAGCCCCCCCTCCCCAAGAGAGCAGCCTAGGACTGCAGCGCACGCAACGAAGGGCCTGACCGTCCTGACAGAGTCGTCGACCTCGACTACAAAGCCCTCCTCAGCCCTTTTCACTGGGTACTTAGGAGCTCCGAGCTCTACCTCGAGGAACCCCTTCAAGCTCCTCGCGATGCCTTCGGCGGAGAACATGTCTGCCCTGTCGGTGGTCACTTCGAGCGTTATTTCGTCAGAACTGAAGGCCTTGACCTCAGCCTTGACCATCTCCAAGGCTTCGACAAGCTCCCTGTCGCTTAGGTCTCGCTTGCCCACAAGCTCAAGCAAGTCTCTCTTGCTGACGCCTATAGTGGGCATTGAGGCGCCACCGTCCTTGCCCTGAGGAACCTCAGGTCTCGAGAATAGAGCTCTCGTATATCCGATATACCGAGTAACGCCATTGCCAGCCGGTCTATCCCTATGCCCCACGCCGCGACTGGATAGTCTACCCCAAGGCTTTCAAGAACCTCCGGCCTGAACATACCAGCGCCTAGGCACTCTATCCAGCCGAGCTGAGGATGGTACACTGAGCCCTCGACGCTCGGCTCTGTAAAGGGGAAGTAGCTGGGCCTGAACTTAACTTCTTCGAATCCCAACCTTTGAGCAAAGTCCCGTAGCACTCCAAGGAGGGTTCTGAGGTTTACGCCCTCGTCGCCATAAATCCCGTCCACCTGCGTGAACTCTATGAAGTGTGTGGCGTCGATTACGTCGGGCCTGAAGACTTTTGAGACACAGAACATCTTCGCTGGAGGCCTTGGCCTTTTAGCCAAGAACCTAGCCGAGACAGCCGTCGTGTGGCTTCTAAGTATCAGTCTAGAGGCACGCTCCTCGCTCCAAGGATACCCCCACTTGGCCTCGTGAACCCTCTTGACGGCCTCTACTAGCTCCTTGTGCGGGAGGCGGCCCGTCGAGGGCTCGAGCAACACGAAGCAGTCGTGTATTTCTCTAGCCGGGTGGTCTTGGGCTTGGAAGAGCACATCGAAGTTCCAGAACTCCGTCTCGACGTAGGGGCCCTCGGCTTCTACGAAGCCCATCTCCAAGAGTATCCTACGAACTCTATCGAGAAATTCTACGTAAAAATGCTTCCTAGCCGGATACACTCGAGGAGGCTCGGCCGAAATATCGTAGGGTTTTAAGTAAACGCTTCTCCATTCCCCGCTTTTTATTAGGTCTGCCGTTAAAGCGCCCACGACCCTTATCCACTGAGCTCGGCTAAGGGCCTCAAGGCCGTCCTCCGTGATCGCTGCAAGCCTCCTTCTTTGTTGCACTATCGAGGCCAGCCTTCGGGTCTTAAGCTCCAGCAAGACCTCCTGGGACAGATCTTTCACGCGAACTTTGCCTCCGCTCGCAAGCCTCTTCAAGACCTCTTCCACGGGGTCTTCAGCGGGAACCCTCCTCACCTCAATGACCCTCTCGCCATCTACCGTCACGACCTCTCCAAGCCCTTTCCTGCGTATCCAGCCCAGAGCTATTCTCAGCTCTTCATCGCTTATCCCGACGATCTTTTTGACTTCCTGTAGAGCCACCCGTCCTCCGAAGTCTAAAGCCCTCCTCGCGATCCTCTTCTCGGGAAGTCCCTCCTTGGCGTATCTTATGCCTTCATCAGTCAAAACTAAGTAGTCCTCGTCCTCAGCCGAGAGACGCACTAAGCCCTTTTGGTTCAGTCCCTCTAGATAAGACATCACGGAGCTTAGGCCGAGTCCTGTGCATTCAGCCAGCTCGCTGACCTCAAGGGCCCTTCTGGCGTCGCTGAGGCATTTTAATACCCTAATCTCTCCATTAGAGAGCTCTAGTGCCATTCGTTCAGCACCACCGGCTTTGGAAGATAGCGCTATAAGGAAGCTTTTAATTTTCGCTTTAAGATTAATGGTTGGAAGGCCTTGGTGGTAAGCTTGAGGAAATCCAGCGCCGGGACCATAGACCCGTGGGGTTCGACGGAGATAGAGAGTTATGAGAGGTTGCTCGAGGAATTCGGAATCCAGCCGCTAGAGGGAGTGGCCGACAAGCTGCCTCACAAGCCCTCGTTCATTCGAAGGAAGATAATATTTGGCCATAGGGACTTCGAGCGCATAGTCGATGCGATAAACAACAAGCAACCTTTCGCCGTCATGAGCGGAATAAAGCCCTCCGGCCCCCTCCACATAGGTCACATCCTCACCATTAGGGAAATGATATTTTTCCAGAAGATGGGAGGCACCGTCTTCTACTGCGTAGCGGACATAGAGGCTTACGAGGATAACGGCATCCCGTTCGAGGAGAGCGAGCAGATAGCTACAGACAACTTGGCCGATGCCCTCGCTCTAGGGCTCGACCCAACGCGCGCCTACATATATAGGCAGTCCAAGGAGAACGACGTCAAGGACTTGGCGTTCATATTCGCTCGATCCGTAACGCTTTCAACCATAGAGGCAATTTACGGAGCGCGACACATGGGCCTCTACATGTCGGCCTTGGTCCAAGCAGGCGACATCCTCCTCCCGCAACTGAAGCGCTTCGGCGGGCCTAAGCCCACCCTGGTCCCCGTGGGGATAGACCAAGACCCTCATATTAGGCTTTGCAGAGACTTGGCGCACAAGTTTAGGGAGAAGTTTGGCTTCGTACTGCCCTCGGCCACTTACCACAAAATCATAAGGGGGCTAGACGGTAGCCCAAAGATGAGCAAGAGAAATCTGATGAGCTACTTCACCTTGGCGGAGGACGTCGAGAGCATAGCCTACAAGCTGAGGAACGCCTTCACTGGTGGGAGGCCGACGGCTAAAGAGCAAAAGGAGCTCGGAGGAGAGCCTGAGAAGTGCCCCATATTCGACTTGTACAAGTTCTTCTTCGTAGAAGACGATGAAAAGTTGTTGGAGATATACATGAAGTGTAGGAACGGAGAGATGCTCTGCGGCGAGGACAAAGTATTCGCAATCGAGGTGGTGACCTCCTTCATCAAAGAGCACCAGCGCAAGAAGCAGTCCTTGATTGACAAGTCGAGGACGATATTAGGCCTGAACTAGGCCTTACTAAAGGCCTGCCCTCGGTGTCGATTTCTCCTCGCCTTATCCTTGTAGAGGAGATGGGCCTGCCGTCGTATGCTAGCACCAGTGGGACTACTATGATCACGAGCGGCTTGAGGCCCTTGCCAACCCTGACTTTGTTTATCATGACCGCCCTTTCGTATGTCTCCTCGCTTACGACTAGGACCTCTAACCTCTCATCGTAGATCGCTGTGCCATAGACGTCATTTATCACCACCACATCGTACTCCGCCAGCTCGTCCATCCTCTCCTCCTTAATCCACCTTTCGAGGCCCTCCCTCCTCTTGGGGAGGGGATCAATCTTAGCATCGCCCTTGCTTCGAGCCACCATTTCGTCGCTTGTGAGGCCTATGACGACTTTTCGGCCCACTTTAAATGCAGTCCTTAAGAGCTCTCTATGCCCCTTATGCAACTTGTCGAACGTCCCGGCCACAGCTACCACGGTAAAGGGCTTTTCTTTCATGTCTTGGACCTGTCCTCCTATTACCCAAAGGGAAGGGTTATTATCCTTTCTCTTTTCAAAGTCCTGTGGTGTACCTCCGCGTTGCTCACCGAAGAAGAGCTGAGGTGCTTGAGGAGAGCTGGTAGAGCGGCCTCTCAAGCCCTCAAGAGCATGATTTACAAGATCCACGAAGGAATGCCGTTGTTAGAGATATGCGAACAAGTCGAGCGCCACATCAGGTCGATGGGATGTGAGCCAGCTTTCCCCTGCAATGTCTCGATCAATCACGTGGCAGCGCATTACACCTCATTCATAGGGGATAAATTAGCCGTACCCCCTAGAAGCTTAGTGAAGATAGACGTCGGAGCCCACGTCAACGGCTTCATAGCCGACGTCGCGTCGACGGTTGCGCTTTCAGAGGAGTATGAGCCTCTCGTTCGTGCGGCTGAAAAAGCCCTCGAAACAGCCATCAACTCCATAAAGCCTGGTGTCAAAATGTCGACCCTCGGCTCCCTCATAGAGATGACTATAAAGAGCCTGGGCTTCAAGCCCATCAGGAACCTATCAGGCCACATGCTTAAGCAGTACACGTTGCACGGGGAGAAGAGCGTGCCAAACGTGGCGGTCGACAGTAGGGCGTCTATGGAGGCCTACGAAGTTTACGCAATAGAGCCCTTCGTCACCAACGGCCTCGGGGTGGTGACCGACTCTCCTGAGGTCTACATATTCCGATACCTAAGCCTGAAGAAGGCCAAGAAGGCCGATAGAGAGGTCCTCGCGGCCATATGGCATCGATTCAAAGGCTTACCCTTCTGCGACAGGTGGGTCAGCGACCTAATTTCAGACGACACACTTTTGAAGCTCTTGGAGCTCTCGCGCATGGGCTCTCTCTACGGCTATCACGTGCTAATAGAGAAGGGCAAGGGACTCGTAGCCCAAGCCGAGCACACAGTCATAGTCCTCGAAGACGGCGTTGAGGTGACGACGAGCTTTCAATAGCCGTACGGCCTCGGAGGGCCCTTCTCGGGGACTCCGTAGATCATGGATATGTAGAGAGGTCCCTTGCACTTCACGCACTCGCCAACCCTCTTCAAGACGTAGTCGCCGACTTGGAACTCTCTCTCCTCCTTGTAATCGCACTTCTCGCACTGCAGGACCGTTATCGTCCTCATGCCCCTTATGGTCACCAAGACCCTTCTCCTCGTCGCAGAAAACAGTGTGCTAAATATTATGAGTATTACCAACACCAAGAGCAGATACCACGTCAAAAGGTCAACGTAGTCTCCGGTCGACGATATTGATAGTGGGTTAAGCATAGTGGCTAACCTCAGCAACTAGCCATTACCCACACCTATGGTGTTGCCTATACCAGCTATTATAGCAACCCCTCCTTCCACTACCTTCTCCCTGACGATCCTCTTCACGACCTCGACAGCCCTGTCCACGGCCTCTGCCAGCTCCTTCCTCATAGTCGACAGGGCTTCCTCGTAGGCCTGCTTGATTATGACTGCGTCTAGGCCGACGCCGAGCTCGAGGGCCACCTGCTCTATCTTGTACTTCTCAGGGCCCGGATCGCCTATGGCAGCTCCGACCCCCTCGGCTATCTGACCCGTGTTCTCGCCTTCCATCTTGACAGCTGCGTCGACGGTTATTATCCTCTTCAGCCTGTCCTTGTACTGCCGAGCCAACTTGGCTATAACCTCGCCGGGCTTGCCGACTCTGCCCCCAGGCCCTTCAGCCTTGACCACGACGAGGAGCCTGCCCTCAAAGGGCACCTCGGCGGCGACAACCTCGTCTCCGATGTTCTTGCACGAGTAGCCCTTCATTAGCTTCGCAGCGACCATGGGGCCCACGCTATCGCCTATGGGCTTGCCCTTCGTGAAGGCGTCGAGCGAGTTAAAGTACGCTTCTGCTAGCCTCATGATCATTGGCAAGCTATACGCTATCTGCATAAGCACTATCATGCTCTTGGTCTTCTTGCCCAAAAGTGTGTAGTGCCTGACGAACTTGTATATGTAGTTCACGGCCCATGTAGCGGCGAAGGAGGCTTCTAAGTTAGCCCTCTCCTCGCTGTTGGCTTTCGGCGCTACCCTCGCTACCACGTCCTTAAACTTCTCCCTCTCCACGTCTAAGAGGTGCTCCAGTCTCTTCAAAACGCCGAATGGGTCCCTGTCCACGGGCTCTATGACGAAGAAGTCCATGAACTTCTCGACTTCTCCTGAAGGGTCTTTGTCGGGCTTCCCCAGCTCCTTTATTGCATTCACAAGAACCTCTTTGCTCTTCTTGGCCATGGCTTCGAGCTTTAAAGTGGCCCTTTCGGCGTCGCGGAGCCACATGTAAACTTGGTACCTCTGCCCCAAGAAAAGCCACATAAACGTGAGCGCTACCAGGGTAATTAAGTACGTGATTAAGTACGTGTAGTCTCCTCCTGTGGGCACGAACTGACGAACTTCGCCCGCGCCGAAGATGACCATCACAACTCCTTACATCCCTTGGGGAGTCTCAAAGTGCAAAGAGAAAAGCTTTTCGTAGGCGTTCGCCCTCTTTATTGATCGAAAAAGCCTTATACTGGCCCCTTAGGAAAAGAAAGCGGGGTTGTCGCCGGCCATAGTGGGCGGGACCCACCCGGTCTCGTCAGAACCCGGCAGTTAAACCGCCCAACGCGCATCCGAGTACTGGGCTCCGCGAGGGCCTGGGAAAGGAGCGTGCTGGCGGCAACCCCTCAATAAAGTTTTTAAGACTCACATGGAAAGTCTCCTGATACGGGGCCGTGGTCTAGCAAGGTAGGACGACATCGGGCCGAGGCCCGACGTTAAGGGCTCCAGAAGTCTGTGATACGGGTCTGCGGACCATTGGGATGACGATCTTCTGGAGCGAGAGACCCGTTGGTCGGGGGTTCAAGTCCCCCCGGCCCCACCAAACGACTTTTAGGAGCGTGACCATGTCTTTTCTAGGAAAGCTCAATTATTTTGTTTATCGAGAGAGCTTTCTGAGCGAACTCCGCTCACGAGGACGACTTGGAGCCGGGGAGGGGATTCGAACCCCTGTAAAGCGGGTCTGCAGCCCGCCGCCTAACCGCTCGGCCACCCCGGCCTACAAGACAAGAAAAGTCGAGCTCTCTTATAGCTTTCGAAACATAGGCCTTCTCCTTGCGATGACGAAGGAAGCTTTTAGATAACCCCCGGCAACTTAGAGTAGTCGCTTGGGGGCCGTAGGCTAGCCTGGTAGACTGCGAGGCTCGGGCCCTCGTGACCCAGGTTCAAATCCTGGCGGCCCCACCAAAAGTGGCTTGAGCCCGACGTTGTCCGGTTCCCAGATAAAACCCTAAAACACAAAACGTGCCATTCCCTCCCTTAGCTGTGGGAACTCTCAAAGTCGTAGCTCTACCTCTCCAAGCCTTGCTAGAGCCCTTCCCTCGCCGTGGGGTTCATGGACCACGATGTAAATGCGAGCAATAAGCCTTGCAGGAGACCAGGAGATCACGTGCTTGCAGGTATTTACGAACTGACGCTTTTGTCTGAAACCCGCAACGACTGTTTGAGGTATGCTATGCACAGCGCAATCCTCTTATTTTTCAAAGAAGAAACATTACATGTGGTCAGGGCCTATATACACATAAGGGTCGAGCCGGGCAAAGTGCCTGACGTCGTGAAGCAATTAAAAGCGATACCAGAGGTGAAGGAGGTGCACTCGGTCACGGGTCCCTATGACGTGATAGCCAAAGTCGAAGTAGCGGACACGAAGGCGTTAACGGACTTCCTCATTGCTAGGATACATAAGATAAGCGGAATAAGAGACACTATGACTTCGATAATCCTTGACTAACGTCCAACGTCCTCGCATCTTTTTTATTCGATGAGTTAAGGATAAATCTAGCTTTAGAGCGTTATAGGGCTCGGCGAAGTGGATGGGAGACCCGGAAGCCGACGTCGTCATAGTCGGTTGCGGGCCAGCTGGGATATTCACGGCCCTGGAGTTGACGCAGAAAAGCGACTTGAACGTGCTGATGATCGACAAGGGGCCCGACATAGAGAAGCGTATCTGCTTTACTCGTATGGGTCGTGAGTGTGCTGGTTGCACTCCATGCGCCATGCTGTGCGGTTGGGGTGGCGCAGGAGCATTCAGCGACGGCAAGCTGACCCTATCGGCCGACGTGGGCGGCTGGCTGGAGAACTACGTTGGAAGAGAGGAGCTCGTTCGACTAATCGACTACGTCGATAAAATATACTTGACCTTCGGCGCCCCCGCTACAGTCTTCGGTAATGACGCTGACGTCATAGAGGAGTTGCAGAGGCGCGCTCAGCTAGCGGGCTTGAAGCTCATTCCGGTGAAGATCAGGCACCTCGGCACTGAGAAGTGCGCCGATGTAATAAAGGCCATGAAGGACTACCTCTCTAAGCGAGTGAGAATACTCACTGAGAGGCAGGTGACAAAGGTCTTAGTGGACGGCTCGGTGGCGACAGGGGTCGAGCTAGCTGACGGGACTAAGGTTCGCGCCAAGTACGTCGTCCTCGCGCCTGGGAGAAGCGGGGCCGAGTGGCTCAAGAAGATAACCAAAGAGCTTAACCTCAAGGCATACAACAACCCGGTCGACATAGGCATCAGGGTCGAGGTCCCGGCTCCAGTCATAGAGCCGTTAACGAAGTACTTGTATGAGCCCAAGCTGATCTATTACTCGAAGTGCTTCGACGACCAAGTCAGGACCTTCTGCTTTAACCCCTACGGCGAGGTGATCACGGAGTCCTACGAGGACGTCATAACAGTTAACGGCCACAGCTTCTTAAACAAGAAGACCAAGAACACCAACTTCGCAATTCTCGTCAGCACGTCGTTCACGGAGCCTTTCAAAGAACCCATAGCCTACGGGAAATACATAGCCCGCCTGGCAAACTTGCTAAGCGGAGGCATAATAGTCCAGAGGCTCGGCGACCTCGAGGAGGGCAGAAGGTCTACTCTCGAGAGGATTAAGAGGAACATAGTGGAGCCAACGCTTAAGTCTGCCACTCCAGGGGACTTGAGCTTCGTCCTTCCCTACAGGTACCTAGCCAACATATTGGAGATGCTTCGAGCAATGGACAAACTGACCCCCGGCGTCTATTCTAGGTACACGCTTTTGTACGGCGTCGAGGTCAAGTTTTATTCCTCGAGACTGGAGCTGACGAGGGAGCTTGAGACCAAGGTCTCGAACCTCTATGCCATTGGGGACGGCGCGGGCATAACAAGAGGTTTAGTCCAAGCATCTGCATCGGGCGTGATTGTCGCCAGGAGTATACTCCAAAAAGAGGGCTATCCGCTGGAGCCTACAAGCGAAAACCTGCCCAAGAACGTCCCATCTAAGCTGTAGACATATCCCTTTTGCGGATCAACTAGCTTCCTGAAGATCGGGCTTAGCCTTTGAAACGAGTTCTTGCGCAGTGGACTGTGTCCCAAGTAGCCATTGTACGCAGGATGGACTATTATCCTCTTAATATTGAAGTCTACTCCGAGGAGCATCCTCGCCCTCTCTCTTGCCCTCTTCCCGAGGAAGTAGACGATCCACACCCTTCTCTCTCCACAAGGTATTGGCGCGGAAGGGTGAAGGTGTCCCATCATGAGGACGTCGCTTGCGAGTAGCTCTGGCTTAGGCCACGCATTGCCATGAATGAAGGAGATACCGCTTATCGAAGCGCCCGAGGCGTCGTGAATCTCGATGCCGTCGAGCTTGAGACGCTTCAGCGAGCCGTCATGATTGCCCATCACGATGATTATTCTCTTGACGCTCTTTAACAAGCACTTGATGACCTTTTCGACGTCTGACTTTATCTCTCTTTTAAGGCCTCTGATCTCGTGCTTCACATCACCGAGCACGACCAAGACGTCGGGCTTGACCGCCTCTATCAGTTCGATCAGGCTCCTTGCTACTTCGTCGCTCTGCGATGGAACTCTAAATCCGAGCTTTCGAAGCTCGTACTCTAAGCCTATGTGAAGATCTGAGACCGTCAATATCTTCTTCTCGCCAGCAATAACCACGGAGGCTGGTGTATTGAGCAGAAACCTAACCGTGACCATGAAGTCCTAACCTCTCCGACTAAGTCAAATTTATTTAATCGCGAGCCACCATTAGGGTTTGTGCAGTCGATAATGCAGGTGCTCCAAGAGCTGGGCCTCTTAATCGACGATGCGTCGTTAAAGCGGTTAAAGAAAGCCATCGAGGCAGTCAACAAAGGGAGGGTGAAGAAGTACGTATTCTTGCCTAGCGGGCGGGTGACGTGGATAGTCGTTGGCAGGAAGAGGGATTATTGGGTCGTACCAAGACTCTACTGCTCCTGCGATGACTTCTACATAAACGTGATCTCGAGGAAGAGCGCATCGCTCTGCTATCATCTCTTGGCTCAAGCAATAGCCGAGAGGACCGGCAAATACGAGGTCTTTAATGTCAGCGATGAAGAGGGAGAGAAGTTGGAAGAGGAGTGGCGTAGAGTGCAATGATCGTTAGGCCAGGATCATCTTTAAAAGGGCCATTCTTACTAAGAGGCCGTAGAACACCTGCCTAAAGTACTTGGCATAAGGCGTTTTGTCTATTTCCCAGTCAAGCTCGTCAACTCGTGGTAGGGGGTGCAGGACCATTAGGTCATCCTTTGCATATCGAAGGTGCCCCATTGTCAGCTTGTAGGACCCCTTCACTTTTTCATACTCCATGGGGTCCGCGAATCGCTCTCGTTGTATCCTGGTCACGTATATGATGTCGGCTTCTCTTATAAGCTCTTGAGATAGTGAAGTCGCTTCTACAAAGGAGACGCCCTGCCCTCTGAGCTCTTCCCTAACCTCTTCTCTCAACCTCAGGAGCTCGGGCGAGACGAATATGAAGCTCACCTTGAAGTTGAGCAATCCCTGTATTAGGGATCGCACAGCTCGGCTGTACTTGAGGTCTCCAAGAAACAGCACGGTTAAGCCGTCTATCCCTCCCTTCTCTCTCCATATAGTGTAAAGGTCCGTGAGGGCTTGCGTCGGATGTGATAGCGCCCCTGAGCCCGCGTTTATGACTGGGACCTGAACCGCGTCGGCTATTGCCTTAGCAGCGCCCTCAAAGGGATGCCTCACGACCATCACATCAGCATAGTTTTCAATGACTTTAACTGTGTCTATCAAGCTCTCCCCTTTAGCCATGGAGGTTATCGAGGGTTCCTCGAAGTCTATCACATCGCCGCCCAACCTCTTCATGGCAGTCTCGAAGCTCAACCTTGTTCTCGTGCTTGGCTCGAAGAACAACAAGGCCATGACTTTCCCCTTTAACACGTCGCTCTTAGACCTGGCGTAAGGCTCCAGAGACGTGGCCTCCCTGAATATGGTCAGCATCTCGTTCTTCGTGACGTCCCTGATTGATATTATGTCTCTTCCGTGCAAAGACATTACTGAACTAACCCCTCGGAAATTATTTAGTAACGCTATAGCTTAAGTATTTAAGGTGTAACCTTAGAATGACGGTCGATCGAGAACTGCGCGTCCAAAAGATAAGGGACGGGGTTGTCATAGACCACTTGAGGGCTGGCACAGCACTCAAGATCTTGGAGATGCTAGGTATAACAGGTAAGGAAGGCTTCATAATAACCATTGCGATGAACGTGCCGAGCCAGAAGCTTGGCACTAAAGATATCATAAAGATCGAGGGCAGGTACCTAAGCCCGTCAGAGGTGAGCAAGATAGCGCTCATAGCCCCTCGAGCGACCTTGAACATCGTAAAGGACTACCAAGTGGTGAGAAAGGAGAGGTTAACCCTTCCGGACGAGATCGTCGGAATGATAAGGTGTAGCAACCCGACCTGCATTACGAACCACGAACAACAAATCCAAAGTAAGTTCCAAGTCGTGAGCAGAGAGCCCCTAAAGATTAAATGCGAATACTGCGAAACTGTAATAGGCCAGGAAGAAATAACTAAAAGGCTCAGCTAAGACAGAGTCGCGGGTGAGTGTGAGTGAAGATAGTTGCCGTGGGGGGTCAAGACTTCGTCGCAGGGTTAAGGCTAGCCGGAGTTGAGGAGGGCCTTGTGGTGCACGACCATGAAGACGCCGACACGAAGCTCTCGACCTTAGTAAAGAGGGGCGACGTTACC
>Ga0272445_1002663_pt1 | contig 12002 bp, 12 predicted proteins | sample YNPCB0031_FD_194404 | JGI IMG/M metagenome (GOLD analysis project Ga0272445, IMG submission 194404) | Hot spring sediment microbial communities from Yellowstone National Park, WY, United States - YNP-CB-003-1 | ecosystem: Environmental > Aquatic > Thermal springs > Hot (42-90C) > Sediment... | reverse complement strand
ACCGACGCCTTGAGCTGCTGGAGGAGCTCTTCGAGGTTGTCAAGGGAATTCTCCCTCTGCCTCTTCACCCGCTCGAGAAGATCCGGCGCTATCGATGACATGCCGGTCCGCCTCGAGTCCCTCGTCTCCAGGAAGACCCTCCAGAGGAGGTCGACCCGCTCCCTGTCCCTGAGGACCTCCCTCACCAGCGCGTCCAGCCCCATCTCCCACCGTCACCTATCAGGTAGGTCACGGACCGAGGACCTGTAGCTCCCCGCACGAGGACGTGCTCTATGTCCCTAGTCGAGCTTGGACCCGAGACGATGTAGACCGGACCGAGGCCCTGCTCCGCGACACGCCTGACCAGCTCCCCGATCTCCGCCCTCCGCTCGAGGAGTCCCCGTTCCAACAGCACGAAGAGTTGATCCGAGAGGGTGGTGACCAGCTGGGCCCCAGCGCTGCCGATGAGCACCACGCCTCCGGTGTCGTTTAAGGCGGCCGCAGCTAACCTCACAGCAGCAAAACCGCTCCCTTTCAGCATCTCTTTCGGATCGGGTTCCTCGAGCCGCCTAACCCTCACGCCCCTCTCGCCCAGAAGCGGATCCAACCAAGCGAGGCTCCCCTCCACCGCAACGAGGTAGCCTCCCTCCACGCGGGAAGCGATCGCATTCGCCACGTCCTCAGGCCCATCGACCCTGACGACAGCAACGCCGTTCCTCAAGGCCCTCCGCTCGAAGTGTTCCGCCTCCGAGGTCACCTCCGAACCCAGCTCCGGGCTTGGTTTACGCTTCATCGCCGAACCCGAACTCTGAGGTTCAGATCACACTTATAATGAGAGCGGATGGGTGGAGGGCGGTTGAGGACGATATTCCTGATAGGCACAGCCTCTTCGGGGAAGTCGACGCTGACGTCGGCGCTGGCGGACTGGCTGAAGGAGAACGAGCAGTCGGTGGCGACAGTGAACCTCGACCCTGCAGTCATCAGCCTCCCCTACGAGCCGGATGTGGACGTCAGGGAGCTGGTCGATTACGAGCAAATAATGGCCGTTAGGGGTGTCGGCCCCAACTCGGCCCTCATCTATTCGATAAGGGAGGTGGCCCGGAACGTCGATGCGCTCGTCGAGGAGATAAGGGACCTCGCTGTCGACTACCTCCTCGTCGACACGCCTGGCCAGATGGAGATCTTCGCCTTCAGGAAGGAGGGGCCGATGATAGCGAAGGCCCTGACCCTGGAGAGGGGCGCGATAATGTACCTCGTCGACCCAGTGCTGGCCAGCGGTCCGAGGTCCTTCGCCGCCTCGATGTTCCTCGCTGCCTCGGTCTTCCTGAGGTTCTCGATGCCTATGCTGATGGCGGTCACCAAGATCGACATCGTCCCTCCGAGGCACATGAAGCGGATAGCCCGTTGGATGGAGTCGCAGGAGTACTTCGAGCAGGACCTCGAGCTGAGCTCTGGGGGCGTCACGATGCTGATGGCGAGGGAGGTGGCCAGGGCCGTCGGCGAGATCAGGTCCATGATACCCTATGTGATGCTCTCCTCCAAGACGCTCGAAGGTTTCCCGGCCCTGCACATGGTAATTACACGCCTCTTCGGAGAGGGGGAGGACGAACTGAGATGAGCGGATACGATAGCGGATCCCTCGAGGAGCAGATCTACGCGATAAAGGAGAGGATCAGGGAGCTCGAGGACAAGATAGCGGAGGTCAAGACCGAGGCTTTGGAGTATTACCGGCGCAGGAGAGAGTTGCGCGACGAGCTCCAGCGGATAAAGGAGAAGGTGGCCGAGCTGAAGGCGGAGAAGACCAGCCTCCTCGAGGCGGCGCGTCAGTTAAGGGGGGAGGTGAGGCGGTTGAGGGAGGAGCTGCTCAACGCGGTCTTCGAGGTGAGGAGCAAGAGGGGCGAGATCAAGGGCACCCTGAAGCGGATAGACGTCGAGAAGATCAGGAAGAGGCTGGACGAGATCGACCTGTACCTCGCAGCTCACAGGGTGAGAAGGGAGGAGGAGCGGAGGCTCTTCGAGGAGGCATCGAGGCTCGAGGCGATGCTGAACGAGTACGAGAGGGCTCTGAGGATAAACGAGGAGCTGCTGAAGATGTACCCGGAGATCGAGGCGAAGAAGAAGGCCCTAGACGAGAAGAGGGCGGCGTTGGAGGAGCTCAACAACCGTCTCTCCGCCATCACGTCGGAGATGAACTCACTGAACGCGCGGTTCGACATGCTCAAGGCCGAGCTGGAGGAGGTCCAGCAGAAGTACGCGCAGGTGAAGAACGTCTGGGACAGGTATGAGGCCGAGGTGATCCTCCTCGCGTCGAGGGTCTTCGACCTGAGGAGGGCCCTGAGGGCCGAGAAGGAGGAGTACCTGAAGCGGAGGATCTCCGCGATAAAGGAGAAGAAGAAGCGGGAGGCGCTCGAGAAGCTCTCGAGGGGCGAGAAGGTCGACTTCGAGGAGCTGAAGCTCTTGGTGGACGACGACGAGGTCTTCGAGATCTTCAAGCAGGTCAGCGAGGGTACCTGATCCCTCACGCGCAAAAGGTCCAAATCCAGAGCATGCGGGATAGGTGGGGATTGGAGGTTCCTGCTGAGCAGGTCGAGGAGGTCAGGGCCCTCGTATCGAGGCACTTCACTGTAACTGACGTCTTCTACGAGGGAGGGAGCCTGACGTTCAGGGTTTTCGAGACCGAGATCAAGGAGAGGTTCAAGTCGCTGTACCGCGAACTCTCGAAGGCGGGCTACGTTCCCGTCTCGGAGCGCGACGAGGCAGGCGTCAAGGTGAAGGTCTACCGTTTTCAGACTGCTATGTGGAGAAGGAGCCTGACGCCGCTGGTTCTGCTTCTGGTGACCCTCGTGACCACCTTCCTCGACGGCTACCTCAGGTCGCTGGGAGGCAGCGACCTCCTGAGGCCGCCCTACAACGACCCGCTCTTCAGCGCAACCGTCTATGCAGCAGCCGTCATGGCTATAATAGGGATCCACGAGCTGGGCCACAAGATATCGGCCCGGATAGACGGCATCGAGACGAGCCTCCCCTACTTTATACCCGGCATTCCGGGGACCATACCGACGTTCGGAGCGGTGATCTTCCAGCGCGGCCCCATCGCCAACAGGGACGACCTCTTCGACCTCGGAGTCAGCGGGCCCGTCGCAGGCTTCGCGGTCGCTCTGGTCGTCACCTACCTCTCGTACTCGACGGCCACGTGGCTCCCGGCCGATGAGGTGATGAGGCTTGTGGAGGAGGGGAAGGTTGCGGTACTGGGGGCGCCCCTGATCTTCGAGCTCTTCGACGCCCTCATGGGCAAGGGGAACCTCGTGCCTATCTTCCCGCCGTTCGGCTTCGCGGCATGGCTTGGCATGGTGGTTACGAGCCTCAACCTCCTCCCCATCTGGCAACTGGACGGAGGGAGGATCTTCAGGAGCTTCCTCTCTCGCCGCGCCCACCTGATCGCCTCCTACGTCTGCGTGGGCCTCCTTGCCCTCACCGGTTACTTCTTCTTCGCGATCCTGCTTTTGCTTATGATGCGGGTCCCGTCCGACATTCCGGTGCTGGACAACGTCTCGCCGCTCTCGAGGGGGAGGAAGTTGGCCGTAGCTGGCGTGATGGCCATGATCGTCGTGACCTTCGTCGTGATGTCGTTCCCCCTGCCGCTCAGGCGTTAGGTCGATGAGGTAAGGGCCAGCTCAGCCGTCGCTAGGTCAGACCTGCTGGAAGCCGAGCGCCGCCCTACGTATCACCGCTACCCTGATCTCCCTGCCGACGAAGCGGGTGGCCGCGTGGACCAAGTCGTCGACCTTCTGGACCTGCCTGAGGCCGAGGAGGTCCTGAACGATCGCACGGGGCAAAGGCGCGTTCGTCAGAAGCCTGACTCTAGACCTTTCGCCCCTGAACCTAGAGGCCAGGAGCGAGTACGTGTCACCTGCAACGTCCTGGCTTTCGACGACCATCCGCTCGAGGGCCCTGCTCGAACCGAAGCCCTCGCCGCATCCGCACACCAGCCCCAGTACCCTCCCGTCATCTGCTAGATCGGAGAAGCTTAGTGCCACCATCAAGGATCCGACGAAGGTCCTGTCAAAGGGCCTCCCGCCGGGCGAGCAGACGACCAAGTCGTATCTTCTGTCGGGTCGCTGCGCAGGAGTTCGCTGCTCGACGAAGCCGAGGAAATCGCCCCTCGCGTCCAGCACGTATCGCAGGACCTGGACCTTCAGGCTCCCAACCGGCACCTCGATCGCCTTGAAGAATGCGTCGGCCAACGAGAGGTCGTCGAGCGAGTGGAAGACCGAGTTGGCCGCAGGCACAACCAACAGAACCTCCCCTACCCCCAAAAGCCTCTCCCTGAGAGCCCTGAGGTCGGATCCGCCCCTGACAGGCATCGCGCCCCTCTCCTCGACGGCCCTCAGAACCCCCGCTCCAGAATGTGGCGAATCGAGGTCGACCCACGAGACCGCATAAATCGTCCCCGAGGGGAGCCTGCCGATCAGGTCACCGACCGATGAGGGCGAGGAGAAGGTCACGTCGACTACCGCAACCGATGGCTCTCGGTCGAGCACAGGATCCCGCCGCAACGAGGTAGGGTCAGGCTCAGCAGGGTCCAGCAGGTCGACGAGCGCCTCGCTCGGCAGCTCCACCAGCAGCTCGGTCTCGTCCCAAGGCACCCATACTTCCATTCACTTCCTGCCCCAGTCGGAGGAGAAGGTCCCAGGCATATCGGTCCTCTGGAAGCCGTGTTTTCCGAAGTAGTCGCGCAGCGCCTGGACTAGGTTCGCCGTCAGTCGCTTCGAAGTGATGGCCAGGTACCAGTTGAGGGCGGAGGAAGTTACAGGTGCTGGGACGCCGAGCCGTGCCGTCAGCGCCACGAACCCTCCCCACTCGGAGAAGTGCTCCCTGAAGTCCTTCTGGAACTCCTCCATCAGCTGGAACGACCTGCTATCCCCCTCGACGGCGCTCATCGCAGCATACGCCCTCTCCACGATCCTCGACCTGATGATGCAGCCAGCCCTCCAGACCCTGAAGGCCTCAGCCACGTCGAAGCCGTACCCGAGCGACTTGGAAGCGACCTCTAGCAGCAGCGATCCCTGGAGGTATGAGGCGACGAAGGTGAGGTAAAGGGCCCACCTGCACGCCTCGACGACGTCACCCTCTGCCCGGAGCAGGGAAGCGGTGCATGCGTACCTCGATGCCCTCTGCCTGAATTCCCGCATGGCGCTGACGAAGCGGCCGTGTACCGCCTCCGCTATGGACGGCGTTGGGACGCCGAGGTCCAGCGAGAGCTGGGCAGTCCAGATCCCGGTGCCCTTCTGCTCGGCGACGTCCAGGACCTTCTCTATCAGCGGCTCCTCCGACCCTTCCTCCCTGTATCGCAGCACCCTGTAGGTGGCCTCCACCAGGAAAGAGGAGAGCTCGCCTCCAGACCAACTCTCGAAGACTGAGGATGCCTCGTCTGGGCCCATGCCGAGCCCGTTCCGGAGGACGGCGTAGACTTCAGCGATCCCGGCCATCATGGCGTACTCGATGCCGTTGTGGACGGTCTTGACCAGATGCCCCGAGCCTCCTGGTCCGAAGTAGGAGACGCAGGGGTCTCCGTGGTGCCGCGCCGCAGCCTCCCTCAGCACCTCCTCCACCGACCCGTAACCCCTGATCGAGCCGCCGGCCATCATCGAAGGCCCCTTCAAGGCGCCCTCGTAGCCGCCGCTGACGCCCATCCCGACGAAGTCGATGTCCTGCCTAAGGAGCTCCTCGTACCTCCTGTCCGAGTCCCTGAAATGGGAGTTGCCGCAGTCCAACAGGACGTCTCCGGGCTCCAAGTGAGGCCTCAGCTGCGCTATCACCTCGTCGACCGGCTTACCTGCCTTCACGAAGAGGAAGATCCTCCTCGGCCTTGAGAGGGACGAGGCGAACTCCTGCAGGGAATACGTCCCCCTCAGACGCGTCGTGCTGCCTGCCCTCTCGAGGAAGGCCCTGGTCCTCTCAGGCGTCCTGTTGTAGACCGAGACGGAGAAGCCCCTGCTCAGCAGGTTCATCGCGAAGTTCTCGCCCATCGGACCGAGCCCGAAGACGCCGACGTCGGAGCTGCCCTGCATGCCGTTTGGACTCGATCCGGCCTTGCTATAAGTGAATGGTGAGCGGAGACCAGGAACTCCTCCAGGAATATGCGCTGAAAAAGTTGGAGGTTGTGAAGAGCGAAGAAAAGCGAAGCGGGAACGAGTTCAGTCGAACTCGGTTGTCTCGGTCTCCTCTTCCTTCTTCCCCTTCTTCTCTTCCTCCTTCTTCTTGCTCGCGGCGATGACGTCGTCGATCCTGAGGATCATCGCAGCCGCCTCGAAGCTGGACTTCAACGCCTGAACCTTCACCTTCAGCGGCTCGATCACTCCGACCTGGAACATGTCGTCGACCTTTCCGGTCATGAGGTTGATGCCATAGGATATGCCGTTCTCGGCGTGCTTGTTCCGGAGAGCAGTCATGATGTCGATCGGGTCGAGGCCTGCGTTCTCGGCAAGGGTCTTCGGGATGATCTCCAGCGCCTCGGCGAAGGCCAGCATCGCCAGCTGCTCCTTCCCCGGGTACTTGGAGGCCTCCTCCCTCACCGCCTTAGCCAGCTCCACCTCGACCGCTCCTCCGCCTGGGACGAACCTGTTGTCGTCGACGATGTTGATGACGTTCATGATGGCGTCGTTCAGGGCCCTCTCCGCCTCGTCGAGCTGCCTCTCGAGACCTGCCCTGATCAGGACTGATACCGCCTTCGGGTCCTTGCAGCCCTCCACGAAGACCATCCTGTCCTCTCCGATCTTCCTCTCCTCGACAAGCTCCGCATAACCGAGGTCCTTGGGCTCGAGGTCCTCGAAGTTGGTGACGATCCTGCCTCCAGTCGCCTTCTCGAGCTTCTCCATGTCGCTCCTCTTCACCCTCCTGACCGCGAGTATGCCCTTCTTCGCCAGGAAGAACTGCGCCGCATCGTCGATCCCCTTCTGGCAGAAGACCACGTTGGCGCCTACCGAAGCTACCTTGTCGACCATCTCCTGGAGGATCCTGTGCTCCTCGTCGAGGAACTGCTTCATCAGCTCTGGGCTCCTGATCCTGATCTCAGCGCTGAACTCGGTCTTCTCTATCTCGAAGGGCGCATCGATCAGCGCGATCCTGGCCTGCTTGACGGTCTTCGGCATGGCAGGGTGGACCACCTCCTTGTCGACGATTATCCCCTTGACGACCTGGGACTCGAGGAGGCTCTTGCCGATCTTCTTGACGATCTGGATGTCGTCCTTGTCGGCCTTCCTCTTGCCGTTGACCTCCCTCACTACGCTCAGGACCGCTTCTATAGCCAGGTCGGCGATGTGGTCGGTCGCGAAGCCGAGGGACTTGCTGCCTAGGGAGGTCTTGACGATCTTCCTCAGCGTCTCCCGGTCCTCGAGAGAGACGGGCCTCGCCACCTCCTCGAGCCTCTTCAACGCCACCTGCAGGGCCCTCCGATATCCTGTGATGATGGTGCTCGCGTGGATCTTCTGGTCCAGCAGCTCCTCCGCCTTCCTGAGCAGTTCGCCAGCTAGGACTACGGCGGTAGTGGTCCCGTCGCCGACCATCTTGTCCTGGGTCTTGGCCACCTCGATGATCATCTTCGCAGCGGGGTGCTCGACGTCCATCTTCTCGAGGATCGTGGCGCCGTCGTTGGTGACGACCACGTCACCGATCGAGTCGACGAGGATCTTGTCCATCCCCTTCGGGCCGAGCGTGGTCTTGACGATCTCGGCGATGATCTTCGCCGCGGCGATGTTGTTCCTCTGCGCTGCCCTTCCCCTCGTCCTCGATGTGCCCTCCTTCAGGATTATCACGGGTTGCCCAGATAGGGCCATCTCAGATCACCTGGCATCCACCGCTATAGCCACCTCATAAACGTCGCAACGCCTACCATCACAGTATCCTAAGGACCGCTATCCTCTCCAAGACGGCCAGCTCCTCGCGGCTGACGCCCTCCGATTCTGGTATCGAGGCGATGAACTCTTCGGGGATCCCGAGACTCCTCGCGACCTCGACCGGGTCGGCGGTGGTCAGCATGCCCTCCACCGGCTCCCCTCCGAGGGCAACCCTCACCCTTTCCAGCAGCTGAACGGGATCGGAGCTACCTCCTGAGAAGGCTGCGACTCCGACGGTCCTCTGGCCAGGTCTGACGCCGACGGCTGCTATTGCCTCTGAGATCTGCTTGGCCCCTGCGAGGAACCTGAGGAACTCGACCTCTATCCGCTTGGCCCTGTTGGTCCCGGTGGCGAAGGCGTCGACGGCGCAGAGGAACGCGACCGTGAGGTGCCTCTCCGAGACGACCTTCGAGGGATCGAAGAGCTGTACCGGCTCACGGCCGATGAGCCCGGCTTCCTCGAGGGCCCGCACCGGATCGTCGACCTTCACCCTGTAAGCCTCGACGGTCATCGCGTGACCCATGTACCTGACCATCAGCAAGGACCTGCCAGCGTATGGGAGTCCAGCTGATCAACCTGCGGGCAGATGACGCTAGGTTATTAGGGGACGAGGCAGGAGCGGAAAGGGAATGAGGGCGAGGAACTACAGGGCGATCGAGAGGCCGTACACTAGGGAGGAGTTCATAGCGGGCGCGCCCCAGCCGAGGATAGCCAAGTACGACTACGGTGCGTGGAGGGATGGTTACGAGCTGAGGCTGGACCTCGTCGCCAAGACGGACGTGCAGATCAGGGACGTCGCCCTCGAGTCCGCAAGGGTGGCGGCCGGCAAGTTCCTCTCCTCCAAGATCGGCAACGACTTCTACCTGGTGGTGAGGGCCCATCCGCACCACGTCCTTCGGGAGAACAAGCTGATCTTCGGAGCCCACGCCGACAGGCTTCAGGAGGGGATGAGCAGGGCCTTCGGGAGGCCGGTTGGAAGGGCTGCACAGGTCTACGCGGGCAAAGCGGTCATCAGCCTCTACGTCGACGCGAAGAACCTCGAGCTGGCTAAGGAGGCCCTCAGGATCGCGGCCAGCAAGCTGCCGAAGGACTACAGGATCGTCGTGAACCAGCTCACAGCCGTCGCATCCCCGTCCCAGCAGGAGAACTGACCTCTCCCCACTCGTTCCGACTTTCTACTGCGCGTAAGACTTTTCTGATGCAGTGAGCGCTGCGGTCCGGTGCGGCAGGCGGTCCCCTTCCAAGACCTCTACCGGCTTGACAGGATGAGGAGGGTGCTGGTCTTCGAGGTCCTGCTATCGGCGGGCGTCGTCTCCGCGGCCCTGGGCTTAAGGTCGAACCTCCTCCACCAGTCCCTAGTGGCCCTCGCTGTCTTCGCCTCCATCGTCGCGGCGTTCTGGGTCAGGTGGGAGCTAGGAAGGAAGAGGAGGAGGCTCGCGGTCGGCACCGTCACGAGGACGCTCGACCTCGTCCGGTTTCCCGAGCGCCTCTGGTTCCCCCACCTCGCAGGCGGCTATCTGCCCAGAAGGCTCCCTCTGCCCGGTCAGGCCCGGGGCTTCGTGGTGGAAGTCGTTGCGTTGGGGAAGAGGCTGAGGTACCTCGACCACACGCCCCGCGTCCAGGGCGAGAGCGTCCTCTTGCTGCTCGACTCCAAAGGGAACGTGCTGGCCTCTGCAGGGAGCGACTCGAAGGTTCCGCTGGAGCTGCTGATGAAGCTGGCCTAACGGTCTAGGGTGAAGTTTTCAGGATCAGGAGCGCGCGGCCTCGATCAGGCTCCTCGGGCTCACCAGTTGCTCGTAAAGGACCCTCCCGAGGACGACTCCCCTGACGCCCAAGGACTTGAGGGCCCTGATGTGGCTGACGGAGGAGATGCCTCCGCTGACGTAGGTTATGGACCGCTCGCCCTCGTCGAGCTCCATCAATCGCCCGAGGTCAGGCCCGGAGAGGGTGCCGTCGTTTGCAACGCTGGTAGCCAGTACGTGCCTGATCCCGAGGGCCCTCACATGCGCGTAACCTTCCTTCAACCTCATCCGAGCCCTTGAGGTCCAGCCGTTGTAGACGACCGTTCCAGTTTGGTCGTAGTCGAGGGCAGCCACGAACCTATCGCCCGAGTACCCCTCCACCAGCTCCCTCACCAGAGAAGGCGACCTCACCAATACGGTCCCGAGCACTACCCTGTCGACGTCCAGTGCCAGCGCGCTCGTTATCGACTCCCTGTCCCTCATCCCGCCGCCCAGCTGGACCTTGAAACCCCTCAGCTCTGGGAGGATGCTTTTGATTAGCTCGAAGTTGCTGCCCCTGCCAAGCGCCCTGTCAAGGTCAACGATGTGGAAGCCGTCGAACTCGTAGGACGTCAGCTTCCGGACGACGTGCAGTGGCTTCGTCGAGTAAACTATTGCGTTCCCCACCTCGCCCCTGATGAGCCTGACGACATTACCCTCGAGCAGGTCGATCGAGGCCCAAACCTCCAAGACCGGTTCCACCACACTGGGTTGCGTTGACAAGAAATACCTGAGCCAGGCCCTTCGGTGAGGCGAGGTATGACAGGGAACTCCGATCCGAAGGCGGTCAAGGCCGAGGTGAGGGAAAGGGTCTGGAGGCTCCTCGAGGAGAGGGGCGTCGCCAGGTTCCCGCTTCCGGTCAGAGGGAGGATACCGAACTTCGAGGGTGCTGAAGAGGCCGCGTCGCGCCTCTGCTCTTCCCCTGAATACGTTGATGCCAAGGTCGTGAAGGTCAATCCCGACTCGCCCCAGAGACCCGTGAGGCTGAGGGCCCTCACCGACGGGAAGGTGCTTGTAATGCCGACGCCTCGGATCAGGAACGGCTTCCTCCTGCTGGACCCGGCGAAGATCCCGAGGAGGTACCTGATAGAGGCCTCCACCATCTCGGGCGCCCTCAGGTTCGGCAGACCGGTCCACCCCCGCGATCTCCCAAAGATAGAATTGATCGTGATCGGATCGGTTGCGGTCACGGAGTCAGGGTGGAGGGTGGGGAAGGGCGAGGGCTACGCCGAGCTCGAGTACGGCATCCTGAGGGCATTCGGGAGGGTCGACAAATCCACGCCCGTCTTCACCACCGTCCACGAGCTCCAGCTGGTAGACGAGCTGCCGAGGGAACCCTTCGACGTCCCTGTCGATGCGATCTTCACCAACGAACGGTCAATCAGGTGCCCTCCGAACCCCAAGCCCGACGGCATCTACTGGGACCTCCTTGAGGAGGAGAAGTTGAGGGAGATACCGCTTTTACAGGAGATGAAGCCCGTCTTCTATCGACGTGCACCTCTGTAGAACATCGGCTGAGGCCTCTCAGCGGAGGGCTCAAGGAGCATACCTGCCGGTATTGCACCGATCAGGGGGACCGAGAAGAGGGCTACGAGCTCCAGCGGCTTCGAGACCAACAGAAACTCGTTGAACCTGTTCAGGATGCCGATCCACTCGAACTGCCCGAAGAGCTGGGGGAGGAGGTAGAAACCCAGAAGCTGCCAGAGGCCGAAGACGAGGGAAGACCCGAGGAGGGGAGCGAGGACGTTGCCCGAGCGACCGGCGCAAAGGCCTGAGAGGAGGCCGGCCACCAGCAGCCCCACGAGCGGGTAGATGCCGTGTGAGGTCGAGAGCGTGAAGCCGAAACGCGTGACGGTGAACCCGTCTCCGAAAGCGCTCGAGATCGGCGCGATGTAAAAGGTCAGAGCCCTGTACAGCTCCGCAACTATCGCCTGCTGGAGGTCGCCGAACGGGTATGAGGTTGGACCTGAGAGGAGACAGCCGATCGCCACCGCTGAGCTGAAGTATGCCAAGAGGCCCTTCGCAATTCCGGTCATCGACGCTCCTTCCGTGTTAGACCGTTGGGACTTTATCGTTGATGCAGGTCCCCGCACAACGGATGGGCCCGGTATTCTTCTGAGACCATGCAGGGATTGCTGGGCGCTGCGCTTCTCGGAGCAACGGATATCTGCAACCGCTCCGTCGCTGAAACGGTTGAGGCACGGAAAAACCGAGCTCCTGTACTTGGACGACTCGTACCTGCGCGAGTTCGAGGCCGAGGTGGTGGACGTCAGGGAGAACGGAGTCATCCTCGGAGCGACCGCCTTCCACCCGACGGGCGGAGGTCTTGTAAGCGACACCGGCTCGA
>Ga0272445_1002661_pt1 | contig 12011 bp, 10 predicted proteins | sample YNPCB0031_FD_194404 | JGI IMG/M metagenome (GOLD analysis project Ga0272445, IMG submission 194404) | Hot spring sediment microbial communities from Yellowstone National Park, WY, United States - YNP-CB-003-1 | ecosystem: Environmental > Aquatic > Thermal springs > Hot (42-90C) > Sediment... | reverse complement strand
TGGATGATTTGAAGAAGAGCGATATTTTCATCTACGATTTCATCAACCAGATGAGAGATATCTATGTCGAGCCGAACCATGTAAGAATAAGTGGCAGCTTCTACGTCTTCATAAAGCTATATGAAAAGGAAATTGGAAGAGAAATTCAGAAGGATGAATTGGAAAAAGCCGTTAAAGAGGCAAAAAGCCACGTTGAAAACTTTAAACGTGCGATGAAAAAACCTCCGAGAGCTGGGAAAAAGCTCCTTAAAAAGCTCGAAGAAAGCTATAGAAGACTGCAGGAAGTATGTAAAAATGTAGAAGTCCAACCGGCAGACATTGACTTAAAAGCATACATACCATCCGGTCTACTTCCAATAGTAACCCTATTAGAAAGCCGCTAAAATCAACAGATAAATGTTAAGTCTAAGGGCTAGCATATAAGGGTTTTAGAAGAACTATCAACTATACCATGGGCGTCATCGGTGAGACGTCAAGTCTTATATACGGTTTCGCATAGATTATTTCTTGTATGTCTGGTAAATGTAAGGTTGGAGTGTATGGAATGCTCGCAATGGGTCTTATAATCCTAAGCGAAATGGCTCCAACTTGGAAAGACGTAAACCGCAGGGCTTCAGGCAGGATACACGTATTCTGGAGGGAGTAGTGATGATGGGTAAAGAGCTGAAGGAGAGGCTTGTGAGGAAGGCCAAGGAATTTATGGCTGAATTTGATAGAAGTGACTTGGACGTTGCTTGGAAGAATCATGCCGAGTTCCTCAAGAGGTATCCGTTTAGAGAGCACCCAGAGCTCATAGATAAACTGACCCCTGACAGTATTTATAGGAAGGGTGCTGAAGACTATTTCTTCCTATGGGTTGAGCATAGGACTAGAGCCCTTGGAGCCATATTCACCTACGGAGGGCTCGTATACCCAAACGCCATAGCAAATATCGACAAGTTCAAGAGCCTTCTGAAGATCGCCGTTGACGATGCGAAGCCTCTACGTGAGAAGATAGATGCTCCATGGGAGGATATAAGCGGGTTTGGAGGGGATAAACTGATAGCCAAGAAGATAATATTTCTCTACTATCCAGACAAATTGATACCTATATTCAAAACTGACCAATTGGAGTATATGGTGGAGAACTTAGGCCTGAGCGAAGAGGAGCTTGACAAGAAGGCTAGGGAGCTTTACAAGAAGAAGTATAGCGATTTAACGCTTGGGGAAAGATATGAACTTCTCAACAGCATCCTCATGGAAATAAAGAACAGCGTGGAGGAATTCAAGGATTGGGATAACGCGTACTTCATGAGTTTCCTATGCTCAACCTACCTCCCAAAGAAAGAATGTAAACTCACGCCACTCGCCCCTAGAGGTATTTTATTCGCACCCATGGATGAGCTTGGAGTCGCGTGCCTATTCTTCATCTATCACGAGAGGCTGGGCTTCCCCTACATAGTGAAGGTTTCAAGCAGATTCCCAGACGTTAAGGCAATAGATGAGGGTGGAGAGCCCGTCTCCATAGAGCTGGAGTACAAGGCGTCGGATTTCATCACACACGGACACCCACCTGAAGACTGCGACTATATAGTGTGCTGGGAGAACGACGTGAAGGAGCCTCCTCTAGGTGAATTCCCGCGGATAATATCCTTAAAAGATGAGATGCTAAAGCTAGCTAAGACGTCATGAAGGGGTTCCCATGGTCAAGTGCCCAGTCTGCAATAGAGAGTTTCAGGCAGAGCCTCTTAAGGCTTGGAGGTTTAGGTTTTACCAGGTTAAACGCTACCAGTGTACGTTGTGCGGCTCAAAGTTCAACGTTTACGAGGGTGAGAAGTCTAGGTTTGTCATCTTCCGCGTTAGAGGGAAGAGGTCTTGAGTGGAGAGGCTCTCTTTCAGGATAGGCTTAGAGATGTTATCCAGAGTGTTATATCCAAGTTTAAGTTTGACGGTTTAACGCTTTCTAGGGTTGAGAGGGGTTTTAAGATAGATGCTAGGGAGCCCGATTTAACCGTTTTCGACGATGTTGGAAGACCCTTCCTCATAATTGAAACTAAGAGGAAGATTGAGCATCCGCATTGGAGGGCTAGGGCGCTGTTCCAGCCTTTGGGCAAGGCGGCTGTAGGTCAGGCTGTGAGCTACGCCGCCATATGGGAGGCTGGTGGTAGGGGGCGCATACCCTTCTTCGCAACGGCAACGCCTTCTGAGATAGCGGTCTTCAGAACGCCTGATGACCTGCCGGACTACGTAGACATGGATAGGGTTTTGAGTAGAGACTATGAGAGTGTCGTTAAACCTGGCATGTTCACCCGGCTTCTAAAAAACCTAGTCTTCCACGGTAGGCTTGAGCTGACTGAGGAGTTCGTTGAGAAGCTCCTAGACACTATGGCTAAAGACTACTTGAAGACTAGGGTTTCAAGGGTATCCCCGGGATGGGCTCTAATAGGGTTCCTAAGAGGCTTCGTAGACGTTTTAAGCGAAAAGTGCGAGCCCATGGTTAAGCTGAAGGATGAAAGCGATGAAGAGTTTAAGAAGATGCTTGAAGATATGGGTGAGAGGCTGGGCTATAAGCCTGACGTTGGAAGCTTGACGAGGATGATGGTCTACGTCCTAATGAACAAGCTCATATTCTACAAGGTTTTGGAGCAGAGGTATCGTGGACTGCCTAGGCTGATAAACCTGCCCACATCTTCCAAGACCGCGTTTCTAAACTCCCTCAACGACTACTTCGAGAAGGCTATGGTCGAGACCAGGGATTTTGGGCCCATATTTGAAACCGGCATATACGACATGATAGACTTTCCAGAAGATTTGGACACGCTTGAGTACGTCAACGAGTTCATAGCGACGCTTGAAAGCATGAGGGTTGAGGAAATAGGCGACTACGTGAGCTACATATATGAGGAGCTCATACCGCCGAGTGAGAGACATCAGCTTGGACAGTTCTACACGCCTCCAGCCATATGCGAGCTCATAGCCAAGTGGTCTATTAGAAGCCCAGACGACCTTATACTGGATCCGGGCTGTGGGAGCGGAGGATTCCTATCAGCAACCTACAGAGTTTTGTTGAAGCTCAAGACGGGTAAGGATGTTTTACCAGCACCGAGAGAAGTTCATGAGGGAATATTGAGACAACTCTATGGGATAGACATTAACCCGTTTCCGGTCCATTTGACTGCTGTCAACCTTTCCATGAGGAATGTCAGAGCGCCTTCGACTGACATGAACGTCTTTATCGACGATTTCTTCAGAGCAAAGCCTGGTAAGACTTACTTCGTAAGAGTCAAGACGCCAAGAGGAGAAGAGACAAGATATGTGACGTTACCAAAAACGTTTGACGCCGTCATAGGCAATCCTCCGTACACCAGGTGGGTTGAGATACCTGAGAAGACTCAAGACGCAATCAGGGAAAAGCTTAGAGATGTCATGAGGGAGTATGGGCTCACACCTCAGCTCGCCAGGGGCGTGGAGCCTGGGATATATACGTACTGGATCATGCACGCTACGAAGTTTCTAAAGACGGGCGGCAGATTGGGTATGATAATTTCAAACCTATGGATGCAGACGGACTACGGCGTTGGATTCGGCCGATTCCTACTCGACAACTACAAGGTTAAAGCGATCATAGACTTCACCTTAAGGCTTTTCACAGCCCTAATATCCACATGCGTAGTCCTCCTCGAGAGGGAGGAGGATGCCTCCAAGAGGGCTGAGAACGAAGCGGTCTTCATACACATACCAGGTACGGTTGAAAGCATAAACGTTGACGAGATCTTAAAGGCCGTGGAGGAGAAGAAATCTGAAAAGCTCTACGTTAAAGTGGTTAAGCAGAAGGATATTTCGAGGGATGAGAAGTGGATCGGAGTCTTCTTCGGCTTAGAAGAAGTCTTCAAACACCCACTAATGGTCAAGCTGAGCGAGCTTTTCGAGCCATCATATGGAAACGTAAGATATCTAGTTTTAGCATCTCAGGGGGCAATAAGAGGTGTTAGGAATCCGGGTGCAAGCGACTTCGCATATCTATCGCCTTCTAAGGTTAAGCGGTTTAACCTCGAAGAATTCAGCTACCCCAATGCTTCTTTGAACAAGGCCATAGTGTATCCAGCCGTCACGAGCGCGAGGGATCCAGTGTACTTCACGTTTACAGAGGACGATTGGAAAGGGCTGTATGATAAGGATAAGGAGTGCTTCATGCTCATATGCCACAAGCCCAAGAGTGAGCTTCCAAAAGAAGTCTTAGAATACATCAGGTGGGGTGAACCTGTATGCCCGGAGTGTGGTAAGGGGCTTACGATGGCAGGTAATGTCTTCAAGTGTGAAAACGGGCATCTAGTACCTTTAGAGGCTAAGTGTGTAACCGGGCTTAGGGGTACTAGAGGCGGGGGAAGGCTTGCATGTGAAACCGAGTCGGCTAAGGTTAGAGCTGAAATGCCTGAAGAGTTTCGCGGATGGTACGACCTGGGAGGTGTCGAGCCAGCTCCGATATTCGCCATACGCCAGGCACGGTATAAGACGAGGTTCATATTATGCGAGTTTCCAGTAGCAATGTATGACGCATTAATAGCCTTCATACCTAAGCCTAAAGTATCCTTGACAGATGAACAGGTTAAGGCGTTACTAGCCTACTTAAACTCATCATTCAGCCAGTACTATATAGAAACGCAGGGTAGGTACATTGCAAAAGGTCCGATAGCCCTTGAGGTCAACATAGCTAGAGACATGCCTATTTTAGACGTGAGGAGGCTATCAGATGAGCAAATAAAGGCCTTAGCTGTGAAGTTTAATCGACTTGAGTCTGAGGCTAGGCGTATAGGTGGGGCTTCTGAGAGGGAGCAGTTAGAGAAGCTTAAACCAGTCATATATGAGGTCGATAGGGCTTTAGCTGAAATACTCGATATACCCGAGGATATCGTGAAGCTTGTTGAAGACCAAGTCGATATGCTCGTCGAGAGGAGGATAGCCGGAAGCAAAGAAGAGAAGAGGGAAAGCGTAAGAGGCGAAACCGAGATTAAGCTGAAGCCTCCCAGAAGACGTAAGAAGGCTGAGGCAACGCCTAGAGCCTCCCCGCTGGACCGGTTCATGGCTTAGAGTTAAGATTACCGGTATTTCTTTGGGAGGTTTTTCTATCGCCTTTTCGAGCAGCTCCTTCTCGGTGGTTTCTGGGTTGCTGAAGTAGTGTCGCCATAATTTGTCGTCTATTACTATGATGCATGGAGGGCCTTGCTGGTTTATGCTGTAGAGCCTACTCCTGGCAGTACTGGAAAGCTTATATGTGGTGGCTAATATGGCGTATTTGCACGTTCCTCCGTACAATTTGGCTTGTTCGCAGATGGAATGTATAACGCTGTTTTCTATTGGCTTCTTCACGTTTTTACATTGTACTATGATGTGTTCGCCAAGTTTAGAGCGGTAAGGGTCTGTGCTTTTATTCTTTATGAGTATGTCTACCTCGGTGTGGCGTGCTGGAATGTTTCTTACAACCTCGAAACCTTCTATCTTTGAGAAGAATTGTGCAACAAAATCTTCAAAGATTTTTCCCCTTAGGGAGGCTGGTGCTTCGCGACTTAACTTATACAGATCTTCTAGACTTCTTTTTGAAGATCTTCCAGAGAGAAGACCCGATTCTATTTCTACTTTTTTCCCGAAAAAAGCGTACTCCTGCTTCAGTGGTTACGAAAACCAGGTTATACGATGAATCCAGCTCTTCGCGTTTGATAAACGTGTGGCCGCATTCATCGCACTGGATTTTTTCAGGGATCTCCGTCAGCTGTTTGAAATCCCCAAGTGGGCTCCGCACTCGGGGCATCTGACTTCAACTATCGGAGTGAGGTAGCCCATGTTAACCAGAGCCTTTAAAGTTTTATCCACTTCCTCAGCTTTTATCATGTTTTCATACGCCCAATAGATGAGGTTGCTGTATCCGATTTCTGGACCAAGCTTTTCAACGGCTTGTGTAATCCATGAGGGAACGCCGTCTGCGGGCTTCAGATTCTGGGATCCTTTAAAGGCTATGGGTAAGAGGCTTGGGAGGCCTGCCAAGGTTAATGAGACTCTGGCGCAGTAGGCTCTAAGGTATGTTGAGAAGGGGTATACGCTTAGAGACGCGGCCAAGATACTGGGCGTAGGCTATGGGACGCTGGCTAGGTATCTGACCACAAACGCCACGCTCAGAGCCAGATACTATGAGGCCCGTGCTAGAGCTAAGAGGAGGAAAAAAAGTAGAAGTGGGATCTATGCAAAGACGCTTCAAATTCAAATTTAGTCTAAGAAAATATACTGAAAACTACAAAAAAATATAGCTAAGACTTATAAATTTACCAGAAAACAGTTAAAAATTGGTGGGAAGATGGGCAGTGAATCTAAAGTAGGTGCTGGCTCTTGGCTTTTCGTAGTTATTACAGTTCTAATCGTCGGCTTCTTCGGCCCTGTCTTAACAATGATGGTTCCAGGAGCATTTACAAGCTGGTATACTCTTGGGGCTGTGGGTTGCAAGCTCTGGACTCCAGTCCTACCTACCGCTCTAGTGCTACTTCTAGGCTTCCTTAGAGGAGCCGGAATATTAAAATCAGCCGATAGTAGAACCTTCACTTTACTATACATATCTACCATTGGACTTATGGCGTTCGTAACATATAACGGTTGGCCCAATAACGGCGATTACATAGGTTACCTTGCAAACAGAATTTTAGCGCCTGAAATGGAATTACCCTCCTTATTCGTAGTTCCAGTCGAGGTTGTTCAGCCTATGGTTACAGGTGGGGCGGCTGTTCCATGGGGTGCTTTAATGCCTTTCGTAGTCTTCTGGTGGCTTATGATGGCTGCTTACGCAGTCTTCTATATAGCTATAGCGTCTTTATTGCGGCATCATTACATAGATGTTGAGAAGGTCCCGTTTCCACAGACTTTAGTTACCGTTACACTAGCCAATAAGTTTCTTGAGACAGGAAACATTAGGAAAAAGCTCGGTATGCCACTCATTATAGGTATGGTTCTCGGATTGATCTACCAGATCCCCATGTTTCTCACAGCTCTCTATCCCTGGTTTCCGGACATTTACGGTTGGAAAACAAATACATGCAACCACGGAGGTACTTGGGTCACCGCAGGCTCAGCTCTAGCACAGATTCCTGGTATGGCGATGCTCAACAAGAGTGCAGTGCACGCCGCCATCTTCTTCATGGCTCCTCTGTCAGTCCTCACGAGCGCCGTCATAAGCAATGTAATATTCCAAATACTCATGGCTGTAGCATACTACTCAGGCTACTACACTGGCATACTCGGCTTAGATGGATGTGGTAGAGTCTGGTGTGGTGCCATATGTTATAGAAGGGGGGAGCCTTTCAAGTGGGATGCCTTCTCATCAGCCGGGATGAGTACAGGGATTGTTATATTTTATTTGATCTTAAACTGGCGTGTCATATCTTCGACCTTTAAGCAAGCTATTGGAGGAGTAGAAGTAAAAGGTGAGCCTGTAAGTTACAGAGTAGCGTATATAATGATCATACTGTCGGTGATTGTTATAGCTGCTCTCTGGAGCTTAGTAGGCTTGAGTCTAGCGCCAATAGTTGTTCTAATCTTAAGCAACTTCATATGTACATTTGCCTCTACGAGAGTCTACTCACTAATAGGATATGATGCCCCGGCTGGAAGCACCTTTTATTACGGACCTATGAGACTTGTCATGGGAGCTACACCAACGGAGACTAACATCAAAGAGTGGAGTTTAGCTATGATAAATACGGAAATAACAGGGCAAGCTTTCTTACATGGCTGGGGTACACCGCTCATAACGTCTCTCTCATCATATAAAATGGGCTCTATGATGGGTGTGGATAACAGAAGCATTTTTAAAGTTCTACTGGTTGTGGGTATTCTGGCACCGTTGATATCGCAACTCGGCTACCTATGGGGGCTCTACACGTTTGGAGTAAACAGGCTTCCTTCAACCTCTTGGACTTCGCTCATTCCGCCTGTTAGCTCCGTCCCCAATTGGCCAGTTCCAGGCGAGTGGATACCGCACTTCATCGGCGGAATACTTTTCGCTGGCTTATTAAGCTGGCTTCATGCAAAATACCTATGGTTTCCATTAGAGCCAGTAGGTTTCCTGCTAATCACAGACGGCCATGCCTTGTTAGAAGGCCTATGGACAGTTATAACAGTTGCATGGGTTATTAAACTTATAATTCTCAGAGTCGGCGGAAGCAAGCTTTACGAAGAAGTCGGAGTACCGGCCGCAATAGGTTTCATAGCTGGAGCCGTACTGGTGTTCTTCATAGGAAGCATAGTATTGGCCGTGAGGTTTTTCATACCGTTCTAAAACCCCCACCTTTATTTCCTCCTTTTATACTTTTATTGTAGGCGGCGTCCGTTTCTATAATCGTCCAGCCTAACATGGGTATTTGTGAAGGCTTTACAGATGGTAATGGTAATCGCAAGCGCAGGTCTATAGTTTTAGCTCCTATAAAGGTTAGGGTAGATGGTGGGAACTTCACTTTAACTTGGACTTGTAACTTGGCTGAGAGCTGCCATAATAGGGAGTGCTTCTACGCTAAGAGTAAAGGCGAGAAGTCTAGTTTGCAAGAGCTTTAGGAAACCGTCACCTGTATAGTCGCGACGTCAAGAGCTGTCAAACCCAGCCTAACAGCTGTACATCTTGCGCGTTATCTTCCTCTCCATGGCGTTTTTAGCCCAAGCTATCCACCCTCTGACCTTAGCCTGATTCTCAAGGTCAAGCCCAGGTGCAAACCACACCTTGACCGTGAGCCCGTCACCGTCCTCCTTAAGCTCATAGTTTAGGTTTGCCAGCTCTCTTTCAACCATCTACTCACCTATAGACGAAGGGAGAAAGGTCGCAGAATACTTATTAAAGAAATACTGTAGCTTTCCAATCTTCACCATGTATTAGGCTGTTGTTAAATCGACGCTCCCTGTTAATCTCATACGTTCAAGCCTCCAAAAGTCAATATCCCCATTAAGTCCACGTCTCTAACGAGGGCTTCTAAAGTTCAAAGATTCTGGAAAAGTATTTACAGAATCCTTTAATGAGAAGAAACGTGGATTGAACCCATTAAGCCCCTTTTCATGGAAGAATTGCTAGAAGTACTTGAAGATTTTGATGAAGATCAAATTGAAGATGCGCTTTTGGATATGCTTGGATTGCCCTTTGTCTTTCACATAGACTCTTACATCAAATTATACCTAAGGTGGAAGGACAAGATTAATTTTGAAAAAATCAACGATGCCCTAATAGCATTTGCCTATTCCACCAGCCATTTAACCCTTCCCGAGAAGCTTAAAATTATTGAAGAAGAGCCTATGCTTGAGGCTCTGAAGCTAAAGACTTTAGGAGAATACTTGATGTTAGCGTGTATGATTATTCAGGGGGCGATTTCCACCGCTTTGCAAGAGGTCAATTTTTCCTCAGGCATACTGTTGAGAACGGCACTAGAAACAGGTCTTAAAGGTATGTTGTTTCAGCATTTACTAGACTGGAGGTTCAGAGCGAGAGTAAAGCGTAAGTCCCATATCAGTAACTATTACACGGATTCCGTCGTCAGGTTTCTGAAAGACGTTGAAAATAGGTCGAGAAGTTCAGGCAAGTGTCTAGAGGACATCATTGCAGACCCAGAAGTGTTTTTAATAGATTATCTTAAGATTAAAGATGTAGCTCGGTGGCTAGAAGAATGGAACGTATTCGAGCCTATAGTCGATGCCTCACAGTTGATTGTGAAGAAGTATGAAAACCTAAGCTTAGAGGTACACGGGAAGACTCTTGCACTGTATCTTCGACAAGCCATCTCGGTTGCAACTTTAGGTAAAGCTATGGCAGAGGTCATTGAAATAATCGATCTTATGCTTGTAGGAATGTTGAATACTGTGAGAAATCTAACACCAGAAGAATTAACGAAGCTCGATAGCGAACCGTGGAGAAATTTTACTACTTATGTGAAGAACGGTGGATTAGAGTATACATGGAAAGTATTAGCAACCTTACAAAATCATAGGAATATGCGACTTTAACGTAGACGAACCAATATTCCTTAAACATGCCCACGACCTATAGAATAGGTCTAAACATGTTTAAACGATAGACAGCTTAAGGTTTACCACGTCTCGATGAAGTTTTTCCAAGATGAATACGATTTATTAAAAATCTTATTTTTCAAATAAAACGGATAACTTAAAATGATTAAGGAGCTTCTATGCGATATACGTATTTCCCATAATATTTCTTCCACTCTTTCCTTTGAAAAGCAATTTTTGAACGAGCAAACTACACCACATCTTTTCATATTAGGAAGTTTTATGGAGTGTCTGACTCCTTATCCTCTTTTTTAGCGGGTTTACTGGGCTTCTTAGTAGAATTCTCCATAGATTCTTTTTCAAAGCCTCTCCTTAACATTGGATTGCCGTATTCTTCGGCAATACTCCTTCTAACAGCCTCTTCAAATTCTTCCGGCGTTTGAAACTCCTCCACAACTTGAACTTTCTTCAAAAACTTGCAAGTAATGAGTAGATTTCTATACCAAAGGTCTCCGATGAGAATCCGCATAAACTCTTCTTCGATTTTAGATTTTAAAACATGTATACTGTTCATACTCATCCGAGGCTTCTCCACCATCCAAAACCTGATGAACTCCTTGACCTTCGATATATATGGCTCTATACTCGATTCGACTTCTTCATCCCCCTCTTTTAGCAGCCCTTCGTCTAGAAGGAATTTCTTAAGTCTTTCAACTCCACTTCTCTCTATCAGAGGTTCGACTGGCCCCTTGTAGCCTTCGTAGATATACGTTATGTTCTCTCCTACTCCTAAGAGGACGTTCATAAAATCTCCAAGAAGAATCATATCTCTTGCCAGAATGTGGAGGAAGCTTAGAAAAGAGAGGAAGTTCAACTCTTTAAACTGTTTTAAAACTTCAACAGGGTTTTCAGACCAATCTGGTGAGACCATTCTCAAGAAATTATACAGGTGTAAGAGGCCTGCATCCGCATAAAAAGGTGTTGGAAAATCCACATGTTTAACATCAATTCTTTCTAAAAAACCGCCCAAGATCATGGAGATCGTACTGATATTAACTACGTAAACAGTCTTCTTTCTACCCCCTTCAACCTCCACCTTACTTATAACCAGCTTCCTCTCTTCGAGTTTCTTTAAAATCGGATAAAGCTTGGACGCATACCATAGACTCCTAATCCTAAACCCTGCTTTTTTAAAATCAGATGCAATGGCATATGGGTGGTTTGTCTTTACGAACAAGTAGATGAGTAATGCGGCTTCAGGCTCAGATAAGTCGCTTACTTCAAACATATACTTGAATAAACCCTTTTCTAGAATATAAACATTAAGTTGGATTTTTGTGAAAAGGCTCCGTGAAAAATCCATGAAAAATATATACCAAATAAAGCATATATACTCCATTTTAGAATATATTGAATTGGGGATGGATATGTCTACTATTGCGATTCGAGCGATGGGTGAGCTTCAAGATCTTAAAATCTTTCAACAAATTATGGAGAAGACGTTTAAAAAACCGTACGTGAGCGGCCCCTTCAAAAACCAGCGTGACCCAGGATACAGGCTCTACCTTATAGTTAAAATTGGGATGGATGAGGCCCATGGAGGCTCTTAAAGACGTTGAGAATTTAAAGGATTGGATATTATTTTACTGTAAACATGGGTTTAACATAATACCTTTAAAGGCTAGGTCTAAGGAGCCCCTTGTCAAGTGGATGGAGTTTCAAAAGAGAAAGGCCACCGATGAAGAGTTTAGAGAGTGGTTTTCTAGAAGTGATGTAAACGTTGGAATCGTATGCGGCTCTGTGAGCGGAAACCTTATAGTGTTGGATTTTGAAAGTTTAGAGGCTTTTAAACGATTCTTCGAGAAGACGCCTGAGGAGTTGGCCGATTCAACACTTGTGGTTAAAACGGCTAGAGGATACCACCTATACGTTAAAACGGATAAGCCTATTTCAAGCTTCAAAATACCTGAGTTGCAGCTTGACGTGAAGGGTGAAGGTGGCTACGTTGT
>Ga0272445_1002660_pt1 | contig 12012 bp, 20 predicted proteins | sample YNPCB0031_FD_194404 | JGI IMG/M metagenome (GOLD analysis project Ga0272445, IMG submission 194404) | Hot spring sediment microbial communities from Yellowstone National Park, WY, United States - YNP-CB-003-1 | ecosystem: Environmental > Aquatic > Thermal springs > Hot (42-90C) > Sediment... | reverse complement strand
CATGAACCAGGGTGGTGGCGTTGCTAAAATTATTTCTGTTTTCTTTGGTCTCTTACCAATGCTTAATAGTGCTTTCAAGAGTCTTGGGTGATACCAGGGGTTTCTCTTTATTAATACTAGTTCTCCGAAGACGTTTTTAACTCTGGCTTTACTCCTCACCATTCACTACCACCCCTACACGTAGATCTTCCCGCTCCAAGCTACCTTATTTCCCATTACTGCTAAGTCGTGTGCTCCACTACTTAGTGCTGTCGATAGGTTTATATCGAAGCTGTCCGCTGTCCCGCTTATAGTGAAATCTGTCCTAGCTGTCCCATCGATCTTTACAGTCACGCTTGTGGTGTCAAAGTTCACACAGTGTATAGTGTTTTGATCTGTTGCATAGCATAGCGGTGGCTTGTCAATCACTGTTACTAATAGATCCCTCATCCCGTCCCTGCCATAGAGTCCTAGCCAATCACCAACGTACGGTAACTCCTTGATCTTCGGTATTACTATGTCTAACATTGATACTCCGATCTTTACTGCTGGGTCGTTGTATTCTTTCAATGTCTTGATAGTGTATTGTCTTGCATACTCAACTGCTTTTTTACCAATGTATAGTCCTATTCCATCAATCGCTAAGTCCATTAATCTCTTTGTTAATTCTTCTGTTTTTATGGACATACCCTCACCGAGTTATTGTTAATGCTTCCTCCCTCTTAAGCTTTACTATGGTTTGTAATGTATTATAGCGTTGTATTTTGAACTCATATAGTTTAGAAACTCCTCTAGTCGATCCTTTGAGTAGAAATAATAGACTTTGCAAATCCACACTCCGCCTCGTCTATCCATCTCCCTGCTCATTGATATTCTATCCATGAATACGTGTATGTCATTTGCTGGTGGATCCACCTTCCTGCATACCCTTACTAGCTTCACCCTGCTCACCCGCTGATCGCCTTAAAAAATCCCGTGCTGAACTATATATTATTGCGTCTAGTAAACTGCTCACTTCCTCGGGTAATCCAAGCTTGTCTTTAAACCCCTTCACTAGGATCGCCCCAAGGGCGATCATTCTCTCGTCTATCATTGGCTTACTCGTAGTCTTCTCGATTGCTTTAACCCTTTCTTCAATCGTCGCTAATGCTTTATTTACTGTATCAAGCGTCGGGGTTAGAGTGCTCTGCAGTTGATTAGCGAATGCATCAACTAGTTGCTTAATCATTTGCTGTTGCATCTGCATTGCTTCACTCCATGCTTCACGTGATACATTGTAGTATTTAGTTGCTTCCGCTTCATTAATCCACGATAAATAACTTGAGTGTAAAAACTGCATAAGCTTCATTAAGGATGCTCCATCTACTTTTTTCAATACCTCTTCAAGCTCCTTTGGTATCTCTGTCCCTACCCTTCTCCTCGGTGTTCTCCCACGTCGTGGTCTCGGTATAATCTCCTCTTCCTCTCCCGTCTCCTCTTCCTCAAGTGCTTCCTCTGGTTTAGGTATATCTTCTGGAGATAAGTCTTCTTCCATGCTCCCACGTGTATAGTATAAGTTTACTAGAGTTTAAAAACACGTTGTGTGGTAAATTGATTCAATTATATAAGCTCCTTGTCAATATACTATATAACTTGGTGGTGCTAGTGTCGTATCGTTATGGTAATCCAAGAAAAACAGACCACCTAGTGGTGCCAATCGATCCCGAGACAAAAGAGGCAATTAAAACATATTGCTTCGAAATACTTGAATTCGAGAAATTCAGCGAGTGCGTGAGATATATGTTGAAGAAATACTTCCAATGGGCAAGAGTCATGGAGAAAATAGAGAGACGACATAAAATAGAAAAAACACGTAAAAAATCCCCTAGCGAAGCAAAGAATCCCTAACACTTTATTATCACGTGATTCAATTCGATTAATTTTCATGATTGATCCCTGCATACCAATCTATCCCACGTGTCGCCGTGCGTCCCCGCTGTTTCTGGCTAAGGATCTGAACACATACATTTTGTTTGTATAATGAGATCTACAATTAGAGAGTGCTATGGTAAATTATACGGGTGCATTTTTTGTTTGTATAAAAAGTGTCCCCACTCACGGAGGATCTGGGGTCAATGAACACCATGAACTGGGGTCAATTCAACAATTGAAACTGGGGTCAATGATCTCCATCAACTGGGGTCTACGGGATTCCATAGGGGGTCGGTCTGAAACGTGTTGAAACCTGGCTTGGTTTCAAGTTTCCATTGAAACCTACATGAAACCAAACATAGCTATGTTTGGTCTGATTATGGGTTTGTTTCACTTCCATATGCTGGAATTTCTAGCGGTTCTGCGTCTATTGTCCCGTTGTCCTGATTCAAAAAATTCAAGGATAGGGTGTGGGTGAAACTATATTGTGGGATAAATAACTCGGTATATGGTTTGTTTGGTTTCTTTATGGGTCATTGGGAGTAGTTCTACTTGTCCTTTGAACTGCTGGATAATCTGCTTGTATTTCTCTACGTCCTCGGTCTTTATGTATGGTGAGTATTTGAACGATCTGCCTTCTATATTCACTATAAGGTAATATGGGTAATCCTCTTTGTTTGTGTATGCTCTCACGTATAGCGTTAGATCATTTACGTCCTCGGGGTCTCCCTTTGCCATTGCTTCTATTTTAATAATCTTCTTTCTCTGCGGTGGCATTCCCGCTTTAAGGTTGCTCTCAATACTATTGAAAATCGCTTCCACTAGGTCAAATGCTGTTATCTCTTTGTCCTGAACTAATCCCCTTCTACTTATAAATGTCTTCTCTAAACGTCCTTGTGCTCCATCACTATAATGAAATATCATTCTCACCACTACCTCGGATAATGCGATTCCTTCGTAGTGAACTGCCATGTGCGTTATTATTGCATCGTCTGGTAATTCTAATACCACTCTCTCTTTCTTTTCATCATTAAATTCTTTTAGCGAAACTGGTATAACGGCTACATATCCTACCTCATACACACCACATCACCAATTATAATATTTTGCTATATAGTTCTCTTAAGTCTTGTGAATAAATTAATAAAAAATAATTTAAAAGATCTACTTGCATTTTCCACGTGTTTTTAGTTCTTGTATTGCTATCATTAGTGCTTTGAACTCTAGATCGCTTGTCTTGTAGTCGTGTGGGATAATGAGTTTTAAACGGCTTTTTGTCTCTACGTGTATTCCGTCGTTGTCCTCATAGCATTTCTCTATGTAGTCTATCCATCCCCTAACCGTGTCTAAACATCTATTAATCATCATCTCTACTACTGGCGTATCAAGAATAGCTTCGATACATGATTTTTTTCTATACTCGCTTCTACCCACTACTTCCACCGTAACATAGCTCATTCTACTATCACTTTCTCTTTAGTATTTCTTCTATTATTCGGTCTGCTTCTTGCTTTACTTTCGGTATATTTACTCCAAATATTGAGATTTGTTCTGGTGTGAATTCGTCTTTAAATGCTCCTGCGTAGTGCTCTGCGTGTATTATCTTATCGAATAGTAGTATTTTGTCTTTTATGCTCTTTAACTCTGGGTTGTGTATTTCTATTGATAGTCTTATTAGATTTGCAATTAGCTTTGCTCCCTTGGTTCCCGTTCTCTCCCAATTCCAAGCATCACTCAAACATAGTCTCTCTGCTTTAAATCGTGGGTATTCTCTAAGATAGTCTCTAAAACATATTGCTCCATTTCTGCGTAGAGTTAAACACAATAATCCTTCTGCTCCTCTTAGAAACTCATTTAACTCCTCGTTAAGCTTATCCTCTGGATATAATCCCAATTGATAAAGCGTTACATTCACTAACATATCTCTTATTTTCTCTTCTAACATTCCCCCTATCTTCTCTTCCCTATTCAACTTCAAATCCACCCGTGTTTTTTCATTATTCTCTCTAGCTTTAGCTTGAATATTCTTTCTCTCTCATAATACTCTGCCAATCTATGTAACATGAAGTAGAATCCACTACATGTCATCGCTGTAACCATGTAATAGTGATATTATGTATAATACTATAACACTAAGTATCGTCTTCACTACTTTAAGCTTACACTCGTTCATGTCTGTTTGCATTGCTGTTTCTAGTATAGAGTCCAATGTGTTTAAGTAATCCCTCTCACTAGGGGTTAACCCTATTGTTTCAACTGCTTTAATCAATGCTCTAACCTGTCCAATTAGATTGTATATGTTACTGCTCTCGCTCTCTAGTTGCTTACTAATATCAACAATAATGTCATAAATAAAGTCCACTTTCCTAATTCTTGAATACCTACGTGCATATTGTATTACAATTTCCTTCACTACTTCACCAAGTGATTTATTTTCCTGTGCTATTGCTTCAGCTGTTTCTCTATCCAAGCTTATTGATACCTTGGGCAAATACACCACGCTATTGCTGTATCTGTATCGGCTTGTAGTATGGGCATTTCAACTTTGCATCTGTATATGAATACTTTAGACACTTCACGGTTCCATCATAGTTTATGTATTCACAGAATTCACAACTGTTACATATGCTTATGAGTGGTGTGTTCTTCATGTATCTCAGGAATAAGTCGATTGCTTTAAGTATTGCTTCATCAAAACTCATATCTTACTCACCACGTATAATTATAACAAATACGGGGTTTAAAAATAGAGATTTATGTATGTAATAAAAAACTAATATGAACTCATAGAGTGTTTACTACGCTGAACTTATTCACTAGCTTACGCTTTGCTTTTGCATATACTGACTTAATGCATAGTCCACAAAAAATAACCATGAACTCCTTGCTTCCATACTTCTGCTTTTCATCGTTTGATAGCGATTCATAAACCACGCAATACTTCCTCAGTCTAATAATACACTTTTTTGTCTCGCTCATTCATTATCCCCTACGATTCATAATATGAGACAATATCGTAAACATCATCAACTAGCTTCAATATTTGGTTAAGTTTTTCATTCAATTCAAGATCTAAGTTTGGGTCATCAATGATCTCGCTTAGGATTCTACGTATTGTTGATAGCTTACGTAGTGCTAATATATTGCTCTTCAAATACACCACCCTATCAAGAATATATTTAGTAAATGAGAGTTTAAAAACTAGGGGGGTATAGAAAAAACAATTTACTTTAAGAGTGCTCTAAGCTTGTCCGCTGTCTCCTCGCTTATGAACTCTACCTTTGTAACCGTAGATGCATCTATCTGTGCTATTTCAAGTAGAGTCGGGTTAGCGTATATCTTCAAGTTGTCTGATTTCTTCCATCCAAGTAGTTTTGATACTAGAAACATGTTGTAGTTACTTGCAATTAGGAAATTATACGCTGAAGTGTGTCTTAATAAGTGTAAGGACTTACCTGCTTCAGTCAAATACGTCTTTGTAACATCGTTTAGTTTATCTGCATAGCGTAACACCACGTCTTTGAATATCGTGCTCAGCTTCACCACTTCCTTGGGGCTAAACACGTGATCGGGGATTGCTAAATCTCCTAGGCTCTTCCTAATGAACTTCTCCCACCTGAACTTTCTACCCTTCTTACCCTTCTCCTCGGTCTGTATCACTATGAACGTGTCTTCTCCGTAGAGATCCCGTATTAGCTTGTTCCTGATTGTAAATGCTTCATTCACTACTTTGAAATTCGTTAATGATTCCCTCCTGCTCCCTGTCTCTAATAGGAATAGTATAGCTTTCACACTACGCTTGTAAAACTCCCTGCCTGTCTGAACATATAGCTTTGCTAAATCAAGTAAAACACCCTCAATAACCTCTTTCGGTAAATATGCTCCACCATACTTACCCGTGTATTCCGCTTGTTTAATCGCTGGTGGCAATAATCTAACATCTAGGTGCATTTGTAGAGATTGAATCGCTGATATAACTGCATTAACGTCTCTTCCCATGTCTCTTTTTATTTCGAGATATTTGAGAATCCACTTGTATTTTTCATCCTTCGGTATTTCGGGATCCACTAAGTCCTCTGGCGTTATCTCGTATAATTCCTCTGCTCTAGGATCGCCTGTTAACTTTAATCCCCTAACCCATGTATTATATGTATTTATGATATCCCAAAACGTGCTCATGATCTTCTTGTATTGCGTCTTCGTTATTGATATACCTACCTGTGCTCTAAGCTTCTCATCTAAGTCCCTCACTACTTTTCTCTCCATGAACTCTTTTTTGCTTGCTGGTGGTATTCTCTTTTTCTCAAGCTTCATCATTAGCTTCATCTCCATCGCCTTAGCTCTCTCCTTTGCTTCCTCCCGTGCTTTCTTCTTTAATTCCTCAAATGTTGTCCCGCATTTCCCTAGTCTTCTCCATAGTGTTATCCTGCTTGTCTCTAGTTGCTTAGCGATTAAGTCAATGTCATACTCGGGGTTTTCACGTAGTTTACTCATTATGAACTCTATTAGTTTATTGCAATCGCTTAGGATCTCCTCGGATAATGTTTTGCTTAATATAGGCATTCTCCTGCTCATGGCTAATCTCACCCGTATTATTGAATTGAAACTAGGGGTTTATAAATCTTACGCTCGTGGTTTCAAGCTGTTGCTTTCTGCGTTGTGTATTGCTCTTCTCTGCTCGTGTGTTTCCTTGTCTCTATTCCCAGTATTTTCTTGAGTTTACTCCATATTATCTTGCTTATCTTAGCGTTTTCTTCGAGTTTCATGCTTATGTCTTCTAGCTTTATGATTAGCTCGTTGTATAGCTTCTTTAAGTCCTCGTTGCTGTATATTCTTGATTTATAAGCGTTCTCCATTGCTTCCCTGAAGTTTAAGTAAAGCTTTGTCAATGATTCTAATTGTTCTAGTTGCTGTAAAGCTGTGATATACTTCTCATGTTCCTTCTGTAAAACCTTTAACTCTAGCTTCAATTTCTCACGCTTCTTAATAAGATTGGCGATCGTCTGATCGCTTGTCTCAACATAGCAATCGTAACACAAATAAACCGTCTGCTTTCTCCCGTCCCTATACTCATAGAGAATCCAATAAACCTTATCTCCTATTCTTATGTCCTTATTACACCTACTACACTTAATTGTCCTGCCAAAATACGTTATTACTTTTCCACCACCCACCTTTACTATTTCTCCACCTGCATCCACTCCACTAATAAACGTCGTGATAATGCTCTGAATACACTCGTTTATGCTCGGTATATTATTGCTTCTACAATACTGCTCTAGCTTGTCATTTAACTCCCTATCATAGATTCTGATTTTAAGCTCCCGCTTAAACTCGCTCACAAATACACACCCTTATATATATGTATATCGCTAAAAAGAGTATAAGTATTATGGAGAAAAGTAGCGTTATGAGTGAGTAAAAGAGATCGTATAGCTTCTCAACTATCCCCTTTCCCTTGGATTCGTCGAGATACTGCTTTGAAACCGTAATAGTTGATATTATCGAAAAAAGCAATATTGAAATAACCACCACGTCCAATACATAAATCAACTTCAATAAAATCCCCTACATAAATATCATAAACGTGGCTTTTAAACACACACTAACTAGATGGTTAAAAAATAAAATAATGAAAGAGATATTGAAAAAAAGTATTGACATTGCTGTGTATTTACTACGGTGTTGTAACTCTGGCTTTTACATAAACCATTTGTGAACTGCCCAAATTACTGGTAATTGCTAGATTATTCGTGGATGGGTCATATACTGCCGTTATTCCTTGAACTGACATCGTTATCGCCCTACCTATTTGAATCCCGTCGATTTCGACAAATGCACTAACACCCGATGGCAGTATAATGTTACTTGTCAAGGTTCCGAGATTGTAGTTTACCGTTCCCGATGCAGGGAGTGTTATACCCTTCATTACTGTTAATAACAATTGCAGTCTTCCCACGTTAGCTCTTGAAAGGTCGATACTTCCAATATCTGTGTATCCATGTGATATCATTACTACTACTGCTCCATCTAGTGCTGTAACATCGCCAAACCACAAGTCACCAAACACCTCAAGCATCAATAACTTAACGGTCGCTGTGTAAAGATCTATATCCCCACCACGTGCCAATATACTCGCTCCATTCAAATTCTCAAAACCCGCATATGCTACATTGTCGGCGTATATAAAGATATTGTTCAATGCTGTCTCGCTCCCAGCTATATCAACGTAGAATCCATAGTCAATATTTATTATAGAGCCTGATATGTCTTCTCGGCATGTATCAAATCTTTGATATTGTCTATCGAAGTCGCTTAGCTTCGATGGATCACAGTTCACCAACCACCCGATTGGTGCATAAGCATATAAGGTTACCCTACTAAGTAACCATAAATATTGGAGAGTATTACCAAATATCCAATATTCGTTACTCGTCAATGTAACATCAGCTGTTACTTCGACGTTGGCATTTATCCTTATTTTTTTACCTGTAATATTCTTCAACCAATTGTTCAGGTCTGCTATTGTTGATAGCTGTGTTGTGTTTCCGTATGCATCTGTTATTACTACTTTATCGCTGTATATGTCTATTATGTAGTCGAATGCTGGGATAGATGGGGTCGGAGATATTGTGGGTTTTTTAATCTTGAATAGTCCCGTCTCCCATATTGCTTTCTCGCTCATTTGCTGTCCCCTTGTTATTTACTACCACGATATGCTTACTATCTCTATTGTTGGAGTGCTGTGTGGGTTTGCTGTGTCTGTGTTGTTTGCTGTTATTGTTACTTGCTCTCCTGCTATTAGCTCTATTCCCTGCTCGTCCCCTGCGATAGTGTAGTTGTTGCTTCCCACAGTTAGCGTTAATTGAACCTGTGGATCTCCGTCTCCATGAAACAGTATGATTGCGAATTTATACGTTACTGGTGATAGTAGTGTCGCTGTTGCTCCTGCATTGATAGTTTGTGGTTGTATCATTTGCTTACTGCTCGTTATTGTTATCTGTGCTGGTTTACCTATCTTCATTAATCCAAGCGTTGATAGTGCTCCACCAATCACTCCACCCACTACTCCACTTGCAAATTCCTTATTTGAACTCATAGTCTCATCCATGTATAATATAGATTACTGTGGGTTTTAAATATTATAAATATACAATTTAATCAAAAAAGATACTATTAATCCCGCTGTGTATTCTACTATATCGTGTAGTGTCTCCCGTGGATCCTCGAGATTATACCTCACGTCTATGTATTGATAAAACACGAATAGAATCGTGATTGATAGACATATGTATGGATTAAGAGATGATATGAAACCAAGGAAAAAATGAATTATATCCGTTAATAAAGTCCACATCTTAGCGTTTCTGCCTTGCATACATCAACCCAATCAATATTAACACTATTATTATGATCCACCAAGGTATAGTGAACCCTCCGATTACTACCCCGCTCGGTGTTGTCCCTATTCCTGTGGGTGGTGGTGCGGTTGCTGACACATTAATAGTGAATATATATACATCCTCTGTTAATCCCGTTGATTTATTTGTTGCCGATACTGTGTATGTGTATGATTGCTCCCTAGACCCCGATGTCAACGTGAACGTTAACGTCTTTAATTCATTAGCGTTAAGTATTAATTCAATGCTCTTGCTTGTATATGTAACTGGCTCTGTTATAGATACAATTGCATTTACTGTATTGCTCGTTAAGTTCTGTATTGAAACACTGACATTGAACTCTACGCTGGGTCTCACGGTGCTCGGGTAATCAACACTCACTATCTTAAGCGATTTAGTCTGCTGGGGCGGTGGTGGTGTAGTTGGTTGCTCTGGCTCTGGTGGTAAATCAGCATCCGTGTAATCAACAATTAGTATATTGAACATGAAGCTCGAATACGTTGAACTGCCTTCATAAACTAGCGATATCATCGTTAATAGTCTCTCAACGCTCACGCTGTCATATATGTTTGCCAAGTGCCATTCAGCGTCCTTGTAGTATTGTCCATTCTTGTAGATCTTTACTGGTATAGGCGTCTCCAAGTACGCTCCACGCTCATCTCTGAAACTTGCTTGAACACCTATACTACTCACATTATACATCATGTTGAATCCATTGCTCAGAGTTGTCAGCGCGTGTTCACCTACAATATCCTCTGGTATTACACTTGGCTTACTCTGGTCTGGTGCGTTGGGGTCTATTGCTATGGTTTTGCTCACATTCGATGGATAGAATAACTGAATACTGCCGTGCTGTAATCCCTCGGGTGTCATGTAGCTGAACTTGTATTGTCCATCATATGTTGCTTTAATATCTAATGTCCCAGAAGTTGGCGTTGCCACCTCTAGTCTGAAGTATCCACCTACCTTGGTTTTCACCACGTATTCGGCTCCATTGATTGTTATCTTTACTTCCTGTCCCTCTAACCCAATTGTCTTAACCCCATCATTTACTGTAAGTCTTCCATAGACATATGCTGTCGTGTTCGGCTTTAGTGAATTAGGCATTATCAACTCTATGCTCGTGTTGAACCTCAATACCCTGACACTAACTGCTCTCCTGTCATCTACTCCACTTACACTTACATTGTATATTTCTATTGTATATAAGTGTGTTCCCGCATCCATTGGTGTCATAATTGATATTGCTTTACCGCTCTCGCTGTATTTAGCGATATTAATACTTACACTATCAATAACCGCTCCGCTCTCATCTTTCACTAGTATCAATGCTGTCCCGTCTTGGTCTCCAATGTTTTCAATTACCACGCTATATGTCAATTCCTCGTTTGGATAAGCTACTACCCTGCTCCACGATGGTCTGGCTCCAACCAGCAATCCAGATGTTATATACACTTCCTTTATCCTGAATATTGGTTTGTTTGCTGTTATATAGACATATACGTATTTCTCATCGTCTATTGTATCGTTTGTCTCATTGTATAACACTACTGCATATAGTAGTGATCCACCCGTGTATGGTGCCGTGAGTGTGAATGTATGTGTTATAATTGCATTGGCTTCTAATTCGTATTCTACTGACTGAATAGTCTGGGATTTATTTGCTGTCATCAGCTTTACTACTACCCTGCCTACTGCGTTGCCAGTGTTTTGAACTTTCACTACTATGTTGTATTGCTGTAGTGGTGCCGTTGTTACCTTATCCGTGTATTCAACTATCTTGAACAATGGATATGCTTGTTTAACCACCAGCGTGAACGTTGCTTCGTCATCTACTTTATTATTGTCCTCGTTGAATACCTGCAACTTGTATGTATATGTCCCCTCGGTGCTTGGTGCTGTAAAGTAGAGTGTTACATATGTTGTCTCGGATGAATTAAGCGTTATGCTCTCGCTTGTATATACTATGTTATTGTTGTAATCAACTACATTAACGTGAAAAACTCCCGCTTCCTCACCGTAGTTACCTATCTTTATGCTTATGTTTACTGCTCCCTGTGGCTTAGCATATACTCTGCTCGGATACTCTATTATCTTGAAATAGCTCATGCTCACGTCTTATCCCTTAACCGATAATTCTGATACGAATTCCACGCCACTACTCCACCAAGCAATATGTTATTAATCCATATGCTCTGCTCTAGATTATTTGTTATGAGACCAACTAATATGATAACACCCATTCCGAAATACTTTAGTATAAATAATCCTGCAACACCTGTTTTCTGCATTATAAACCTCGCCAGTGGATTTGCTTCTGACTCGGTGCTCGTCTTTTTAATAGCGTTATACGTTGTTATTATATCAAGTATATTTAGTAGTGCGAATACTAGTAGTGAGTTGTATAGGCTCTCACTCCACAAGTCCATTTCTCCCACCCAAGGATAATATGTAGAAAAAAACATCTTATATTTAAACAATTATAGAGAATACTATGCTCTCTGCTTCCTCACTCCGATCTCGTATCCCGCTATACCACCGATGATCGCTCCAATTGATAATAAAATACTTCCATCGATCTTGAGTGTCAATAAATTCGCTATTTCCAGTATTGTTAATGATATTATTGCTGTAACTTTAACAATTACATTGTCTCTCATTATTTATCACCTTTTTGCTAGTGATAATACTGTTATTATTATTGCTCCCACAAGTCCCATCA
>Ga0272445_1002659_pt1 | contig 12018 bp, 10 predicted proteins | sample YNPCB0031_FD_194404 | JGI IMG/M metagenome (GOLD analysis project Ga0272445, IMG submission 194404) | Hot spring sediment microbial communities from Yellowstone National Park, WY, United States - YNP-CB-003-1 | ecosystem: Environmental > Aquatic > Thermal springs > Hot (42-90C) > Sediment... | reverse complement strand
TGCGTGGGGCAGGGCTAGGGCGAGGAGCAGGGGGTGGCTAAGCACTAGGTAGAGTAGTGTAATGGGTAGTTGAACTATTATGAGTGGAGCTGAAGCAACACGCATGAAGTCCTTGTACCCTAACCTCACGTAGTCTACCACTATAACGCCATGCCTTAGCAAAGGGCGTAGCCTTACCGCAGGGCTCCTCCTCTTAGCAACTATGTAGTGTGCAAGTTCGCGAACAAATATCAAGAGTATGTAGAGAAGTAGGGCCTGAAGCAAAGTGTTAGAACCATATGAAGAGCCTATGAAGAACACTACAGGAATTGCTAAGAGATTTACAATCACAACAAGTACGGAAAGCAGGTAGTACTTCTTAACAACATACTCTGCATGTGAGCACTTCTCCCCAGCTCCTTCAGAAGGGTGGTGTGGCAAAGAATGGGAGTGCGGCACGTGAACAACCATAGTAGCACCAGCACTAAAGAACTTTGCACTAAGTAAAAAAGCGTAGAGTTGCTAAGCTTTGTAGTTCAGATGGTCAAGGTGCACAGCAACCCCTTCTTTATACACAAAAGCCTTGATACCGCTAAGACAAGCCCAAGGGCTAGCATAGCCCCATGCAAAAAGGCTCCAATAGCTCTCCCTAGAGCAATGTTTACAGCAACTCCTGTAGCACCAAGTGCAATGAGTAATGCAGGTAATAGTCTGAATCCTCTGCTCATCCTACGCATTGTTTATCCCTAGAGCTTAGAGTAGGGCTTTTAACATAAATAAGCTTTTAGTTAAATTAAAACACCCTATAAATTTCTTCTGCTCCAAAGGAAAGGCGCGGCTTTGCAAAGCATTACTACTCATAGGTGCTTAAACATGCCTCACCTCGTCTTCCAAGCCCCTCTGAACACCGCGGTCAGCATGGGGTCTAGCAAAAGGCCTGAGGATGTGAAGTCTATGCGTTGGGTGGCTGGTGGTGGTTTTGCTAGGGTAGTTTAAGGTTTTGCACAAATTCTTGTTTAAATAGGGGGTGTGCTGCTAGCTCTAGGTACTTGATCTTCTTGGCGAGTTCTTCAAATTTCTTCCTAATCTCCATGGACTTCAGAGCCATTTTTGCTCCACTTATGGCTGTGTTTCCAACGAAGATGTATCTCCTTGGACTTGTCTTTGGCAGTAATCCCACCTCCATCGCGTTCTCAACGTTTATGTAAGTGCCAAAAGAGCCTGCCACATAGATTTTCTCAAGGTCTTCAACGCTGAGGTTTGCGTGCTTAAGAAGAACACTTACTCCTGTTGCAATTGCTGTTTTTGCAAGTATGAACTCGTTTACGTCTCTTCCATCAACAGTTATATCTCTGCCTAAACCTGTCTCACTAGCCCACGCTACCACAAACTTTCTCCTACCATTTTCTGAGACAAGCCTCTTAGACTCCACACCCTCTCTAAACCTCCCACGAAAATCAATTACCCCTAGCCTGTAGAGGTGAGCTACAATGTCTATGAGGGCTGAGCCGCAGATCCCAACAGGTTTTGCACCTCCAATAACACTGTACCTCACGTTATAGTCCCCCAAGGACTTGTCAAAGTAAATAAACACCTGGTCTATAGCTCCAGTCACAGCCCTCATGCCAAAGGATATGGAGGCTCCCTCAAAAGCAGGGCCTGCTGGTGTTGAACAAGCAAGTACCTCTCTACCTGTGTTCAGCAGGATCTCGCTATTAGTGCCAATGTCTACTAGCATGCATGGCTCCCTACACTCATCAAGGGCTACGGCTACAGCATCTGCAAGTGCATCTGATCCCACATAGCCTGCTACAACAGGTAGAGCATATATAATGCCCCTCTCGTTAATCTCTATCCCCAGCTCCCTAGCATATGAATAGACCCCTCTTCTAACAGCTGGTACGTATGGTGATAACCCTAGGTAGCCTGGGTTTATGCCGAGGAAGAGGTGGTGCATAGCTGTGTTCCCAGCAACTACAGCCTCGTACACCCACTTCCTATCTACGCCACTTCTAGAGGCTGCTCTCTCTATGAGCATGTTTATAGCCTTTACAACAAGCTGCTGTAGCTTAGCCAAGTTCTCAGAGCCCCTCATTGCGTAGGTTATTCTAGATATTATATCTGCGCCAAAGCTCGCCTGAGGGTTCTGCATAGATTCAATAGCCACTGTTTCACCTGTGTTCAAATCCACAAGGTGTAGCACAACTTTCGAAGTCCCAATATCTACAGCAATGCCATAGAGCCTCCCCCTAGTGTCCCCAGGCTCAACATCGAGAAGCTTACCACTCCAGAAAACCAGGGTTACAGACCAGCCACCGCTCCTAAGCGCCTCTGAAACTCTCTTAGCAATATGCAGATCGACATCAACACTACTAGTGTCTATGTGCTCCGAGGCCCTGTCTAACACCCTCTCCAAATCAGCTCTAACATCCTCTAGAGAAGCAGGCTTAACTGAGACAAAAACCTTTTTAACAGCGGGTTCTAAACCAGCCTCTCTTTCGAAGCCCACATCAGCAGATTTGTACTTCTGCAAAAGGCTTTCAGATTGAATCCAAACAGCATACTCTCCACTAACAACTCTCACTTGACAAGCAAGCCTCACCCCCCTACTAATCTCATCTCCACTTAAAAGCCTCTTCTCAGCCTCTGTTAAGGGTGTGACAACACCTCCCTCAACAACTATTTTACACTTTCCACACTCACCAATACCACCACAGTCAGCCCTTATAGGAACCCCGCCTTCCCTCAGCACATCAAGAAATGTCTTACCAGCACTAGCCTCAACCTCTTTGCCAAGGTTCTTCACAAAAGCTCTAGCAACACCCTTAACAATATCGCTAGCCAAAGCCCGTGCTCACCCAATGCACTTAATTCTAGACATTCCGCAGTTTCCCCACCAGCCTTATAAGCCTACGCATCTCGAGTTCTGCTCTCACATAAGTACAGCAAGTAGGCTGAGACCACACTAACGTGGCTAACTCATTGCTTAGCTCATGTAAATTGATACATGAACATTGCACAAAGCGTTTTTTAAGGCTTAGCGCAATAGACCATCATGGTGTGTACAAATGACCAAAGTACCTAGCTACTTGATAGCCGCAGCACTCCTAGTCATAGGCATAGTCGCAGGATTCTTTGTAGGATTTTACACAGCACCTACAAAGACTGTGACCATGACAGTAACGTCAGCTGAAACTCCTCTTGCACTTACTGAAGCTGCACCAGTAACTGTAACTCCTACAGCAATGGCTACCACAACTGTTACGGTAACAGTACCCACAACGGCTGTAGCCTATACAGTTCCTGAGAAGATCAAGGCTGCCTGGATCTATGTGGGGCCTGTGGGCGACTTTGGCTGGAGCTACATGCATGACGTCGGTAGGAGGGTTGCTGCCGAGCTCTTCAAGGACTGGCTGGAGACAAATTATGTTGAGAGTGTTAGGGCTGATCAAGCACCTGCTACAATAGATGAGTTTGTTAGACAAGGCTACACCGTGATCTTCACAACAAGCTTTGACTTCATGGATCAAACCCTTGACAAGGCCCAGCAGTACCCCAACATCATGTTCTTCCACTGCTCTGGCTACAAGAGGTGGAGAAACATGGGCACTTACTTCGCTGACCTCTACCAGGTGTACTACCTCAACGGCTTGATGGCGGGAGCCCTCACGAAGACTGGTAAGCTAGGCTATATAGCCGCTCACACCATTCCTGAGGTCGTGAGGCATATAAATGCCTTTGCTATTGGTGCTAAGGAGGTTGGTGAGCAGCTTGGCAAGGACATAACTGTGTACGTTATAGAGATTGGTGAGTGGTTCAGCCCTGACAAGGCTAGGGCTGCTGCTAGAACCCTTGTTGAGCAGTTTGGTGTAGATGTCCTCATATTTACAGAAGACTCTACAGAAACAGTTAAGTATGCACAAGAGCTCTACAATCAGGGTAAGGAGGTGTACGTATTTAGCCACTACAGCCCAATGTATGAGTGGGGGCCAGATGTTGTTGTCAGTGGGCAACTAGTGAGATGGGAGGTTATATACGTCGACATCCTGGCCAAGATCAAGGCGGGTATATACAGGCCTGACAACCTTGAAAACGTTGACTACTGGTACCTGCTAAACACTGGTGCTGTGGATCTGGGAGCCCATGTATATCCAAATGGCACCGTAATGCTCATTAACCCCAAGTTCATACCTGTGCTCAAGAACATCAAGGTCAAGGACGTCCTCACAGGGGGAGAGCTCTCTGCCTACGACCTGGTGATGAGGAGGTACCAGCAGATGAAGGAAGCACCATTACTACAGCCACTACAGGGGCAGGCCATAACACACTTGCTAGAGTCTGTAGGGAAGGTGCCTACAGGTGCTAGGTATGTTCCAGCTGCACCAATAGCACCAGGCTTCGAGCCCTTTACAGGGCCTCTAAAGGGCTACTGCATCCATGACGAGGGCTACTCAAGGTTCTGCAGAGGAAAGCCACGTGGTACTGAGGTGTACATACCGTCTGGCGAGAGGCTTACACATGAAGATCTGTGGAACATGGACTTCTTCCTATCCTGGGTCGCCTTCCAGGGGAAGATATGATAATTTGAAAATAAAATCACTTTTTAAACACTCTTTGAAAGGTTATTGAGATGAGTAAGCCCTTTCTTCAAACTGTTAACCTCTGTAAAAGGTTTGGAGATGTTATTGCCCTTAGCGATGTCAGCCTAGATGTATACCCCGGAGAGGTCCTGGTTGTTCTTGGAGAGAACGGCTCAGGAAAATCCACACTAGCTAAGATACTCTACGGGCTCTACTTCCCTGACAAAGGCCACATCAAAGTCGAGGGCATTTCAACTGTCTTCTCATCGCCTATGGAAGCAAAGAGAAAAGGCATATTCTTAGTGAGTCAGAGGCCTCAGCTAATAGACGATATGACCATCCTCGAGAACGTTGCAATGTTCCTTGGAGAGCCCCCGTCGAGAGACTTGAGGAAGAGGCTTTATGCTCTTCTAAACGAGCTAGGCATCACTATAGACATTGACAGGGGGGTCCATACCCTTAGCTATACGGAGAAACAGTTTGTGGATCTCGCAAAGGTCTTGATGGCGAGGCCCAGACTTCTCATAGTCGATGAGGCGGCGACATACCTTCCTCGAGAGCTTAAGCGGAGGTTTCTTAACATTGTTAAGGGGCTTCGCGCTAAAGGGGGCTCTGTCATATACATAACGCATAAGATTGGGGAGGCTATTGAAATGGGGGATAGGTTTGCTGTTCTCAGAAGGGGGAGCGTTGCCGGAGTATTCGGACTGGGTGTTGATGCCTCCACCCTTAGGCAAGCAATGTTTGGTTCTGAAGAGTACTTGACAAGAATTGCGAAGGGCTTTACCCAGGGAGCACCGCAAAAACCTCCTGCACTCTCTATTGAAAACCTACTTGTCTTTGATGAGTATGGCAAGCCTGCTGTAAACGGTGTCACACTCACTGTTGGAGCTGGCGAGATTGTGACTATTGTGGGTATCACAGGCAATGGCCAGAAGGAGCTGGGGGAGGCTGTAGTGGGGCTGAGGAGAGTTTCTAGGGGCAGAGTGAGGCTCAACGGCGTTGATGTGACTCACATGCCTGCATGTGAAAGAGTTAGAAGGGGGCTTGTCTACGTGCCTGAAGACCCGTTTAGAGAGGGGGTGGCCATGGGGCTCACTATTGCTGAAAACATGAAGCTCTTTTCGCAGACCAAGGTCTCTAGAGAGCTTTTAGAGACTGTGACAAGAAAGCTTGATGTGAGTCCAAGCAATCCGCTTGTAGCTGTTGCAAAACTCTCTGGAGGCAATGTGCAGAAGGTGTCTCTGTCAAGGCTCTTACTGACCACTCCAAAAGCTGTTGTTGCGTACAGCCCTACGAGGATGCTTGATGAAAAGTCCAGAGTGCTCGCCTTAAACATGTTGCAGAGATTAGCAGATGCGGGCTCAGCAGTCCTCCTCCTCTCAGAGGATTTGGAGGAGGCTCTACATGTCTCTACAAGAGTGTGTGTAATGGTGAGTGGAAGGATTGTGAGGGTTTTTGAGGGCCCTGACCTAGAGGGGTACAGAGAAGTTATAGAGAGGGTTATGGTGCATGCCTAGGGTAGCTATAGTTAGGAGAGAGCTACCAATGGCTATGTCCGCACTAGCAAAGGTATTTGTAATCCTGCTGGGGATGCTCATAGCCGTGGCCTTGGCCTCTACTGTTACGAGAACCCACATTGACATAGCTTTTGCAACGCTTTTGCAAAGCCTTGTAAACCTTAACGTCTTTGTCTATATATCTACACTACTACCAATAGCCGTGGGGCTATGCATAGCATTTAGCGCAAATGCGTGGAACCTTGGGGCAGAGGGGCAGCTGGTCATGGGTGCTGTTGGGGCTACCTTCGTAGCTCTCTACACCCCTCTCGGTAGCCAGGAGATAGTGGCTCCTATAGTAGCAATCATCTTTGCAGCTCTCCTTGGCGCTCTCTGGGCTTTGCCAGCAGCCCTTCTCAAGATGTTTAGAGGTGTTAATGAGGCTCTCACAGCACTCCTAATGAACTTTATTGCGTACTACATCACGAACTACCTGGTTAAGGGGCCTTGGAGGGGGAGAGCGGTCTACGGCTACCCAACAACAGATATGGTGCCCAGGCAGGCGAGAATCCCAATGGTCCCCGGCTACAGCTTCTCATGGTATGTGGTAGCCGCTTGCATAGCGATAGCCTTGCTTGCATACCTATTCCTCTATAAGACTAGGCTGGGGGCTGCTCTGCGTGCCCTAGGCTCGAGCCCGCGCTTTGTAGAGCTCATAGGTGTTTCGAGTAGAAGGCTCTACCTCATAGCATTTCTACTGTCAGGGGCTCTAGCAGGCTTTGCTGGTGGTGTGAAGCTGTTAGTGTACCACGGAAAGCTTGTAGAGGGGCCTATAGTTGGTAGTGGCTATGGATTTACTGCAATAATGCTGGCTTGGCTCGGAGGATTAAACCCCTTGCTACTGATACCAGCCTCATACTACACAGCAGCGCTATACATACTGAGCTTTGGGCTTCAAATAGGCAGTGCTGCTATTGGCGATGCCCTTGCAAACACCATTGTGGGCTCTCTCCTCACCCTCGTACTCCTTGCAGACTTCTTAACGAGGTACAAGCTTGTCTTGAGGTGAAGAAGACTTGCTGGAGGAAGTCGCAAGAATTTTAACAGACCCTCTGGTTGTAGCCCTAGTGTTCTGGGTATTGAGCGACATAGTTGTTGAGAGGAGTGGTGTTATTAACCTAGCGCTAGACGGCATCATCACAGTGGGCATTGCAGTAGCCTTTGTCTCTACACAGCACCTTAGCTACACTATAATCCTGTGGGGTGTTGACATGGGCCCCATCATGAGCTTGTTAGTCACTGTTGCCACAACAGTAGTGCTTGCAACTCTATTCATGTTCTTCATAAACATTCTCCACGCCTACCACGTGCTCACAGGGCTTGCACTAAACATAGCTTTCTACGGTTTAAGCGCTTTGATAGGGCTAAGGCTTCAGAAGACCCCAACTATAGCCACCCTCAGGCTACCTCCACCGATCCTTGCTTCAGTAGGCATCCTTGTAGTGCTCTCCACATGGCTCATCCTCTACAGGACTACTATAGGCATGGCTGTGAGGGCGTGCGGGTTTAACCCAAGGGCTGCTGAGCACCTTGGCGTTAGGGTTTGGAGAGCGAGGTTCTTGGCTAGCGCCATAGGCTACACCTTGGCTGGCATAGGTAGCTACATATATGCAGTGGTCTACAGGGGTGGGTGGGTTCAGTACACTGGTAGGGGCTACGGCTTTTTAGCAATAACCCTTGCCATGGCCTCGACATGGCACCCACTACTATCATATCCAATAGCACTAGTCTTCGGCTACCTCTACACCTCTGCTTACGCACTACAGTTGTTGTATGGAGTGCACTCAGAAATAGTTAATGCACTTCCCTACATAGCCTCCATAGCAATAGTGACAGTAGTGTACAGCACACCCCTGCACAAAAAGCTTGTTGCACCCAGGGCGCTGGGGGAGGTGTACTTCAAGGAGGAGCGGGCTGCGTAAACACTGTGGTGAAAGCCTCTCTATGAGCATCTCCTAGCTGTGGTGCTCTATGCCACTCATAAACATGGAAAGGGTTTTACGCATTAGCGACACGCTTAAGAGATTTGAGCTGAGGTCTGCAAAGCTCGATGTTTTTGACACTAGGTACTACCCACCAGCTTCAGACCCTCCCAAGAGAGTTGCCCTCTACTTCCTAGTTATGGTAGCTATGGACCACAGGTTGAGTAGGCCTGGGAAGCCTTACGAAGCTGTGCTAAATGGTAAGAGGATTAGGGGTGCAGACCTCCTGTACAGACTCGGTATGATGATGTATGGGGAGAGACCAGAGTTCTTCAGCCCTGAGAACTTGGCTAGAGTTACAGAGGATGAGGTTGTCGCCTGGCTCACCATAGGTGATGCAAGTCCTCCTGACCCTAGGCTTAGAGCTCTCCTCCTAAGAGACCTGGGGCAAAAGCTCATCTCACTATACAATGGAAATCCACTCGCAATGCTTCAGATCCCTAGAGGCTACCTAAGGGCTGTAGAGGGCTACGGACTTTTGGACCTTCTCAAGGTCTTTAAGGCATACCAGGATCCTGTAGAGAAAAAGGCTTTTCTCTTAGTCAAATTCCTGTTTTACAGAGGCTTGTTTGAGCCAAGAGATGTAGAGAACCTGCATGTACCTGTAGACAACCACTTAACTAGAATTGCTCTAAGGCTTGGCATTGTCGAGCTTGAGGAGGCTCTCTTTAAAAAGATTCTGTACGGCTATGAACTTGCACACGATGAAGATACTCTAATAAGGATCTGTGTTAGAGAAGGCTTTAAGGTTGTTTCTAGGGAGAGTGGTGTTGACGTGTTTTTACTGGACGACTTCCTATGGGTTTTTGGCAGAAGCACTTGCATGCAAGATGAGCCCAAGTGCTATTCATGCCCATTTAGAGGGGTGTGTAGAGCTTATGAGGTGGGCGTGTTTGTGAAGGATCTCAATTACTTTAACACCTGGTATTACTAGGTTACCTAAGGAAGCACAGTATCCTAGTGGAAGTCTCTTAGTACCTATACTCCATCCCATACCTAGCTATCCTCTTTTCACACAGTAACCCTATCCACATGCTAGCAATGGTATACACTATGATGAGTAGAGGTGTCATGATTAGGAGATGTGGTAGAGGTAGTGTATTAGTGCCATACCCTGCCCTAAAGAGCTCTGCAACAATAGTTGCAGGGTTTGCCAAAGCAATCCAGGGACTTGGGAAGATTTTTGGCGGTACCACAGTACCAAATGTTGTGAGTATCTGTATTATGTTAACCCAAACACCACCTATGTTTGTAGAGGCCATTAAGAGGCCTATAAGGGCTCCTACCAGTAAGTAGACTGGTACTGCTAGGAGTGTTGCTAAAGCTATGTACACAGGTCTCGCAGGTAGTATGGTGGTTATGTTTATTCCTAGGTAGGCTGATGCCATTACCATGGAGAGGGAGTAGATTATAAAACCTGTGAAAATCACATCGACAATGGAGTTGCTGAGAAGATAGTGAAATACATTTAATCCACACTCTCGAAAAAGATCTGTGAGACCGTGGTACACATTCCACCTTAGGAACTCTGTTGCAACCCACATAGCCGACATTGCTATGCCCATTGCGTAACCCCCTGGTGCAAGCAGGAATAGAGCCTGTTCCCTAAGACCGCTAAAGAGTATTGTAGGAACAAACATTAGTGTAAACCATAGAACTGAGCTAACGATGGACGCAGCATAGCTTGACACATGCATTTTAGCTAGCTGAAACCCTATGTAAATCAAGTGGGATACCCTCCTCATGCTCAACCTCTTCTCACCTTAACCTCAGCTCTTTTTGATAAGAGCCCGGAAACCGCTATATATAGCACTGTAGAGAATGTGAGAATGGCACCAAAGGTTGATAATGCTTGTGGAAACCCCTTTGAAGCCACTGTGTACAGTGCTTTGCATGTCTCTGGAACAGGGGTGGTTAAAGCAACGAGCCTAAGAACTTGAGGGACAAGCTCTATGGGTATGTAGGTTCCTGCACCTGCTAGAATTGCGGGAGTCAAGACGCTTGTTATGGTCCAGGGCCTTGATACATTGGTGTGAAAGATTAGGGGTACAGCGAAAATAGTTGAGTAGAGCCCTAGTGCAACTGATGTGAGCATGAGGATAGCCTCTACAATGAGAAACTCTAGAAGCCCTTCAACACCATTTAGATACAGTAGAAGTGGAGCCATGTACGCTGTGACAAGGGGTGTCATGATCAGAGGCCTTAGAACAGCGTTAATGATTATATACTTTGCAAACCTTGTCGCCTCTAAAATCATGATGCCGACCTCCATAAACCTAAACTCAGCAAATAGCGTCTGCATCACATCACTTATTGTCACAGCTACGACATTTATTATACCTGTGAACATCAGGGCTATGCTGTAGGCTGTTTTCAAATCCATTTCAATTCCATACAGCATGCCCATATTTTTCACAACAGCTGTAGGGCTACTTAATGATGCTGGTAGGAACACTACTCCTAGAGAGAATAGTAGTGGGAGTATCCAGAGAACTACGTAGTCAGATAAAAACCTCTTAAACCATGCAAACTCTCTGTAGACAATGGCCTTAGCTACGTTCAGCACTATGCCCACCACTAACCACAGCTATGTATGCATCCTCAAGTGTAGGTTCTTCGAATACGAAATCCACCATTTTGGCACTCACCAGGCTAAGTGCTTCTAAAACAGTTTGGATAACATCTTCTCTGTTAGCCTTAGCGTAGAACGTTATTCTTGAGACCCCGCCAAGCTCTTCAACAACAGCACTGCTAATTTCTATAGTCTTTGATATTCTACTCAGAAATTCTCTTGCCCTACCCTCAACTCTAATCACAACTTTGTGAAGCAACCCAAGCCTTTGCTTCAAGTCCTGCGGAGCTCCTGAAGCGACTACCTTCCCACCATTTATTATCGATATTGATGTTGCTATTTGCTCTATTTCAAACATGTTGTGCCCTGTTATTAGCACCGTCCTACCCTCCTTTGCTAGATCGACTATGAGCCTTCTCACCATCTTTGCACTCTCCACATCTAGACCAAGTGTAGGCTCGTCGAGGAGAAGCACACTTGGGTCTGTCAAAAGGGCCTTTGCTATTGATAGTCTTGCCCTCATACCAAGGCTGTAGGTGTAGTAGGGCCTGTTGTGCACACCCATATCCCAGAGCCCCACTAGCTCTAAAACCTCTCTCGTCCTCCTCTTGGCATCGGAGTAAGTGTAGCCCTTCAGCATGGCGTAGAACATTAGGTTTTCAAAACCTGTTAGCGAGGTGTAGAAGCCCTTTGATACATCGAGTACCACACCTATTACCCTTCTCACATCACCAGCCTGTGAAACCACATTGTAGCCCTCTACGTATGCCACACCAGAATCTGGTAAGAGAAGCGTTGCGAGAATCTTGATGAGTGTTGTTTTTCCAGCGCCATTAGGGCCTAGGAGCGCGTGAATTTCACCACTGCTTGCAGAGAAACTCACACCTCTAAGGGCTTCTACAATGCGTTTCTTTTTAAATCCCTCTCTACTCACGTAAGACTTCACTAAGTTCTCTACAATAACACCCCTCACTATAGAACACCCATACCGCCCTCAACTCTACACCATCACACTTAGCAGTTCTTCTTGCAAGCACCGTCTTAAAAAGTCAAATTTATATGTGTACAGACTTACTTATAAGCTGTAGCTGTGGCGCAGAGCTATGTCATTAAGCGAGGGTTTTGTAAAGCTTTCTGGCGAGCTATTTGAGCACATATTTCCAGAAGGTATTCCCAGAAACTCATTCATTATCATAGCTGGTGAAGGGGGCTCTGGTAAAAGCATGCTTCTAACAAGTATTGCAAAGTCACTGCTAAAAAATGGAGAGCCCGTGCTCTACACAGCATTAGATGATGATCCTAAGACTATTGTGCAACTGTTTTCAGCATTAAACCTCAACGTCGTT
>Ga0272445_1002656_pt1 | contig 12025 bp, 12 predicted proteins | sample YNPCB0031_FD_194404 | JGI IMG/M metagenome (GOLD analysis project Ga0272445, IMG submission 194404) | Hot spring sediment microbial communities from Yellowstone National Park, WY, United States - YNP-CB-003-1 | ecosystem: Environmental > Aquatic > Thermal springs > Hot (42-90C) > Sediment... | reverse complement strand
CAAGTTCCAAGTACACTCCCCTCCCCAAATTTTTTTCGTATATTGTTAAATACGATAGAAACTTAATTTAATGACAATGAGTCTAGATAAAGAAGCTCTAGCAAAAGAAATAATCAATAGAATTAAGAGATTAAAAGAATTAAATATAGGAGAAATGCCAATGATAATGGGACCAATACACTTTAAGGATAAGACAGGATATTTCAAGGAACTAGAAAAGACGATAGAAATTGGAATAGACCCGATTGGAATAACAATAAGCCTAGGAGACAACATGATAAAAATACAATCCGATGGAATACTACTGCTAGAAGACGATATAGAAAGAATATACAATGTGAAATTAACTGAGAAGGAGAAAGAGCTTCTAAACAATTTCGAAGACCCATTCATAAGGAAGGAAATTAGAAAAAGTTATCCAAAAATAGTAAGATTATACAAGTACACAAAATACAGCATAGGCAGACTAAACAAACACTATAAAACAAACCTAAAACTCGAACACACAGGAACACTATACTATATCCAAACAACATTAGAAGTAAAAGATAGAAAAGAGACAGTCGAAAATGTTACAGCACACGTGAAAGCACTAGCAATATACCTAAAAAACTTCAACAACCTCCTGAAAACGCTAGCAGGATACACTATATTCAAAATTTAAAATTCAGTTGATACGTTTCCATTTTAGATTCAATCACCTTATACAGTGAACGTACATTAACACTAGGGAAACTATTTCTTTTTTATTTTAAATTTCTTTTAACGGAAGCATACTTGTACAGTTTTTTGAAAAGCCTTTCAACCTCCATAAGGTCAGGCAGCCTTCTCTCACTTAATCCACCCTCCAGCCTTAAAACTAGATACTCATCATCTAAAATATTAAGCTCTAGGTCTGTGTCCATTTCGTCCTCAAGTTCTTCAAGCTCGTATTCAACTTTTTCCACCGCTTTAGCGAAATCCTTCTTAATCTTATCATAATCTTCTCCTAGTTCTTCTCTATTACCTATGATTGATTCAACTTGAATATAATCTGAACCATAGGTGAATAGGGTTACATACACATCACTTATATACTGTGATTTTTCTAATGTAAAATTCATTTCAATACCTTCACAATCGTCAAGCGACCACATGTCCTCTATAGAAGGCCATAACTTGCTACAGTTAAAGGCATCAAATAAGTTTTTGAACAAAGCTCTAGAAAGAACTCCAACATGAATCGTATCGCACAAAGTGGATTGGAAGGCGTCAAACTTTGAAAGCTTAAAACTTTTCACCGTAGAATTAACTTCTCCTTCGAACTCCAATCTAGGAAAGTTTAACGCTACAGCATCCAACAACAACCTTATCACATCCTCCTCCTTCACACCCAAATATCTAGAAACATCCTCTAAATAGGAACAAACGTATTCACTTAAACTAACAGAAAAAGATTTTTTTCCTTCCATAGAGAAAAGTTATAATCACGGCTATATAAAAATTTTTAACCTCATTTTACATTCTAGCATTAAAATATTAAATGTAATTGAAAACCAAAACTTATTCAAGTTTTCGATAAAAACTTTGAATATAATATTAATAATTTCATAGAAAAACATTACTTACACGATATAGAACAGATACAGCCATAAAAAAGATGGTTCAAATAGAGAAATTAGTTTCTCAAACCCTTGAAACAAGTTAAAGATGCAAGAGAAAATAAATATTTCGTCTTAATAAAAAGTTATAAACATGCACATTAATCCTGGAATCCAGGATGAACTCTAAATTCGATATTAAAGTTAAAACAAATAAAGTCATAAGCGAATTTTGCAAGGTTGTTAAAGAAAATAAAGTCGGTAATATTTATTCTCTATTTTCAGGTGGGAGAGACAGCCTTGTTGCACTTCATATAGCAAATACATTTTGTAAACAATATGGAGTAAGCTTAAGAGCAGTATATGTTGATACTACAATTTCAACTCCTGGAAGTACAGAGTATGTTAAAGAAGTATGCAAAAACTTTGGTGTTCAACTTGACATTGTTAGGCCTAAAAAAGATTATTTTACTCTTGTTGAAATGTGGGGCTTTCCTACGGCTACAAGAAGATGGTGTTGTTACCATTTGAAGATCGAGCCTCTTAAAACATATTTCCTAGACAAACCATCTGATAGGATTGTTGTTGATGGAATAAGGTCCAAGGAATCTAGTAGGAGAAAAAGTTTTCCTAAAATAGGTTTACACAAGCATTTTAAATGCCTATGCTATCATCTAATCTTCGAATGGGATAAGGATGATGTTCTAAACTATATTAAAGAGTTCAAACTTAAAGAGAATCCTCTTTATAAATTTTATTCAAGAGCTACTGAATGCTGGTGTCCTGCCGAAAAGACCGTAAACCAATTTAAGCAACTAAAGGAAAACCATCCAGAACTATTTAAAAAGCTTATTGAACTTGAAGGAAAATTAAGAAATGGTGGGAGTGCACTCTATAAAGGAGGAAAAAAAATTTATCTAAGAGAACTATAGCAGTTTCTTAAAAGTTGTAACACTGAGTTCAGGTTCTGTCCCTAGCTCTGTCACCACTATAATCCAATTGTTTTCTTCTGCCATCTGTGCGAGGTAATTAAGCATAATATTTTTCTTGGTATCGTCGAATGATAACATTACTTCATCAATTAAGAAGAAAGGGATATGTTTTAAATACGCAAGTTTCAAGGCTAAATGTATCACAAACGTCAATGTATATTTTTCAGTTTCACTCAAAATTCTAGGTGTAATTTCGTTACCATTTTTAACTATATGCAGTCGATAATTACTTAGATCTATCCAAACATCCATGTAACTAAAGTTTAATTCTTGAAGAACTCTTTTAATTTCTACATTAAAAAGCTCAGCCGCTTCTCTCCGTTCTTTTCTAAGTTTTGCCTCCACTTCTTTGGCAGCTTCTTCTATTATATTAAGCCAAATTTCAAGTATTCTAAGTGCTTCCTCAGGTGTTAATTCAAAGTTCATAATTTTGACGCGGGATTCCCTCTCAAGTTCTTCATTGGAGTTTCTAATTTGTCCTTCAATCTCTGTAACATGCCCTCTTATTTCAGCTAATTCTTTTATTATACTTTGCTCTTTTTCACCAGCAACTTGAAGTCTTACATCAAGTTCAGCTAATTCTTTTTTATGAGAATCCAATTCATTTCTTAATTTTTCTAATTTTGATTCAATTGACTGTTGCTCCTTTTTTATTGGTTCAGCCTCTGATTCATATTGCAGTGAAGGAGCTTCCAATTTTCTTTTTTGTGTAAGATAGCTTCCGAGTTCTTCTTTATACTTTTTCAAGCTTTGTTTAAGTTCTTCTCTTTCAGTTTGTTTTAAATAGAAGCTATCCCTTTCACTAATTAAACGTGCAATTTCATTCTTTATCTTATTTAATTCACTTTCTTCTTGTAATTTCTTCTGTAGTATAGAAGTTTTGTTTAGATAGCCTTGTTCGCACAAGAAACAAGTTACTTTTTCTTCATCTGTTGTCAGGCTTAAAGCTCTTTCAAATAGTTCTATTTGTGCAAGATGCTTGCCTTGCCTAATCCTTAAAGTTTCAATTTTATCACTAATTACCTTCAACCTTTCCTCCTTGTACCTCAATTCTTTATCAAGATTTTCTAAATATTCTTCCTTCTCCTTAATTTCTTTAATCATTTCTTCACATTTTTTATCTAATTGTTCTTTTTTAAATAACGTTTCCTGATATTTATTAGTTAAACTATTTAATTTTTCCTTACATATACTAAGTCTATTTTGATAATTTTTTATATCATCTTCTATTCTTTTTATTTCTTCCAACAAATTTTCTCTTTTTTTCTTTAGGGTTTCAAGCTCCGGATGCTGAGATAATAGTTCTGAAAGTTCATCATTTAGTGAATTCTCTCTTGCTTTATAAGTTTCTAGATTTTGCTTTAGTTTTTCAATTTTTGCTTTCAAATTTGCTATATTTTTAATTTTTATATTAATGGAAGAAAGAACGTCATTTACTCGTATTTTTTCTTTTTCAAAAATTGAGAGAGCGAGTTCATATTTGTTAGCAAGTGATATAGCGTCAACTAGCCATTTAAAATCCGTTCTACCATTTATTAATTCCTTAAAAATTTCTGAATCCCGTGTAAGAACACTTGTTATTAGAAAACGTTCGTCACCCTTTCCTGAGTATTTTTGTTCACCATTTTTAAAGAGTACATAGTTCCATTCACTATGATCTAATCTAATAACCACTTTAGCTGATTCTTCACCTAAATGAACAAAAGGTTCAATGGCTTCATCAGTTTGTTTAACTAGCCCCATATTTCTAGCAACATAAAGTATTAATTCACTTCTAATTGGTGCAGAAAGACAAGCAGTTAATGCCCTAATTAAACTAGTTTTACCACTCGCGTTTGGGGACTTTACTAAGTTTACTGCACGTTCACTAAACTTGTATGTATGAATACCACTTAGGCCACCAACATTTTCTATAGTAACTTCAACTACCACTTCTTATCCCCCTCGACATTAAAAATTCGGTAAAAACTTCAATTATCTTTTTAGTAAGAACTTCCTCAATTTCCTTTTCTTTAGTATAGGATGTGACGACTTGCACGGTCTCATTTACTAGCTTTTCTTTAAAAGGATCATTTTTCAATTTCCTCTTCCCTCCCAGCTATTACCCTAAAATGGCCATTATAACGTTTTCTTAACTCTTCTACAATCGCTTTCTTTACCTTTTTATAGGTTTCAGGTTCAATAGTAGCAAGTCTATATATTACAATTGCTCCTACAGCCGGATTAGATGTTCTTCCACCAATTGTAATAGGATTTTTAATTAATGCAAAATAAACCGGATACACTTCTTCTCCTACTTTCTTTTTAACTCTCTCTGGTAATCCTTTACGTTTTGTAATTTTACTACCACATAAGAATCTTCTTTCCTCATTTGGTATGTATCTTAAGTTGCCTCTAGATTCATAAAAAAATTCACATATTATAGTAAGGAATTCAGGAGAGAGAGACAAATTGGGTCCACACCCCTTTTTCTATATAGTGTACTATCATTAAGTGTTGCACATCTCTAATAGATGGATATTTTTTCCTGCTTAATTCTTCAATTATTAATTTTAATATTTCTTCTTTTTTCCCAGCATCTCCACTTGAAGTTAAAGGCCAGCTTTTGTCTAAGAGCCTCTTTGCTACTTCTTCGAGTTCTTTAATATGTAGTTTAGGAACTTTAATACTATATAGCCTAGATCTTAATGCATAATCAATTAAACTAGGCCTGTTTGTTGTTGCAATTACTAGCATATTTGTTGGATCAATGGTATCTAATTTATGGAGTAAAAGTGCATTTAGGGAATAGTGCCATTCTTTAGCAACTTCGGCACCCCTTTTTATAAAAAGACATTCTATGTCATCAAAAAGTAAAAGGGTTTTTCTTTCCTTATCTGGAATGAAGTATGTAGAAAGGAATTCTTCAGCTTTACCCCACTCTGGTCTGGCTATTTTAGCGCTATCAATAAATGATACACGGAGGGGAATACCTCTTAACGCAAGTCTTCTACCAGCTTGTTTAGCTATTTCTGTTTTACCATTACCAGGGGGTCCCTCCAGAAGAAAACCTCTAAAAGGAATAGTATCATTCCCGTAACCTCTAAAGAAAAACAATGCTGTTTTAACAATTAGTTCGCAAATTTTATCTTGCGTTTCTGTTAATTTAACGTCAGGTATGTCTTTGGCATTAATTCCAAATAAGTCACTCATCTACTTCTCCACCGCTCCCTATATCGATCTCTTAGTCTAATATATTCTGTATTAAAAATAAAACGAAAATCATATGGATCATGTTGTAAATTAACCAATCTATGGTGAGCTGTTATTAGTCTGCCAAGCCATCCTATAATAAGGTCTGCGTCTTTACCAAATATATTGCGTTCTTTTAAAAAAGCACGCATATCGCCTTGTGAAAAACTTTCATGATTTGTTAGTGTCCCTAACAGATATAAAAGTGGAGCTGTAAAAGATATTGGAATCATTATTCCTTCGTCTCGATGAATTTTTGGATAAATTTTTATGAATCCCTTCGCTTCTCCAACAGCACCTGCAACTAACCAATCTATAGTAAGTTTTATACCTTTTAAGAAAGCAAAACCGAAGACTGAATCAGCAATCCTTGATGGAAGCCCTAATTCGATTTTACTGTCAGCTTCAACGGTTGGTGCAATGTTTATAAGTAAATCTGATGGGTGATAGCGTTCCTGAATATAATCGGCCTCACTATGAATTCCTAGTAAGCCCACATCAGCCATAAAAGAAAGACAGCTCTTTATTCTATCCCATTTTTCTTGGGGACTATCTCCTATAGCAACTTTAAATAAGCTATTAATATTATAAGTTTTACTATGACCAACTTGTAAAATAATAGTTGCCATCATACGCGCGAATTGTTTAGTATAAACATGATTAGAACCAAATTCACCAATATCCGCCAACAATGAGAGAGATGGTATTGACTCGCAATTCACTAAATTATTTTCTATTAATTGTCTTTCAGCATCATCAATTAAATCACAAATAAGCTCATAGGCATGGTACTTTCTTTCTCCACCCATAGATGTTTTAACTTCATTAGGCGCACACCAAAAACACACATAAGGAATATTATGTTCCATTAGGTGAATTCCGCAAATCAAACATCTATCTTCAATAAGTCTAATCGTCATCGAGACACGCTCCGTGTCCTAATTCTTTCGTAAAGTCGAGTGTATTCACTATTTAACCTAAACCAGTAAATTGTAATCCGACCATAACTTTGCACTTCAGCTCTCTCGAAGAGTGCATGAACTGATGCGAATGCACAAGTATATGTTGCTAGAATTGTTTCAAATTCTTTTCCTGTAACTCCACGTTCATTCATAAATTTTCTAAGATCAATCTCACTGAAATCTACAAATCCTCTACTTAGATGGCCTAGTATGAAAACAAGAGCAGCAGTAAAACCTTTGGGCATCATTACCTTTATTTTATCATCTTTGCTAATAAGCGAATACAATAAAGTTATGCCTTCACCAAAAGTTATCCTTTTGCCTTCTTTTATTGTTTGAATTGTCTTAAGTAATACTTTTAGCACAATGTAACCAAGAATGAAAGCCGCAGCTGGATTCCTTCTGGGTTCTATTTCAACTTCATGTCTTATTTTGTAAAATACAGAATCAACAGGTATTGTTATCTCTCTAAGATTGCGGTCGTAATTGACGAGATTAAATTCTTGAAGCAATAGAATAAATTGCTCAACGTTCCTTTGCCCATATTGCACCTTTTTTAGTGACAACTTATTAGTTCGTGCTGATTCTAGAATCAAAGTTGCAAGTGCTTTAGTAAATGATGTTAGTAACTTATGCCTTAGCCCCAGTAAACCCATATCAGCTATAAGAGAAAAAATAGGCTCTGCTTTTATATCAATTCTATCTAGTTGATGTATTTTATCTTCAATGTCATAGACCAAGGCTTTAAGTGATTCTTCAAGATTGGGGTCTTGACACCAACTGCAAAGTTGAATTGAATCATCAATATGTTCTCCACATATCACACACCTCCCCTCTATCACATATTCTATATTAGACATCATATATCGTACATTATACTTTACATAAACCATATTTAAACATTTCTTTTCTAAAAGAATAGTTTAGGCCTTACCTTTAAATAGAAATATATAAGGAAAAAATTTAAAATATAGCCAATTTATTAATAATATTCCCCTTTAGGAATTAAGATGACAAAGCCACCACTAATGATAACAGATGACATGACTAAAAGACTTGAAAAGATTAGGCTAAAATATCAAGCAGGCGTCAGTAACCTGAGAAAAGCATGGTTAGTTAATGAAGTAGCTTCCGCACTAAACAGCTTTTGGAAAGATCAAGTCACACCGGCTTTAGAAAATAAACCCTGGAAGAATTCCATAAAGTTTCTTCAAGACATAATTGGCGATGAATCAAAAAACTATAGAATGGTAAATCAATGGTTAAAAGGAGAAATTAGTACAAAAAAATTTATTGATGGAATTGCATACATTATACAAGCATACCTGGAGATGTGAATTAAAAAATGAAATTATAAGAGACTGCTAATTTCTTGAAATCTAATGCTACAATTAAATTTGTAAAAACAAATACAGAAGAAGATGCCAAAGTATTAGAGGGCATCTCAATAAGCATACATCATCCTCTATACAATATACTACTGCGAAAACTGGAAAAGAAATGCTAATGTGTCTAACCTGTCAAGTATACTGAAGCAGTCACATATAATACTTGGAAAAAGACTAGAAATTTCCAAATTATCACTATGTCCGTATAGTAGAGAGTTCCATAGAATAATTCATTTTCTTAGCTAAAATAGCATTTGTATTAAAAGAAAGTAAAGAAAATGGCTTATAAAACTTTCATGCTATACTTGTATTTTTTTGCATCATCTTTATTACTGGGCTTCTTGAACACGAATAGGTGTTCGTGTGCTATCAAGTAAAAATCTGTGAAATATTTTCCTTTCTGCTCCTCTACCCAGCATTGGTTAGCAGTTCTCGCCAGACCAGTCCACTTTTCTCTTGTTGTTTTCGTGTGCCATTGAACTTTAACTATATCTTCTCTTAGTATAAATCCAACGTCTAGAAACTGTTGCATTACTTTGAATGCTATAGGTACGTAGCACCTGTGCTTTCTCGTATCGCCTATTAGTATTGCACAATATCTTCCAGGTTTAAGGACTCGGTAACTTTCTTTAGCAGCCTCCTTTATTCCGTTCAAATATTCTTCAAGCTTACGCATGAACGATAGGTCTCCTTCCACTTTTTTCCCTTTGTAATATGGTATTATATTATAGTATGGTGGATGTGTTGCTATGAGGTCAATTGACTCGTCTTCAATAAGGTCTAGTTTTCGTGCATCACCTTGATATACTCTAATTTCAGGCTCCGTGTATTCTGAGTCCAATGGCTTATAAGTGAAATTTAACCTGTCTAGCGTAAGTATCAAGGCCTCATAGTTTATGTCCACGCCTATCCCGTTTCGGCCTAGAAGTTTACATTCGATTAATGTTGTCCCGCCACCACACATCTGGTCTAGAACCCATTCCCCTGGCTTACTGTATCTTAGGATCAGATTTCGAGGTATTTGGGGAGCCCAGTTGCCTCTGTAGTCGCCTTTATGTGTAGCCCAATCGCCTCTATTTGGAAAAGACCACACAGTTGTCGTTTCCAGCATAAAATCTTTTGGCTGATAATCTTTAATTTGATGAGGTTCGCCAACTTTAACTTCCTCGTCTTCTATTTTTACAAACTTATGTGTCCTAACATATTCCCTATATTCTTCGAATGTGATGAGTTTCATAAAGGACTCCCTCATAAAATCTATTTTCCTTAACACGATTGGCCGTGCTGCCACAATTAATCTTTTTATCCAAACTTCTCCTTAGATATCCTAATATGTGTAAGTTATAAATCTTTTAACTTACAATCAAGTATGGAAGACATATGTGGTGACAATACACAAAAATTTTATTATTTCTAATATAACTTTCTTGATTGAATTAAGTTTGCCAAAACTTTCTCAAGTCTCCTTTCTGACATAGTGTAATTCATAATATAATCTATGTTTTCTACACCCTCTTTAAACTGCTTCCACATTTTAATCCAGCCTGGACCATCCGTAAACCAGAAAAATAGCACACCACTATTCTTCAACAACGTGTGCAATCTTATATATGAACGGACTATTTCGTTAGGTTTCGAACCTGTACCATGATATATGTTCGCTTCGCAAGCGGCCAAAGGTTTATTCTTATATAAGATTAGGAAGTCAACTGTCTTCTGACCTGGATAACTTATTCCAATATTCCCAAGTTCAACCTCTCTCCTATATTCCAACGGAAAGTGCTCCTTCCTAAATTTTTCCGTCACCTTGTCTATTAAGTGCTCAATTAATCTGTTAAATATTACGCCTGCACGATTTTTTCTAGCATTAGTATCTAACCCTACTTCAACACCAAAAACGTATGTGTACACATCCTTAATCTTCCCAAAAAGGTCTATCACACCAGTCTTTTCACAAAAAGATATCATGTCATCTATCTGTTCCTCCGAAAGACGCCTTACTTCAAAGTTGTAGCGCCTAATTATAACTTGTTCAGTTACTTCGGCAACTTCAACACTTTCTTCTCTTACTGCAAGCAATATGGGTATAACACTTATTACTCTAGGATGCTCGTGCAAAATTTTTTTCAAAAGCCTTTTACGCTCAAAATTGTCTCCCGCTAAGGTCAAAGAATTTATCAGCCCTAATTCGATCAAATACCTTTTCGCATTTTCTTCAACTTTTTTCCAGTCCACGAAAAAGTCATAGCCATGTGCAGTTTCCAAAAGTGTTTTCTTAAAATCTTCTAAATATTCTTCAACACTATTATAGCCTAGAAGTCTATAGTTTACCAAACCATCCGAACATAGCATAATAATATTCATAAATATTTTTTTAAAAAGAAATTCTATGTTCCTCTCTATTGTTGGCTCTTAAAAATTCTTTCTAGAATGTTAGTGTGAAAAAACATGCAAATCTACAGAAGTATGGAGGAAATCAAATATCAAGACTATCTAGAATTCGCCAAAACACACGACCATGTTGTTATAGATGACGTAAGGCTAGAAATTGGGGGAAAATGGCATATTGAAGCCTACAATCCAACAAACTTTAAACCAGAAACAACAACAGTATGGAGCTTCCCCTTAAGAGGAAAATGGGCAACACATTACTTAAACACAAAATATAGAGGAAACTGGGCACCGCAAGTAGTTAGAAATTTACTGTTAAAGTACTCTGACATTGGAGACACAGTATTAGATGCATTCGTAGGAAGTGGAACAACATTAATAGAATGCAAACTACTAGAAAGAAACGGAATAGGGGTAGACATAAATAAAGATGCAATAATGTTAGCATGGGACAGACTAAACTTCACATACAACCTGACAATGGAAAAAACTCAAAAAACACTATCTTGGACAGTTGAACAGAACACATCACCAGAAAAAAGAGAATATATTAAAACAATAATAAAACTATATCAAGGTGATGCAAGAAACCTGGACAAAATAAAAGATAACGAAATAGACCTGATAGCAACACATCCACCTTATGCAAACATCATAACCTATACTAGCGAAGATAAAGTAGAAGGAAAAGATCTGTCAAAAGTTTCTTCCATAAGCGACTTCATATCAGAAATGGAAAGAGTAGCAAACGAATTTTATAGAGTACTAAAACCAGGAAAATACTGTGCAATACTAATAGGCGATACAAGAATACATAAACACTATGTACCAATAGCCTATAGGGTAATGCAAAAATTCCTAGAAACAGGATTCATATTGAAAGAAGATATAATAAAATTACAACATAACATGATAGGCACTATACCATGGAGAGAAAAAGAATACGACTTCTACCTGATAGCACACGAACACCTATTCGTGTTCAGAAAACCAAAAGAAAAAGAAGAATTAGAGAGATATAAGAACAGCATATACCTTAAAACATAAAGACGTAAATAGCAAAATACAAACGTAAAAATATTAAACATTTATAAACTATTCAGCCTCAATCTTTTAGTGAACAAAGGAAAGTTCTTCTTGGAGGACTAGAATGGGCTCACCTCCGAGAAAAGGCTCTCGAAAGAGGTGGCCCAAAATGGCAAAATATGTGCCTCAAAAGGTTTCAGAAGTAGAATATGAAATACCTAAAAGTGCAAAAGAGGGAATGAGAGTACCAGTAAAAATCTACGCAAACGAACAACTCTTACAGAAGATGCTTGAGGACAGGACACTAGAACAGGCTGTAAACGTAGCACATTTGCCAGGCGTACAAAAGTTTTCAATTGTACTTCCTGATGGTCATGAGGGCTACGGGTTTCCTATTGGTGGTGTTGCTGCCACTAGTTTTGATGATGGTGTGGTGAGTCCAGGAGGCGTAGGTT
>Ga0272445_1002655_pt1 | contig 12029 bp, 11 predicted proteins | sample YNPCB0031_FD_194404 | JGI IMG/M metagenome (GOLD analysis project Ga0272445, IMG submission 194404) | Hot spring sediment microbial communities from Yellowstone National Park, WY, United States - YNP-CB-003-1 | ecosystem: Environmental > Aquatic > Thermal springs > Hot (42-90C) > Sediment... | reverse complement strand
GAAAATCAGAAAAAAGTTTGCTGGATTTTTTCTCAAAAACATTTTACGCCTTTCAGTATGGTGAAATTTCTACCATAAAGGAAAAAATCCTCGATATTTTGGAAAATCTTGTGAAGTGGAAATTCATAGAAAAGAAAAAAGATAAGCTAGTAGCGACAAGAATAGGAAGAAGAGTTTCCGAACTTTATATTGATCCGTTGACGGCCCATCATTTTATTGAATGCTTAGCTAGAGCTAAAAAGAAAGAGATTCAACCATTTAGCTTTTTGCAAGCGATTTGTAATACAATTGAAATGAGACCTTTGCTAAGCATAAGAACTGGCGAGTTTTCGGAATTAAATGAAGAAATAGCAAAAAGGGAAAATCAAATTTTGGAAAAAATTCCAAATGAGTGGGATTTGGAGTTTGATGAATTTTTGAAAAGTGTGAAAACTGCGTTGATGTTTGAAGCATGGATTAATGAAGCAACAGAAGATTACATTTTGAGCAAATTTAAAGTTGCTCCTGGAGAATTTTATGGAAGAAAGGAAATTGCAGATTGGTTAGTTTATTCTTTGCATGAGTTAGCTTTGTTGTTAGGTTATAAAGAGTTGCTAAAACACATTAGAAAATTAAGAGTAAGGCTTGAGTATGGAGTAAAGGAAGAGCTAATTCCTTTAGTGAGACTTAAACAGATTGGAAGAATTAGAGCAAGAAAATTGTATAATGCAAATTTGAAAACGCTTTCTGACTTGAGAAAAATTCCACTTGAAAGTTTATCTCAAATAATTGGGCCAAAAGTTGCTTATTCGATTAAAGAGCAACTAGGCCAGGTGCCTAAAAAATCAACAGAGAGGCAATTCACATTAAAAATTTCTTAAATGGGGACGCTGGGATTCGAACCCAGGTCACGAGCGATCTCTTCAATTCCCGAGGCTTCCACAATTTTTCGTGTCCTAGACCAAGCTAGACGACGTCCCCAATTTTATGATTAATTTTTTGATTTAGAATAAATGATTTATTTTTGTTTATTGAAAGCTATCCCACCAATGAAAATTGCTGAAATAGAAAATAAAGAAATTACTGTTGAGCTAATGGCGAATGGTAGAAATGAGACACCGATAATAACATATCTAAGAGCATCTACACCATAAGTTAGAGGATTGGCATAAGAAATAAGCCTAAGCCACTCAGGCGCTTCCTTTAAAGGATAGAAAGCCCCACTTAGAAAAATTAGTGGGAAGATTAAAAAGTTCATTATCACTCCAAAACTTTCTATTGTTTCTATTAGCGAAGCAATTATTAGTCCAATGCTTACTAAGCCTAACGAAATTATTATCATCAAAATTACTGATAATAAAAAAGAGCTTGGAGTAAGTGGCACACCAAGCAAAAGAGCTAAGCTTAAAACTATCGTTCCTTGTATCAAAGCTGTAAAGCATCCACCTAAAGCTTTACCAACGAAAATAGAAGTCCTAGAAACAGGGGCAACTAAAATTTCTTTTAATATTCCAAATTCTCTATCCCATATTACGGATATACCAGATGATATTGATATGCCAACTAAAGACATAGCAACTATTCCTGGGAAAAGGAAAACCTGATAGTTTATATTACCGAGTTTAATAAAACTAAAACCTCCTCCTAAAACCAAAAGAAAAAGAACAGGTTGAACAAAAGAACTAATAATTCTAGATTTATCGCGCCAATACCTTATTAACTCTCTTAAGAGGATTCTATATATAGCTTCTAGTTCACTCATATTCTTCTCCTAAATTTTTCCATTCCAACTTTTTCAGCTTTTTCTTCTCTTATTTCCCTTCCGGTATAATGCAAAAACACATCTCCCAAGCTTGGTTTTCTCATACTCATACTTGTTACAGTTACATCATTACTCTTTGCAAACTCTAGAATTTTTGGAGCAAAAATTTCTGCATTTTTTACTGTGATAAAAATTTTGTTGTCAATTATATGAACTTTTTTAACTTCTTCTAAACTTTTTATCTTTTCTGCTATTGTTTCACTTCTGTTAGCTTCCAAAATTATTACATCTCCTTCCAAACTATTTTTCAAATTTTCTGGCGTATCTAGAACTTTTATTTCTCCATGATCCATTATTGCTACTCTATTACACAGAGCATCTGCTTCTTCCATATAATGGGTTGTTAGTAAGATTGTTATATTCTCTCTTTTAGCAAGCTTTTTTATATACTCCCAAATATGTTCTCTTGTTTGTGGATCTAAACCTAAAGTTGGCTCGTCCAAGAAAAGTACTTTTGGATAATGAATTAATCCTCGAGCTATTTCAAGTCTTCTTTTCATCCCACCGGAATAATTTTTCACAAGTTCATCAGCTCTGTCAGAGAGAGCAACTAAATCTAAAACTTCTTCTATGCGCTTCTTTCTCTCAGCTTTAGGAACTCCATATAAACCAGCATGCATTTCCAAGTTTTCCCTTCCAGTAAGCCTGTTATCCAAGCTAGGATCTTGAAAAACTATGCCAATTGATTTCCTCACTTCACTTTGTTGTTTAATGATATCAAAACCGTTTACTTTTGCTGTTCCGCTCGTTGGCCTAAGCAAAGTGCAAAGCATGGAGATGAAAGTTGTTTTTCCTGCTCCGTTTGGCCCAAGCAAGCCAAAAATTTCTCCTTCCTCTATTTGCAAGCTAACGTTATTCACTGCTTTTAAACCATTAAACTCTTTTGTTAAGTTGAAAGTTTCTATTATGTACACGCTATTTCCCTTTTATAAGTTAGTATAGGCCTAACTGATTTTTATTCATAGTGCAACGCCTCTACAGGCTCTAATTTGGCTGCCCTTCTTGCAGGAAGCAAACCTGAAATTATTCCTATGAAAACAGAGAAACTTATTGCGAATAAAATTAACTCAGGGGTAATTGTTGTTATAGTAGTTGATGTTCCACGCACACCAATTCCTATCATCCTAATTCCCAATTCAGAAATTAATCCAGAAGCAATGAATCCAAGGAAAATTCCTATAAGACCGCCTACAAAGCCTATCATTGCGGATTCGAATAAAAACATTAACATTACCTCAAAATTAGTTGCACCTAATGCCTTTAAGGTTCCTATCTGTCTTGTTCTTTCCATTACCGACATAAACATAGTATTTGCTATTCCTATTGCTCCAACGAGCAAGGAAATCGCAGCTATCCCACCGAGAAATAAATTTAATGTGTTGATTACACTTGAAATAGTTTCTTGCATAGATTTTGCAGTTATTATCGTAAAATCTTTTGTTTCTTCTGTTACATGCCTTGAAAGCATAAGCCTTTTTTCAACGTTGCTTACAATATCATCAAGCTTTTGCAAATCGTCCACTTTAAATTGAATCACAGAAAATTCGTTCGAGCCAATGTTAGTTATAACATTTCTTGCAACGCTTGTTGGCATGAATATTGAATTATCATACATTAGACCTCCTGCTACTCCGCCAGCTTTTTCCAAAATTCCAACAACTCTAAAAACTTTTCCTTCAATGTTTAGTTGAGCATTTAGCGTTATTGGTTTTTTAAACATTTCATTTGCAACTCTATTCCCAACTACAACAACATTCCCATCTCCAGGAATCAAATTTCTTCCAACTTCTACTTCAACTGTTGAAATTTCTTTAGCTACAAAAGGATCAACACCGTAAATTTGTATTGAAGCATTTTCTCCAAAATATTGAACATGAGCTCTTCCAGAAACTATACCATTGACAATTTTTACTCCTTCCGTTGATTTTACTGTTTGAAGATCTTTATCACTTAAAATTATTCGTGCTCCAGTAATTCTTGAAGTAACTACTCCTCCAAATGCTGTTCTAGCAGCTCTTTCAAAACCAGGCATAACATAAGCAATATCACTTCCTAAACCAGAAAGCTGAGAAGAAATTGTTTGCTGCATTCCAGCTCCAATCGAGAGTATCGAAACAACAGAAGCTATTCCTATTACTATACCTAATATTGTTAGCCAACTTCTTAATCCTCTTTGCGATAGGTTATGTAGAGAAAATTTTACAATATCATCGATTTTCATAGTACCATTTAAACTTAATTATTTTCTTTTCCATTTACTAATTTTAAGAACCACTATTATGCAAACTATACAAACAACACCGATAATTATGTACTGACTACTGGTGTTAATTTGAAATTGAGTTTGAGTTGTTCTTCTGCCTATTGTAGCTCCTAAGGTCGCATTTAAAAAGCTTAATTCAACTTCCTTTTGAACAATTCTTCTTATGCCAGTGGAATCTGTATAAGAAATTTCTACATTAAGTTTTCTTCTAGTTAAATTACCAACTGGAATTATTTGAAAGCTAGCAACCGTATAATCACCAGCATTTAAGTTTCCTATCACGCTACTGGAAGCTCCGATTACTCTGAAATTTTCTTGTTGAGGGATTCTTACAATTGTCGAATAAGCTGTAGTTGTTCCTATATTTGCAATTGCAAGTGTTGTTAAAGTTACTGAAGATTCTTGAACACTAACATCAAAATCAGTTTCTCCACTTATTTCAATTCCTGCAGTTAAGCTTATTGTTTGATTTGTCCCAGACTTATCTTGATATTGAATAGAAATGATTAATGGGGAAATTCCTGGTAAAGCATTTGAGCTTACTAAAACTTCTGTCTTAATGTTATAGTAAGAATTTTCATCGATGGCTGGAATTACTATTCTATTACCAGAACCTAAAGGAAAAATTTCACTTTTTACACTATTCCAGGAAAAAACTACATTGCTAATGCTATTTCCTTTATTCATTATTGTGAAAGTTAAATTTGTTTTCTCTCCTGGTTTTAAGGAAGATGGATTTATCGATAAAAGTTCTAAATTGCTTGGAGATTGAACATTAACTATAACATTAGGTGTAATGGTTCTACATGAAGAGTCCTGACAGTAATCAATGTTAAAGTTTATTGTGTATAAACCAGCTGATGCATTAGCTGAAACAACAAATTTGAACAAAGCTATTGAAGAGTCACCTACTCCTAAAGCACCTAAGTCAATTAACCATTGTCCATATGGAATTATTTCTCTATCAAAGAAGACGCGCGAAATTTTTATTCGGTTTGCAGGGGCATTACCAGTATTTTTTAATATTAGTTGAATATAACCTTCATTTCCTGGGGCAATTGTAGAAGGATTTACAGAGAAGCTTGTTATGATAATTGGTTCTGCAGCATTTACTAAGTTCAAAAAATAAAACATTGCTAAAATCGTTGAAAAGGTAAAAATTCCAAATTTCTTCATTTTTTTACCTCTTTTATAATTTCTCCATCTTTTAAATAAATTAGTCTTTCAGCAAATTTTGCAATATCTTGCATATGAGTTACCATAACAATTGTTTTTCCCTTTTCCTCTTGTAATTTATCAAGAAGTGCTACAATTTCTTTTCCTGATTTTGAATCCAAATTACCTGTTGGTTCATCTGCAAGAATTAATGGAGGATCGTTTGCTAAAGCTCTTGCTATTGCAACTTTCTGCCTTTCACCACCCGATAATTGAGATGGTAAATGTTCTGCTCTTTTTTCCATACCAACAATTTTTAATAACTCTCTTGCTCTTCTTTTTCTTTCTTTTCTATTTTTTTCAACAATCATCATCGGTAATTCAACGTTTTCTAATGCTGTCAAAGTTGGATATAAATTAAAAAATTGAAAAACAAACCCAATTTTTTCTGCTCTTATTCTTGACAATTCATTATCACTAAGTTTTGAAACATCTATTCCATCCAAAATTACTTCTCCTTTCGTAGGCCTATCTAAACAACCAATCATATGTAATAAAGTTGACTTTCCTGAACCACTTGGTCCCACAACTGCAACAAATTCTCCTCTTTTTATTTTCATATTTACTCCTTTCAAAGCTAACACTTCAACTTTTTCCATTTTGTAAACTTTGCTGACATTTTTGAGCTCAACAAGAGTTTGCATTTTTACCCTTTAAACACTCACCAAACACAATGTTTGCCAAACCCAATTTTGCCTATTGGGCAAGGCATTCTTCCTGTTTCATTGTAATGCTGTGCAGCGTAATTGAAATATTCTTCGTTTATTAATAAAGTTTTATACAAATCTATTAGCTTTTCCATTGCTTCTTTATATGTAGTATAATTTCCGTCTTTAATAGCTTGTCTTATTGTGTTTCGCAGTTCTCTTATTTCTATTGTTACGTTGTATCTTTTAACAATTTTGTTAAAATTTTCTTGCGTTAATGACGAGATTATAGCATTTTTCCAAGCTTCAAAATCGTTATTTTTGATAGCTTGTTGTATTGCTATTCTTTGCTCTTTATTCGCAAATGTTGGCCAAAAAGCTAATGCAATTCCTACACTTCCGATTAGTCCGATGATAAAAAATGTCAGCAAATATGTTGTCGCGTTTTTCATAAAATTTCATATAGGTGAAACCATATATAAATGTTTGGTGAAACCATGAAATATGGTTTCATATATTTGAAACCTTTATTAATTTTACTACAGAATAGTTTATTATGATAATAAAAAGGAAATTGTTGCTATTAATTTCAATAATTGCTATAACAGGATTTTTGCTTATGCTTTGTATAAATATTTTTGAGACTTTTCAAATGGTTGAACAAAGAGAAATTATTGCTAGAGAATCCCAATTCACACCATTTTTTATGTACAGACTTAGAATTCCAGTATACAGTTTATTCTTATCTTCAATATTACTCGTAATTGCAGTAATACCTCTCTCATATTACTTTATGTCAAAAAGGTTAGAAGAAAGAATTGAAAAAAATTTCAAAATTATCTCAAGAGTTATAAAGAAAGGGAATTCTTCAGCGCGAATTACTCCAAAAGAGATGAATAATAAAAATATAATTTTGCGATTTCTGAACCCTAACGAGCGAAAAGTTGTAGAAGTGTTAATTGAGAAAAAAGGCAAAGCATTACAATCAGAAATAGCTCATTCGCAAGGTATGACAAAGTTGAAAACACATCGAGCTGTAAAAGAATTGGAAAGAAAAGGAATAATTAATAGGAAAAGTTACGGAAAGACTTATACTATTTCTTTAGCAAAAGACGTAGAAGAAGTTTTGCTCAAATAAAAATTTTATTTCGATTCAATTGTTAGCAAAATTTTGTTTTTAGGATTTTTTAACTTTTCTAACAGTTCTTTTTTCAATTCGCTAGCAGACTTATCAGCAAGTATTGCTATTGTTGCGTTATCAATTTTATCATCTTTTCTTACGATTATTTTTTCTTTATCAGCAATTTTTAAGGCTGGTGAACCAAATGCAGAAATTTTATCTTTTGCTCCTTCAACCTCAATTGTTATTTCGACTTTTTTAGCTTGTTTTAAAACGTTTTTTATTTCATCGCTTAATTCACTCGCACACTTGTTTGCTTTCACACCAATGATAAAATTCTCTACTTGAGAAGATTTTGTGACACCGAATTTTGTTGTATCATTGGCAACAATTTTTTCATCCCCCCAAGCTATTATTTCCTCTTTTGTAGGTTTAATTTCCATTAAAAGTTTCCATCCTTTTTCTGTTGGAAGATAAATTTTCCCTTCTTTGTAGTAAATCATCCCTTCAGCTTCAAGAATCCTTCTCATATTTTCAATCATTTGCGGAGTAATTTGTGGCATAGGTTCAGGAGCCATTTCTGGTTTTTGAAATTCTCTCTTTTTCATTCACTTCACCAAATTTGTTTTGTTTAATTACTTTATTTTTCTTGCAAATATTAAAAAGCCTGTGTGCATAATTCCCATTGTTTTAGGTCTTGTCGTTTCTTCAAGTTTCCATTCTCTTACAATGTTTTCCACTGCTAATGGCTGCGAGAATTCAAATTTCTTGATTTCTTTTTTTACTCTAATCATTTCTTCAGCTGTTGGAGAATAAACAACCAACCAGCCTCCAGGCTTTAAAGCTTTGTAAGCATGTTTGATAAATTTTTCTGGATACTGCAAATCAATTGTGACCAAATCAGCATTTTTTTCCTCTATTCCTTTACTTATATCTTTTATTTTTAGCTCGATATTTTTTAATCCAGAGGCTTTTATGTTTTCGTTTGCAATTTTCGCGAATTCCCTATTCTTTTCGTAAGTTACAATTTTTCCTTTGCTTAAGTAATTTGCTAGGAAAATGGCAAGGTATGCACTGCCTGTTCCAAAGTCAATTACTAAACTATCTGAAGATATTCCTGTTTGTGCGAGTATTAAGGCAGCATCTTTTGGTAAAACAACTTGGGTAGTTCTCTTTACTTTTTTTTCTAAAATATCATTTATAGTAGGTTTAACTATAACAAACTCTTTTCCTAGATGGGTTTTAATTTTGTCTCCAATTTTTTTCTCCAAAATTTCTTCGAGATTAAAAATCCCATCTTTTGTGTGAAACTTCCCTTTTCTTACTTCTGTCAAATACGAATTCTCCTTTGATAAAAGTAGAACAATTTCACCTTTTTTCAAAGCAACACCAATTAATTTTTATAAACAGATTTAAATTTTCATTTCTTTTTCTAGTTCCTTTAGTGCTAAAATCCTTTTAAAAGTCAAAGGATGGCTTGCAAAGATCTCACTTAACCTCACAAAAGGATTTCTTTTTTCCCATTCCATCGCTCTTTTAATTTCTTCATTTGTTAAATCAAAGTCAGAGTACTCTCTTTTAAACTTGGAAATTTCTCTTACAGCAGAAATAGGATCGGCAATGTAAAAGCTTCTAACGGCAGCATTTTCTCCTTTTTCTGGAGAGATGCTTAATCCGTAAGTTATCTTTGCTAAAGCACTTGCTAACAAACTAGGTTTTGTATTAATTCCACTAAAGCGATCTGCATAATATTCTCTCAAGCGTGAGAGAGCTAAAACTAGCAAGTTTGTAATAAAGTAAATAACGAATGCGATTAAACCAACTAATATTGCTCCTCCACTTCTTCTTTCTTCCTTTTTTGGAGCATAAATTAAAAATCTTGCAATAAAATAAGCTATTACTGGAATTGCGGCAACAATTGTCATAACAATCATATCCTTATGTTTTATGTGTCCTATTTCATGTGCAACAACAGCTTTTACTTCTTCTTTACTCAAAGTATTAAGCAAACCTTGCGTTACAGCCAAAACTGCAGAAGCAGGAGTTCTCCCAAAAACAAAAGCATTTGGCGCACCGCTTCTTACTAAAGCAAGTTTTGGTAGTGGCACTTTATTTTTCTTACACAATTCTTCTACAGTTTCCCATAACCATGGAAATTCATTTCTTTTTAGTAAGCGCATATTGGTTGTCCACCAAATAACGTTTGGACCAATTAACCATTGGAAAAAAACAAGCAATATAGCTAGAATTACAATCACATAACTTGAAATTTCGAAGTAATATCCAACTATCGCAAGTAATCCAAACAAAAATCCGAATAGTAAGAGCAGAGTTAGATTCATCATCAAGAAAAGTTTTAGAGACATTTTATCTTCCTATTAAGTTTAGTAATGCAAACAAAAATAAAAACATTACTGAAATAATTAGAAGAGCATAAAACATTGTTTTGCTTGTAGCTCCAATAATTGGGAAAGGTCCAATCCAGAAAATGAATCCTCCTTCAGTTTCTGTTTTTTCTGTTTTTAAAAACATCGAAACAATTCCAATCAGAAGTAAACAAAAACCTATTAAAATTATTATCATCCCAATTGTTATTAGTTGTTGCATATATTTTAAAAACAAAATAATTATTTATATAGATAAGATGTGTTTCACACATGAATACGCTAATTGTTTAAATAAAAAAGGAATTTCCAATATAGTAATGATTTTACTTATAGCTTTTACTGTTATTGTAGGTGGTATATTAATTTTATGGGGCTCGAGTTTAAGAAGAACTCAAACCCCAGAATGTATTAATTCCAGAATTAATATAACATTTGCTCAACAATTTTGCAGCGATTGGTTTAATGCTACAGTTGTTAATTCAGGCTCAGTAGATATGGAGAATCTTACAGTTTTGGTTTATGATGTTGATGGTAAAATAGTTGAATTATTACCATACAATGGAAGTTTCCCTTCTGGCTCTGCAGTTAGAATAAGCGGTTATGTTCCCACTTTAGGCTTAATGAAAAAGATAGAAGTTTATTCTCCTACTTGTCCAGGGTATAAAGCAAGCAAAGATTTAAGCTATTATGCTCCTGATGGAATGGTTTTCATCTTTAGTTTAGGAGGATTTTGTATTGATAAGTATGAAGCTTCTCGTTCAGATGCTACTGCAAGTTCAGCAGGAAGCAGCAACATACCAAAATCTGCTCAAGGAGTAATCCCTTGGGTAAATATAAATCAAACAGAAGCAAGAGCAGCTTGCGCTAGAGCAGGAAAGCATTTATGCACAAACAACGAATGGCAGGCTGCTACTGGAACATCACCAAGCAATACAGCATGTACAAAAGGAAATAACTATTACGGAACAGATTTCACTGATTCATCAGTAAATTGCATTGCTGATGGAAAGGGCGATCCAACTCAAAGTGGAAGTGGATGTTTAACTGGAAGCGAATCAGTTTGGTGTAATTCTTATGGAGTTTGTGATTTGAATGGAAATGTGTGGGAATGGGTCAATGAAACTTGGTTCACTTCTGAGCCAGGAAGTAATTCTACAGTAATATGCTGGAATACTTATTCTGAGTCAGATGTTGATAAACTAAACCATGTTTGTTTAGCTGGCTGGGATGTAAGAGGTGGAAATGATTTTAATTATGTCGCTAACTGGAACTGGACTTATAACTATCCGATAAAAGGTTCTTTAAATACTACTATGGGCAACGATGGCTTTTTTGCTTGGTGCGGTGGAAACGCTACCCATTATGATTGTAACGGAAACATAGCGCCGTATGGAGGATGGGGCGCCACTGCCGCTACAATTTATCAAAGGGGTGTGTCCCGTGGCGGGAGCCGGGTCGATGGTGTGTACGCTGGGTGTTTTGCCATGAGCCTGATCGATGCGCCTTCATCCTCACACGACGACTTAGGTTTCCGCTGCTGTCTCTGAAAAATTGGGAACTGGAAAACTGATGACTGAAAAATATGAGATAAAAACTACTGAGGCAGATAAAATAGATTAAGCAAGTGACAAAATTATACGGAAAGGAAAATTAAGATTTGAAACGATAAAACATTACTCTCTAAAAGTTTATGAAAAATTTTTCCTAGAGTTAGAACTTTGGAATCAATAGAATATCTTTGGATTAATTCAAATTGAATAATCAACATTTTTTACTTCAATTATTAAACGCGAATTGGATAGAAATAAATAGTTTAATACTAAAGGCTTAATGTAATTTATGCGAGCTTTTATAGTTACAACTCCAATTGGTGTGTTTGCATTAGACGAATCAAACAAAATAATTTCATTTAAACCTTTCCCTAAAGATCCTGCAAAAATTGCTGAAAAATTGCTGGCTTCTGAAACAAAAATAATTGAAGAAGAGGAGCAAATAATGAAAGAGCTTTCAAAAGGAAAGTATGAGTTTATTTTTCCTGTTAAAAAAGAAGGTGTGGAAAAATTTGAGATAGGAAATAAAGCAGAAGCCTTTATTAAAGAGAATTTGCGAAATTTGGCTATAGAAAAAGGGATTGTTAAAAATCAAGCTGAATTCAACGAGCTTTTAGCTAAAATTGGTATTGAACTTACGAAATTGAAAATAAAAAAAGCAATTTCAAGAGATGTTTTAATAGTTCAAGGAATTAGAGCTGTTGAAGAAATAGAAAAAACTCTCAACGTTTTTACTGAAAGATTAAGAGAATGGTATTCTTTTCATTTTCCAGAGATGAGTAAAGCAGTTAAAAGCCATGAAAAATTTGTGAATTTAGTTGCTAAATTCGGCTCGCGAGAAAAAATTAAAGATCCGGAAATAAGTTTGCTTGCAGAAAAAAGTATTGGAATGAGTTTAAGTAACGAAGATATTAAAATCCTTCAACTTTTTGCTCAAAAGATTGCTGAGTTGCAAAAAATGCGTGATGAACTTACAAAATATGTTGAAAAAATAACAAGAGAAGTTGCTCCAAATTTTGCTGAACTTGCAACTCCTTTGCTTGCAG
>Ga0272445_1002654_pt1 | contig 12035 bp, 12 predicted proteins | sample YNPCB0031_FD_194404 | JGI IMG/M metagenome (GOLD analysis project Ga0272445, IMG submission 194404) | Hot spring sediment microbial communities from Yellowstone National Park, WY, United States - YNP-CB-003-1 | ecosystem: Environmental > Aquatic > Thermal springs > Hot (42-90C) > Sediment... | reverse complement strand
GAGGCCTGCGAGGATGCCACCCTTCCGCCGGTTCTGCGCGCCTCGTGCGGTCGAAGGGCCGCCGAAGCGGAGCGAGCGTGGGGCGATCCGGATGCGGCCAGGGCGACGGCGGAGCGGGCCTTCAGCCTTTGCAACGAATACGGGCTGGTTTCCCAGCGCAAGAAGCTCCAGGGCGCGTTCCCTGATTGGTTTCCGAAAACCGGGGGGCCGTTTTCATGTTCCTGATCCCGCCCCCCTCTCGGGCGGCATGATGAGCGGTGGAATCCGTGAAAGGAGGAGGACGGCATGGGCAGCTGGAAGCGTGAGCGGCTGGAGGAAGAGCGGGGCTTCTTCGGCTCCTCGTGGAAGTCGATCTGGAAGGACGACGAGGGCCATCAGGTCACCGGCCGCGGATCCACTCCCGAGGAGGCGGAGAAGGACGCCTTAAAGCGCATCGAGAGGCACGAATACGACTCCGGCTGCCTGGTGACCACCGCCTGCGTCCGATGGGCGGGGCTGCCGGACGACTGCCGGGAGCTGACCCTGATGCGCCATCTGCGGGAGGAGCATGTGCGCCGGCGGCCGGATGGGGCGCGCATTCTGGAGATCTACGCCGCCCTGGCGCCCCGGCTGATCGACCGGATCGAGGCCTCTCCCGACGCCGACGCCGTCTGGGCGCGGACCCTGGCGGCCGTCCGCCGGGCGGCCGATCTGGTGGAGGCCGGGTGGCTGCCGGAGGCCTTCGCCATGGCCTGGGCGGAGTTCCGCCGCCTCTGTCGGGAGCGGCTCGGGGTCGATCCGGATTCGTAAGGCGGGAGTGGGAGGGCGAGATGGAGGATCCGGCGCTGCGGACGGATCGGGAGGCGATCGCCTGGTGGCTTCGCCGCCTGCTGAGGGCCCGGGGGCTCCGCCGGGAGCTGGCGCGCCGGATCCCCATGGCCCCGGAGACCCTCAGCCGGCTGCTGAGCCCGGAGGATCCGACCCGGGCCAGCCTCCCGACGGCCCGTCGGGTCGTCGAGGCCCTTCAGGAGACGCTGATGGAGCGGGGCGTCCGCCTGGCGCCGGAGGAGGCGGATCTGATCGCGGCCTACCTGCGGGACAAGCTCCGCTTCGCCGCCGTCCGCCCGGATCCGGCAGGGGATCGGCGGCCCTCCGATGAGGCCCTCCGGCGGCGGGCGGAGGAGCTGCTGGGCCTGTACCGCCGGACCGGGACCGTCCTGAACGCCCCGGGCGGGGCGTCGGTCTTCCGTCGGGATTACCTCCTGATGGAGCGGGAGGCCCTCGGCCTATTGCGGGAAGCGGAGGCCCTCCGCCGATCCGGCCGGACCTCCGCGGCCCTGATGGAGGCCGAGCTGTGCGCCCTGGCCGTCGCCGGCCTGGCCGGCTCGGGGGTGGGGGAATACGGGCGGGCCTTCGTCCTGACGGCCCGGGCCTTCCGGCAGGCCCTGGAGGCCCTCCGCCATCCCCACGAGGTCCTGGCGGGCGGGGAGGCGGATCGCCGGCGGATGGGGCATCACCTGCTCCGGGCCCTGGAATCGCACCTGGTGCTGCTCTACAACCTGGGGGAGCCGGAGGCGGCGGCCCGGGGCTATGAGCAGGGGCTGGACCTGCTGAGCCGCCTGGACTTCTTCCTCCCGGCAGACCTCCTGCGGTCCTGGAGCCTGGATTACCGTCTGAACCGGCTGCATGCCCTGGCCCGGGCGGGCCGCCTCCCTCTCCCGGAAGCCCGACGGGCGTATGAGGAGTTGCGGGAGGCGATCGCGAAGGGGCCGGTCCTCCCCCTGGAGTTCCCTCCGCCCGCGGCGGAGGCGGCCGCCCGCCGCATGCGCATCTATGCCTGGCAGGGATGGGCCAAGGCCTGCCTGAGCCGGGGCCGCGGCGCCTACGCGCTGGAGAAGCTGCTCGTCGAAGGGGAATCCCTCCTGGCTCAGGATCCGGGCCTTCCCCTGCGCATCGCCCTCCTTCGCACCCTCGCCGCCCTCTGCCGGCAAGCGGGGGATCGGGAGGGATGGAGGGCATACGCCCGCGAGGCCGCCCGGCTGGCCTGGGAGGCCGGCCTCCTCCACCACCTGGACCGGATTCGGCGGGAGTTCGGGCCGGAGGCCCGGCGGCTTCTGGAGGACCTGGGCCTCCCGCCTCCAGATCGTTGGATGCGGGTTGGTCAATGAGGGGGACGGATGAGCCCATCGGGGAGCTCGGAAGCGGGGCATTCGTAAACGAAAAAGGCGGCGGATTTTCGGCAAGGGTTCGCGCTTCCGGCAGGCGGGCATGCTGAAGACAAAGGGCAGGAGGTTGGAGATGCTGGCGAGGGCCCTGCTGGTCATGATGATGGCCGTCCTAATGGCCGTCTCCCCGCTCGGATGCCCGGAGGGCCGCCGGCTCTTCGTGCTGGTAGATCAGTCGGGCAGCATGATCCGGGATTTTGACCGGGAAGGCCTGCGATGGACCTTCGTCAAGGCGCTTTTGGCGGAGCTGCGGGAAGCCCCGGGCCGCGTCTCGATTTTCGCGTTCGGGGACCGCCTGGAGCCCCTCGTTGAGGACGTTCCTCTGTCCGTGGCCCAGGCCCCGAAGGAGGCGTCGTACCTCGGCGGGACCGATTTGGTCGGGGCGCTACAGGCGGCGGCCGCCCGGCCGGACGCCGCCTGCAGCGTATGGGTGCTGGCCACCGATGGGGTCCCGCAGACGGACTCGAAGCCGGATCCCCGCGATCACCAAGTGCCCCTTCAGAAGGCCGTTCGGGAGATCCGGACGCGGGGGATCCCGGTGGCGGTGGCCCTCATCGCGCCGCCGGGCATTGAGGATTGGAAGCACTTTCAGCAAATGAGGGAGCTCTGGGAGATGCTGGCCGATGAAGACCCGGGGCTTCGGTTGTTTGAGATCCAGAACGCCGAGGACGCGGCCGCGGCGGCCCGGAGCGTCGCTGGGGAGCTGGCGAAGTGGATCGCGCCGCCCCCCGTTCCATCCCCTACCCCGTCTCCCACCCCCACCGCCACCCCGAGGCCTCCCGAGCCCATGGTGGGGGAGCTCAGGCCCGCTCCGCCGCCGACGCCCCAGCGCCGAAGCGGATGGGATCCGCGGACGGCCGCGCCGATCGTCGTCGGGATCGTCGCCGGCGTGGCCTTGGCCCTCCATCTCCGATCGCGCCTTCGGCCTCGCCTGATCGGCGAGCTGGTCTGGCGAACCCGGGAGGGCCTGGAGCGGCGTCGGGATCTCAGCCGGTATCGCGGCGCCGTGGATTTGGGCAAGGCGATTGGGGAGCGTTCCCTCGAGGGGGTGGCCCGGCTGGAGGCGCGAACGGATCCGAAGGCTGCCCGGGGCCGGACGGTCTATCTGATCCCCCTTCGGGACGGTCGGGTCCGGTGCGGCGGCGTCCCCGTCCGGGAGCCCATGCGGCTCCACGACCGGGATGAGATCGACCTGGGCGACTTCCGGGTGCGGTTTGAGAACCTTTTTGAGAGGATGGGGAGGTCGGCATGGCCCATGTGATGGTGATCGGATTGGGCGGCACGGGCGGGAAGGTCCTCCGGCGGCTTCACGAGCATCTTTCCGAGCTGCCTCCCGACCAGCGCCGGCGCTTCCGGCTGCTGGCCATTGACACCGATCAAAACGCACTGCAGAGCCTTCCGATCCCGGAGGACGCGAAGATCCATGCCCGTGTGAACGTGAAGGGGCTGCGGCGCAACGCCGCCCTGCATCCGTGGCTAGCGCGGTTTCCGCTGAAGCAGCTGCGTGCCGCCGTGCTCGAACATGGGGCAGGGCAGCGGCGGCCGCTGGGGGCCCTGGCCTTCGCCTGGAATCTCCCGACGATCCGGGCGAAGGTTCATGATACGCTCTGGCATCTGCGACGACGCGATCAGGGGGAAGGCGAGGCGACCTCCCGCATCCTGATCGCGGTCATCGCCTCACTGGCCGGCGGGACGGGATCCGGGATGTTCATCGACGTCGGCTACCTGCTGCGCCATGAGCTGAACGGGATCGGGGCGGCCGAGGAGGCCGAAGTCCTGCTGTTCGCCGTGGGGCCCAACGCTTTTCACGACGTGAAGGGGCCTTTTTTGCTCAGCAACTCGGCGGCGGCGCTGCGGGAGCTCGAGTACTGGATGATCCACGGAAATTTCCGGCAGGAGTATCGGCCCGACTTGGCCGAGAACGAGGGGGGCGGCCGGGTGGAGGTGGATGGCCCGCCTTTCCATTGGGTCTTCTACCTCGATGCGATCGACGAAGGCGGATGGGTGTGGGGCGGGATAGAGGATCTGGCGGACATGGTGGCCAACGCCTTGCTGGTTCTGGCCGCCGATCCCGTCGGAGGGCAGGGCCGAGGGGTGCTCGAGAATCTCCGGGAGTCCCTGGGCGCCCCGCTGGCCGTCCAGACGCCGAGCGGGGAGCTGCTCTTTCTGAACAGCATCGGGACGGCTTCCCTGCGCTTTCCGGTGTCGCGGATCATCGAGGTTCTGGCCGCCCGGCGGGGCAAGGCGCTGCTCGAGTCGGCGCTGCGCCCGGCGGCGGAGGTCGGACGGGCGGAGGCCGAGCGCTGGATCGGGGCGCGGCCATGGGCAGCGCAGGCGCTTGCGGAAGCCTTCCGACGCCGGCCCGACGGATCCCCGCTGGCGGTCGTCCTGGACCCGCCGGAATGGCTGAAGGAGGAAGACCCCGGGGGCATGCCGCATGAGGCCCTGCGCCTCATCGACCAGATCCGACAGTTGCTCGTCGATGAGGAGGCCGCCCGGGTCATCGAGGAGGGGTCCGGGGCCTGGCTGGATCGGGCGCGGAGCGAGCTGGAGGAAGGCCTGGCCCGCCTGGTGCGGGACGGGATTCCGGCCGCCCTCGCCTTCGTCGAGGAGATCCGGAACCAGGCGGCGGAGCTCCGGGAAAGCCTCCGAGCCCACCGGCAGGAGGCCGAACGACGAGAGGAAAGCGCGCGGGCCCGTCTGACGGAGCCCAAGCTTCCGTGGTGGTGGGGGCTCATCGGGTGGATCCCCGGGCTGGGCTCCTGGCTCCGCCGACGATGGGCCTGGAAGGCCGTCACCCGGCTGTTCTGGATGGGGGAGGAGTCCTTGAAGGCCCGGGTCGAGCGGATGGCCCTGGAGGCCGCCGGGCAGGCCGTGGCCTCCCTGGCAGGGACAATCGAGGAGCGCCGTCAGGAGCTGGAGGCCATCGAGGCTCGCGCGCGGGACGCCCTCGGCCTGCTGGATCGGGAGGTGGAGGAGGCCCTCCCGAAGATCCTGGGACATGGGCTCCCGCCGGCCCTTCGGGTGGTGGACGAGGCCATGCTGGAGGTCTGGGAAGGCCGGGCCCCCGGGGCCGCGCCCCTGGAGCTCGAGGAGCTGCGAAGGTGCGCCGCGCCGGAGGCGCTGGCCGAGCAGGCCAAGGCCCGCTTCCGTCCGGGGCTGGAGTTTCTGCGCGGCCTTTCCATCGAGGAGCTGATCGCCCGTCCGGATGGCATCCCGCTCGAAGAGCGGCTCCGGGCCCTGCGGGCCCAGGGCCGGGCCGCGTGGCGGCTCGACGACACGGTGATGGCATGGGACCCGGCCAAGCAGGAGCTGATCGGGGTGCCGGATGGAAGCCAATCCGTCTTTCAAAGCCTGGGTCTCGGCAACCGGCTGGTCTCCACCGGGGATCCATATCGGGTCATTTTGTTGCGGCTGGTCGTCGGAGCCTCCATCTCGGCCCTGCCCTGGTACAGGGATCTGCGGAGGGAAGATCGGACGGCCGATCCGCTGGCGCATGTCTTCCCGGAGTGCCTTGGGGATGGGGTCCAGCCCTCCGCCGCCTAAGGCTCGACGCCGATCCATCCGGAGCCGGAAGGGGCGGCAGGCCGCCGCAGTCCTTTCTTCGGCGCCGCGGCCCCGGGGGGAGCTGCTCACCCCGGAGGAGCTGGGGGCGCTGTTAGGGCGCGCGGCCCCTCCGCCGTCTCCGCCGCCCCCGCGCCCGCTTCCGCCGCCTCCTCCGCTGCCGGCCCGCCTTGCGCCCCTTCCGGGCCGACCGGGAGCCCGCCGGCAGGGTCGCCTCTGGCTGCTGGCCGGCGCCTTCCTGGTGGGGGCCGCCCTCTGGGGAGGATGGGGGGCGTTGCTGCTGCCGGCCCTGATTGGCCTGGGGCCGTGGCTGCTCCCGCGCCTGGCCGGTCTCCTCGGGGCGCTGTTGCGGATCCTGGCGGCGGCGGCCCTGGCGGCCGCGGCGGGATTTCTGCTCTTCCGGGGGGCGCTGTGGATCGCGCCGCTGGCGCGGGAGCTCCCGCCGCGCCTGGCGGGCGCCTGGGAGGGCCTTCGGCAGGCGCTTCCTGCCCCGGCCGGCTCGCCCGGGATCCCTCGCCTCCCGGCCCCGATCGCCTGCGTGAAGGGGGATCAGGGGCTGCGGGCCTCCCCCGGCGGCGCGATCCGAAGCCGCGTCGCCCACGGCACGCCGGTCCGGATCCTGGAGGAGGGCCAGGGGTGGAGCCGGGTGCGGACGCCCGGAGGGGCCGTTGGCCACCTGCCGGCGAAGGCCCTGGAGCGGGCTCCCCAGACGGATCGGCCGCTCACCTGCGTCCGGGCGACGGAGCGGCTGCGCCTGCGGGAGGGACCGGGGACCGGCTATCGGATCCTGGAGCGCCTGAAGCCGGCAACCCCCCTGGAGGTCCTGAATCGGGAAGGGGAGTGGGTTCGGGTGCGCACCCGGGAAGGCCGGACGGGCTTCGTGGCCGCCCGGTGGGTGTTCTGGCCGCCCCTGGATCCGGCCGCCGACCCCTGAGGGTCCGCGGCGACCGGGATCCCGATCGGGCAAGCGAAGAGGAGGATGGGAGGATGAGGGGCGAGGAGCTGATCCCCGACGTGTTCCGGGAGGGGATCCCCGGATGGGAGGAGCTGGAGCCGCAGATCCGGGAGTGGCTGGAGGCGGGCCTGGACCTGGAGGCCATCCGCGAAAGGCTCTTCGACCACATCATGCTCCATCTTGAGGACGACGATGCCGAAGACGCGGACCTTAAAGCGATGGAAATGGCCTTCGAGGCGACCAGCGGCCTGATTGCGAATCTGCCCGTCAGCGAGGAGAACCTGGAGCGGCTCCTGGACTACATCCGGGGCTATCACGACTGGTGGGCCTATCAGCGGCTGCTTTCCGACTTCCTGCCGTTGATGACGGAGGAGCAGATGCGGGACGTGCTGGACAGGGCCGGACGAGTTTTCATCCCGGAAGTGGTCCGGGAATGGGAGCGGAACGTCCGGAAGGAGCAGGCCCGGCGTCGGCGGCGGGCCTGACCGGGCGTCCGGAGAAAGATCGGCACTAGGAGGGCGCGATGTGCTACAAGAGCCTGCCGCACACCATCTATCTTCCCCTATGGCTGAAGCGGAGGTCGGACGACTCCGTGGATCTGGCCTTCACCCTGATGCTGGGGAAGGCGGTGGAGAAGCGGAACGGGGTCCATCGGACCTCCCTGGAGTATCCCATCGGACGCTGGGTGCAGGACCCGAACTGGATCCCTGGCTCCCACGACCGCTGCCTGCACTTCGCCAGCGCCTACGAGGTCCGGGACGGCCGCCTGAACAGCTACGGCTCCCATCGGGTGCTGTTCCTGCCCAGCCGCCATCTCTACGGGCAGGGGGACCGGAGCGGGTTCTGCTGGCACGACGGCGCCACCCTGCCCGTCCTGTGCCTGGACTGCGAGGGCCTCGAGGCGCCGGACCTCTTGAGGGAGCCGGAGTTCTGGCGGGAGGCGCTGCGGCTGCCGCCGGAGGAGGAGTTCACGGTGGCGCCTCCCATCCCGGTCCTGCAGGCGCGCGGGCTTCCGAACCCCCGCCGGCTGTGGGTGGCCCGCAAGCGCCTGCCGGCCGATCTGGTCTACGAGTGGGCCCGCTGAGAAAGGAGCCGAAGGCGGATCCCTCCGGCCGTGGCACCGCGGGAAGGCCGCGCCAGACAGGGAGAACCCCCCGGCCCCCGGCTCCGGGAGGGCCGGTTCAAAAGGATCGCCTCCGCGCCTCGCCGCCGGATGAGTGGGGAGGGGGAAGCCTTCGATCATCCATCAGGGACGGGGACGAATGTAACCATCTCCCTTGCAGACGGGGCAGGTTTTTTGTTCAACCGTCCCATCAGGCTTCCTCTCTTCCACCCAACCTCGCGTATTGCACCTGGGGCAGGGCCGAGGCTCCCGCTCTGGGTAGGGCTCTCTTTCGGAAGGGAGAGGACGCTCCAGCCCGGGCATGGCTTGCCTCCTCATCTTGGGATTTAATCTCCGGCCGGCATCCGCCTGGCCGGTTTTCTCGCCCTGCGATGCGGCGCAAGCCGGGGCGGCCGTCAACCCGGAGGATCCCCGGGCCGGCCATGGATGAAGCGCGCCGCTTGCGCCTTTGCTCAGAACGGCATCCTCGTCGGTGTGAGGCGATTTTCCGTGTCCCCCAGACCCAACTGGCCCTTGTCATTCCGCCCCCACGCGTAGACTTCCCCGGACTCCGTCAGGGCAAAGGACTGGTAATATCGCGCGGCGACGGCTTTGATCCCTGCCAGGCCCGGCACCTTCGTGGGGGTCAGACGATCCTCCGTGTCCCCCAGACCCAACTGGCCCTTGTCATTTCGCCCCCACGCGTAGACTTCCCCGGACTCCGTGAGAGCAAGCGAGTGAGAGAATCCTATGGCGATGGCTTTGACTCCTGCCAGGCCCGGCACCTTCGTGGGGGTCAGGCGATCCTCCCTGTCCCCCAGGCCTAAGTTGCCAAGCCCATTTTCCCCCCATGCGTAGGCCTCTCCGGATTCGGTCAGGGCAAAACCGGAAGAGCCGCTTACAAAGATGGCTCTGACTCCCGCAAGGCCCGGCGCCTTCGTCGGCATAAGGCGGTTTTCCCTGTCTCCCAGCCCCAACTGGCCATCGTTATTCTCGCCCCATGCGTAGACTTCCCCGGATTCCGTCAGAGCAAAGGAGCTGTCCGACACAATTGCTCCTGTGGCGATGGCTTTGACTCCTGCCAGGCCCGGCACCTTCGTCGGGGTCAGGCGGTCCTCCGTGTCCCCCAAGCCCAACTGGCCCTTGTCATTTCGCCCCCACGCGTAGACTTCCCCGGACTCCGTGAGAGCAAGCGAGTGGGAGTGTCCTGCGGCGACGGCTTTGATCCCCGTCAGGCCCGGCACCTTCGTCGGGGTCAGGCGGTCCTCTCTATCCCCCAAGCCCAACTGGCCCCTCTCATTCTGCCCCCATGCGTAGACCTCGCCGGACTCCGTCAGGGCGAGGGCGAAGATGAGACCCCCACCCACGGCGATGGATTTGACCCTCGCAAGGCCCGGCACCTTCGTCGGCCTGCGACGATCCTTCGCGTCTCCCAAACCCAACTGGCCTTTCTCATTGCCCCCCCACGCGTAGACCTCGCCGGATTCCGTCAGAGCGAAGGTGTAGTGATCGAGAAAGCCGGAGTCCAAGAAAATAGCCTTGATGTTTGAAAGGCCCGGCACCTTGGTCGGCCTGAGATAATTCCGATCATCTCCCAGGCCCAACACGCCGCCCATAGGTCCCCATGCGTAGAGCTCCCCGGATTCGGTCAGGGCAAAGGCATGATAGTTGCCCGGCACAACCGCTCGGATTGCCGGGGCCGTCGGTTCCGCTTGGGGCGGGGCCTCCCCGGCTGCAACCAGCACGTAAAACGACCGGCTAAAGAGGGGAAACCCCTCGGGCAGGCGGGACAAAAGCCCTGCGCGCTTCAGAACGTAAAGGACGGGATGGGCGACGGCAGGAGCCACCCCCAGAATCACAAAAAGAATATAGAACACAAGGAGGAGCAAGAAGCCCATGAACCTGAAGGCGGCCACGATGGGGCCGCCCTCAAAGGAGAGGAAGGAGCGAAAGCCCCGGTCGATCGCCCGGTTAAAGCCGTTAACAAACCTCTGGAACAGCTCAACATACTTTAAGCGCAGGGTCAGCAGAAGCGCCAAGTTAAGCCCGTAGAAGACGAGGGCTATAAGGGCCCAGTTCAGGCCATCCGTGAGATTGCCGCTCAGAACAAGGCCAAAAAGCCCGACCAGCACGGTGGCTGCCAGGTAGCGAAGCCCGTTGACCCAGGCGACGGCCGACCAGTCAACCGGCGGATGACTCTGGTCCTGCATGGCTTCGCCTCCTCTTGTCGCGCTTTGCTCCCGAGTCCCGCAAGACGGACGACAAGCGTCGAATCGCAGAACGCGTTTGCGGGGAATTGAGGGGGAGGTCGGCTCGCTTCGAGGCTCGCCGGAACGGACGCTGGGGCGTGCGATTCGGGGGGATGCCGGCCGGGACAGAGATTCTCCCTCGCGTCCCACCGCGCGGGTGGGGAGAGCCTCCGCTCCTTCCCGGCCGGCGCGGATGATCGCGGCCCGTCCGCAAGGCCTCTATCGATGGCGATCGAAAGGCGAGACGGCGCATTCCATCACACAGTGATCGCTTGAAAGTCAGGGCCCGAAATCTCAAGGGCACTATCAATCGCTGCGCTAATGCCTTTTCGTCGTCAATTTCTGCTCACGCAGTCTCACCAAACATATTTGCCAATTGCCCCAATCGTCCTGGTATCTTCATTGCCACAGAATGGACATTTGCAGTTGCGTCCAGTCGCCTTAAATATCATAGTTAGGTAACCGGGTTGATGTCCGCACGAGTCGCAGAATGTTCGGCGGCAGGCGTCGCAGTAAAAAATGGAGGTGCCGAACTCTCGGGTGTGACAATTCGGGCATTCGGCGTATTTCCCTGCCATTTCCGATCTCCCCTTGTTCCGGTGATGGGCGGTGGCTCGGCTTCTGCTTGCGGGCGCAGGCCGGATCGCCGTATCGCCGGAATGCGCCATCCGGAGCGGCTCGGAGGCCTTGCCAAGAGCGAGGTTCGGACATGAGTTCGGCGTGGATCATCGAAGGGGATCTCCCGGCGTGGCGACTCCGCCCTTCCGCCGAAAGCCTTCCGGGATCCCGATTGACCTTCTCCGTCCGACGGAAAACCGCGACTCGGGCGCTCCGCCCCGCCGCGGTCGAGACGACCACAGGCGGGACGGCGCGCTCACCGTCCGACCCTCCTTTCCGGGATGCTTTGATCCCATCATATGTAAGCAGATTACAATTGTCAAGCGGGCTTGGCGGCCGGCGAGTTGGGAGTTAGATTGACAGGAGGGACCTTCGCCTCCGGGCGGCCTTTCGGCGCGGGCGCTTGACAGTCCCCGTGGCGCGCATTTCATTATGAAGCAAACCCTAAGACCGGGAGGTCGCCATGACGGTTCAATCTCCGGCTTTTCTGCTCCGGGTCGCCAATGCCCTGATCGAGGAAGTAGAGCAGAAGACCGATTCCGTGCTGGAAGCCGCCCGCACTCTGGAGCGTCGCGAAGGCTTTATGGAAAGCCTGAAGGGAGCCATGGCCGCGGGGGCTCTGGTCGGGGAACTGAAACGAAACCTGGAACTGGCCATGCAGCTGGCCGACCGGGCTGCCCGGATGGGTGCAAGCGCAGGCGACGAAGAACTGACCCCGTCGGTGGTGAAAGCCCGCGCCCTCTTTCAGCTGGGCGTCATCGCCATGGGCCAGAGAAACTTCAAAGAGGCGGTGCGTTTCTTTGAGCAATCCCTGAACGAGACCCCCACCCAGGCGACCTACCTGAACATGGCCTACTGCTTTCTGCAAATGAAAGGATGGTTCACGGATCGGACGGCGGACGCCATCAAGGCCCTGGAGCGGTGCGTTGAACTGGATCCGGAGTCGGAGCTGGCAGTGCTGGCCGGCAAGGAGCTGGCGCGTCTGGGGCGATTATGAGGAAAACAGGGGTTGCGCATTCGGCCGGACGCTCCTCCGATGGGATCGGTGGGAGCGGGCGCGCCGGCGAGCGGCAGATGGCCGGAAGGCATGCCGCCGAGTGGAATGCGCGGGCAGCCGTGCAAGTCCTTGCGGAAGACGCGGCCAGGAAGCGCCTCGCGACTTCCTTGCCGTCCTTCCCCAATTGGAACCCGGGATGGATCGTTGAAAGCGAGGTCATTCCTGGGCCCTGAAGAAGCGGAAAGGTCGCCTTAGGATCCCCAGGGATCTTGAATCCGGCCCGGAGGCAAGCGCGGCCCCCGCCGGCATGCGCGGCCGCGGCCCGGGGTTTGTCTCCGTTGCTGCG
>Ga0272445_1002653_pt1 | contig 12036 bp, 22 predicted proteins | sample YNPCB0031_FD_194404 | JGI IMG/M metagenome (GOLD analysis project Ga0272445, IMG submission 194404) | Hot spring sediment microbial communities from Yellowstone National Park, WY, United States - YNP-CB-003-1 | ecosystem: Environmental > Aquatic > Thermal springs > Hot (42-90C) > Sediment... | reverse complement strand
CCCTTTGGAGAAATATTTAAATATCCCTCTTTTTCGTAATGTATATGGAATCAATAACCAATCTCATAAATGACGTAATGAATAAGATGAAAGACCTATACACGCTAAAGAGAAGAGAATTAACAGTGACATCATTAACATCATGTCTGAGGATGAGTTATTATTACATCACACAAGGTAAGAACGTATCAGAGAAAATGGTAATGGGCACTGAACATCACACTTTCTTCCAAAGGCATTTCATTAACCTCTTACAGCAAAAAGGATTTACATGTATACCTGAATATGAGGTGAAGTACTGGAAGCTTAGGGGTAGGGCAGATCTTTTCTGTGTTGATAAAGACGGGTTAGGCATTGTATTTGAGTTCAAATTCACCACGTTGCCGTATAAGAACAACCCCTTCTATCCCTTCTGGTACCGCCAGCTTAAGTACTACGTGGCGCTTAATGAGGTGGCGTCTGGGCATAAGACCGTCGGTGTGTTGCTGGTGTCCTCCTTCGCCTTGGACAAGTGGGTCATCGATGTAGTAGAGGTGGATGACCCCCTTAAGGTGGTAAGCGAAATGGAGAAAAGGTACCAGGAGCTGGAGGAGGCTTTGAGCAGAAATGAGCCGCCTATGGCAGAGAGGGGAAAGTGGTGTGAATACTGCGTCTGGAAGAACCAGTGCTTCAACCAGCAGTTGGTATGACCCTACCTAAGGTTGCAACCATATCAACCGCTAGGGCTGTGAGCTACAAAATCATCGCCGAACAAATATGCCAAGTGAATGGATACCGGTGCTCAATTAACACCCTCCCACATATGCCTGTGAGCATTGTAATCGCATCCCAATATGACGTTGCTTTTTGGGCGCATCACATCCTCCACTACGTGGATCGGCTTCAGTTCATCTACATGACGGTGGAGGGGGAGTTCATGTCGGAGCACAGCTGGATGAAAATCCGGGAAATCTGCAACCGCACCAGGTGCTACGTGCCCACAAGGTGGGGAAAAGAGCTTGTGGAGTCCCACGGCATCAAGGTGCATGACGTCATTCCCCATGCTCTTCCTGAGCCCATCCCCGACCCTCCCAAGGAGAGACCAATAAGCGCCGTATATCTAAACGCCTACTACGCCTTCCTCTGCCGCTACCTCGCAACAGCGCCGTGTATGGAGTGCGAGAGGAAGGGGTGGAGGTGGTGGCCTGAGATAAAGCGGGCGTTTCCAGACGCGCTTGGCTTTATAAGCGGATGCGCCGAAGCAGAAGGAGCGATTGGGTACCGCAGTGCTTCGGTGGAGGACGTGTACCGGATCCTGGGGCTGGGTAAGGTGTATGCGAACCTCAGCACGCACGAAGGCTTCGGGCTGAATCCGGTGATGGCTCTGGCAGTGGGGACGGCAGTAGCGGCTTGGGACATCCCCGTCTTTAGGGAGACCATACCCGAGGCGGTGTTTGTCCCCGTCAGCACTGAACAGAAATGCTACGTTGACCAAAGGTATATGTTGGAGCCGGGGTGGTTCATACTCCGGTGGGGGGATATCAACCAATTCATCGAGGCAGTAAAAGGCGCAGTGAATATGGCAGTGGACTATGCCGCGGTGAGGCAGAGGTACAGCTCTAAGCTTTACGCCAAATTCCTTTAATCACAGATACTATCCCGCACTTATCGATAATTTACATCTTTGTTTGTCATCTGAACCGAAGTACATACGTTATTTCTAGGTGCTGATGTGCGACTATTACACATGGGCAGTCAGACATATAGGGTACCGGTTTTTAGTGGTGCATGCCAAGGAAAAGTGCAATAAACAGGGGTGGGGCAAAGTTCCAAAAGCTGTACCTGCGTATATACAACACCGTAAAGGCCCAGTTCCCCAACGCCCCTGAGGAAGTAGTTGCCCAGCACGCGGCTGAGGGCGTGTATAAATACGCCTCTGCGTTGGGCTACTATGAGGGTATGTGGAGAGGGTTTAAGGCCTATTTGGAGGGCAAGAATGTTGTCGATGCCTACCGCCACATCATGGGGCCGCTTAGGTCTGCCGTGATCCGGGTCGCCAGGCTTCAGCTGACCGGCGCCACTGACGCCGAGATTGAAGCCGCCATCAGCGGCCTTGGGTTCCCGGACTCCGTGAAGCAGGCGCTTAAGGAGTTTTTCGTAACCGGCAAAGTTAAGGGATAACTACACTAAGCACCCACAAAAAACCACAATCCTCCCTTTTTTCGTCCTCCTTATGCATTTGCCTAACTCTCTGTACACCTCCCTCCAAGACACCTTAACCACTGAGTCCGGTATGCCGGCTAATATGTAGTGCTTCGAAATCCATGCCGTTTTTATCTCGATGATGTATATATTCCGCTCGATTTGTTTTATACACATCCTCCTCAGGTCGTTTAGGATAAGGGTCTTTACGTATTCGCTCATATCTTCTCTCCCTCAATTTTAAGCAAATCCTCAGGCGCCTTCTGGAACCTCAGCTCCTTAGGCGTAACAGGCTTCTTCCCCTTCAACATAACCTCAAACCACCTGCAGTCTATGTACTTCTGCCACACCTTTTTAAACAGCTCCTGCACATAGGGAGAAGGCTCCCCCTCTATGACCTCCTCCTCCCTTCCATCCGCACCAACCATTTCCTTTGCCAGCTCCATCGCCTTCTTAAGGTCGAACTCATCTGACAAGAAGTCGAATTTTTTGTCCTTGTTGTGCCTCCCAATCAGCTTCATCAAAGCTTCACACTCCTCCTTGAGGGCAATGAACTCCCTAAGCTCCGGGCTTTTGACGTCAGGCTCGCTGGGTATTTCCTCGTTGACAGCCAGCACGTCCTTAAGAGCTTCCTTATACAGCTCATCCTCTAGATCGATCTCGACAACTGTCTTTTCCTTCTTCTTCTTCGGCCTTTCTTCCTCTGCCTCCTCTTCCTCTATTACTTCTTCATCGATTACCTCTTTCTCGCTTGCTGTCATCGCTTCTTTATGAGGACTTTTATGTACCGGTCATTCTGAAACGGCACGACCTCAATATTCACCTTGTCCTCCGGCACGCCTGATTTAATCAAGCTCCTCTTCATTCCTGCTAAGAACTCCCTTAACGAAAATGCAATCAGAGCATAATCATCCCTCAGATCAAGAAGCGGAGTCAGCCCCAACGCGTTCATCTTCTGGATGAACTGTGCCACGTTTCTATCTACGTTCGAGGCGCTTGATACAGACATGTGGAGTACACCCCCATCAGTTTATAAGCGTTTCGCCGGCGATCAGATATTTATTCATGCAGAAAACATCGGCACATGTCCGCAACACTAGATCTCGGTGGGATACTAAACGCGATGGGTGCGTGGCTAGCCAGCTTCTTCAATACGCTGGTTGAATACGCGCCGCTTATACTTACAGTAACCGTTGCCGGCTACTTAATCTACAGATACGCTGGCGTTATACGCAGATCTATTTCGCAACTCGTAGGCCTGTTCTAAGCCCGTATAGGTTCAAATAAATCCACAAACCTTTTTTCACATCTTTCCCCACTGGAAAAAGTTAAATACCAGTGCGTACTGTGTACTATGTCTTCCGAGGAGAAGAAAATTAGGGTCAAAAAGCTTAGGGTTGTTGCCGATGAGCTTGTTATTGAACCTTCTCGAATTGTCATAAAGAGGCCGGGTAAAAAAGAGAAGGAAGAAGAAGAGGTGTTGGGGTTTGAAGAAGAGCTGGAGGAGGAGTAATGCCGAAGTACCGAGTGCAGGTAGAGGTTGATAAGCCGGAGGAGCTGAAGAAGATCTTGTTTCCTGAGGAGAAGAGGGAGGTTGTAGCTACATATGGGTACTACATAATCCAGGCCAAGTCTGCAGTTACTGCCGCATGCAGGCAGACAGTATCCGGAAACATTGAGGCGGGAGAGAGCATAATTAGGGGCATAATGAACTCGCTGGCTCAGGCTAGGCAGACTGCTACATTGGTTGCCGAAGATGAAGAAATCGCTCAGGCGATGAAGATATTGAAGGAGCTGGCTGACAGGCTGAAGGATGCAGACCAGACCAAAGCTGTGGAGTACTGCTGTGACTGGCTGGGGAAGACTGAGTGTCCATGATTAACCAGTGCACTAGGCAGAAGACAGAAAACGGCGTACTGTATGTAGAAGTTGATCTTGAATGTATGGTAAAGTCAATGAGCGTGCCGATAAAAGACGCAAAATATAAGCTTAACGGCAGTGTCCTTATCATTGAGATTATTCCGGACGTGGAAAGTATATTAAGCACCGTTTTGAGTAAGTAATGTGCAGACCCTCTCTGGCCTTGGTGTAGGTGCTTCGATATCTTCTGTAGCTGAGAGGGTTTTTTCAACTGCTAGGGAGCTTGGCAACATTGGGTTCAAGGCGTTTCAGAAGGTCTGGCCGGTTCTCTCTGACCCCAAGAAGGGCGTCCCGATTGCTGTGGCAGGCATCAAGCTGGTTGAGCACTTCGCCCCAGACCCCAATGTTGTTGACCCCCTTATGCAGTTTGCGGAGTGGATGGAGAGGTACGACCCTTCGAACATCCTAGGCCCTCCTCCCCCCATGTTCAACATCCCCTGGGACACAATCAACTCGATGCTTCCAGATGAGCAGTGCGGATTCGGCGACATACTATGCGCCACGAGAAACGCGTTGCGGGCATTGGCGAGGGGCATAATCGGCGGATTTGCAGGTATAGGTTCGTTTCTGTATTGGGCTCTGTGGAACTTGGCTTACTACGCCGTCAAGGCCTTCCTCTCCTTAGGCGCCTTCGTTATCAAGTACCTCATCGTGCCGGTGGCTAAGGCCATAATTGCGGCAGTCAACACGGTCTTCACCGTAATCAAAAAGGCTCTTTGTGCGTATGTACAATATGTAGCGCCGTTTATCACCATATACCGCGCCGTGGAGGACTTGGCGTCGGGAAGGAAGTTCAGGACGGCGATAGACATAGGGGCTGGAATAATCCTCCCCATGGCCGTAGTTGCGCAGGACTGCGGCTTCGCATCTCCGCTTCCCGTATATGCGCCTCCGGTCGGTGCGCCTATACAGCCTCCTGCCTACATGCCCCCACCGACGTATCGATATGCCTACGAGTACTACCTCGTGTACGACAAGGCTGAGGCAGTGCTGAGCAACAGGACAATCGAGGTGCTTGACATACTGGAGGTGAAGGAAGGCACCATTGGTGCATAATGGGCTCGATAGTAGTGAGAAGGGGTAAGCACATCTACATCCTCGACATAATCGAGTTTTTTCGAAAAAGCCTGGGGGGCAGGAAGGACTGAGCTCTCCGTTTTGGACATAATTCCGGTACTGGAGCGGTTTGCAGTTCAGCCCATCGACGTAGTATACCCTTCCGACTACTACCTGCTTAGGGACTCGGCAAATGCAGTAAGGCGCTCGATACATGTCTACGACGTAGTGCCGGCAATCGATTACGCATCAGTAGCAAAGGCTGGCTTGGTTCACGCCTTAGATGTCGTAAGACCGTATGAGTTATCATACACAACCAGGCAGAACGTTGTGCATGTCTACGATGTTGTTGCGCAACCAGATTCAGTAGCTAAATCTGGACAAGTTACCATCTCTGTAAGAGACATACTTACAATACCGGGGTGGTTTTTTCGTGTAAACAAAGCGCTTAAGATATTAGAAGTCTTTACTCTGTATGAGCAGGCTACTGCATTTAATGCGCCTACTATATACGTCGAAGACTACTCAATAATATACGACCTAAGAGCGTCGCTTAATGCTGTAAAGGCGATGTCGGCGCTGGATAAGCTGATAACAGACGGCGCATCGTATACCAAGTCCTACTCTCCGCAGTTCTTCGCACTGTTGCAAAGAAGAACGCCGATTAGATACATAACGCTTAATGTATCAGACTACATACCTGTTCTTGACTCAGCGGCATACAGCAAGTCGTATTCACCGTTGCTGTTTAGCATGCTGTCAAGGAGGATGCCGATTAGATACTTGACTCTCAGCGTATCTGATGGAGTTGCTGTATCCGATTCGGTATCTACCGTAAAGACAAAGGTGGTGTCTGTTTCAGACATCGTTTCAGTAGCCGACTATGTCGCTGTTAGGAACATTGCCGTATATGCCTATGACTACATAATTCGCGACTATGTGGCAGAAGTTGCTCCAAATAACGTCAGGTACATCTCGCTTTATGCAAACGTTGGCATGCGCTCAATATCCGTCTTCGAGAAGGTCGTTCCGTATGAGTCTGTGTGGGTTGGGCCTAGGGTGATAACTATACATGCCCGCGACTACTTGGTCAGCGACAGTGCAACCGTAGTTAAGAAGTCGGTGCGTGCATACGACGTAGTAGCCATAGTGGAAAACGTAAATATAGTGCGGAGGTAGTAGCACATATGCCTGTGTTTGGAGGCGTTGCTAAGGTTAAGATTGGCTCTGATACGTACTTGTTCGACAGGGTGTATGCGTCTCTGTATTTGGGTGTTCCGCTCCCGGTTGATGCAAATGTATGCACATACTTCAACGGGCAGTGGAGGTGCGGGTCTGCAGTTATTCCTGCCGGAACCAGGGGAATAATTGGTGAAAGGGGATATGCAATATCTGAGCTCGATACATCGCTTAACTACAGCCTAGCCAGCGTCCCTTCAAGCGAAATCTATGTAATAGGACGCAATTCAAGCTTTGACCCGGTTTATTACGACGTGTCAATTGCTTCTGGCTACCTGTACATGTTCATCTACGACAGGCTTAATGCCAACCAGGACTTATTCGTATACTGCAAGGATGAAAATGGGTACCAAACGGCTGATACATATGTTAAGGGCCCTACAGTGTTTTTCGCATACTACTCCCAAATATCGGGATATGAAAACGGCGGCTACGGAATATGCGCATTTGTTAAGGCAATCCCGCTCAACTACTACAGCTCAACCCAAACCCCCATCTTGGTCAGGATTTCAAACACTTCATACATCACGCCGATAAACATAGCGCTGTTTGCAGGAAGCAAGGGGATACTGCCCGGCACTAAAAAGAGCTTTCTGACTTCCATGGTTGACATCACGTCTGTCAGCCTGTAAAGCTTATAAATCAGTGAAGTTTTACACATATGCCTATTCCTAAAAGTGATTACGAGGTGGTGCGCGACATACCTCAGTGGTTGCTGAAAAAGATGGTTAAAGTAGAGCCATCTCCCATCGTTGGGGGGGATGGAGAGGGAGTTTACTACATCGGCAAATTTTCAGACACGTGGGCCCCCGAAGACCTAAGAAACAAGAAGTTCTACTACCTCCACGCTAAGGCTATCCTTTCTCCCGACATTAAAGCCGAAAATGCCGAGACGCAGTGTCTAGGCGATGCCGGCGATCCGCTTTTTGATATCGGAGCCACATTAGTTTCGCTTGCGTTTTTCCAAACGTTCTGTGCCCCTGCCGGGGCATCTGCAAACTGGAGTAGCTGTCTAGATCCCCAGTTTGAAACGGGCGGCACATGTTATTCAAGCAGTGCAATAGGCGGCGTAGATTACAGCAAATGTGTAGTAGCGGCGACAACATATTATGGGCCTTACATGTTTATACACAATGTAGCGCCGGCATCTAATACCGATTTGACAAGCGTAGTTGCATATGCTAGGCCGTGCCCTGTGTACTCATCTTCTTACGCCTTGAGCGGCAAGTCTGAAATGAGCGGCAAGCTTCTTATTAGGGCTGTCGGTTGTGATGATTCTTCTAACAAAGTGCGTTACGTGAGGTATACCTCGGAGGATAGAAGCACTGCGTCATACACAATAGCCTATGTTGGGCTTGGAATAGCCACTTCAGCATCTGGAGTGCAACACTGGTTTAGGTATGCGCTGTCAAGCTCTGTGACTAAGTCATCTACTGACTACTACTACTACATATACACGGTTGGGTTCCAGTACCAGTAGTCATGTTTAAGCTTCTTAGGCGTCTTCTTCACGATAATAACGTTGTCGGCTTTTCGCTGGTTAAGAATAAGGTGTACCTCAGGTCTCCGGCGGCTGTAACTAGGGAGTGGGGCGAGGTGGAGGTAATTGGCGAGCCGAGGCCGTTTTTTCGGCAACCGTCGGGGTGCTCGCCGGACTTCGGAGTCGGCGGGAACGAGTTCCTGACTGCCCAGCATTGTGTTGGGATAGGGAAGGCTCAGGGCACGGTTAAGATGAGCGACGGGACGTATGCCAAGATTGTAAGGGCTAATCCGTGGCGTCCGCTGACTAAGTGGATGCTGATTGAGTGCTTCCTTGAGCACTTGCTTACGGGGAAAACGGTAAGCTGTTTGAATAAAGACTGGGCTCTTATTGACGGCGGGAACGAGTTCACTTCAGCACCAATCGGGGCGTTAAGCGGAGGCACTGAGCCTCCTGGGATGTCCTTCTTTGCTCCGTGCGTTCCTAATCCGGAGGAGTGGATTGGCAAGGAGATATGTGGAGTTTCGTATGACTATGATGCTGGAAAGTATGTAGTGGGTACGTGGAAAATTGAGGACTTGGGCATAGTGAGGTACGACATAGATGGCAGGGTGTATCCGGTGTTTGCGTGGTTTGCGCGGGGCTTTTCGAAGCCCGGGTTTTCCGGCACGAACGCGTTCCCGGCGGGAACGTGTCCCCGCCTTCCCGAGCCTAAGACTGTTGAAGCCGTCGACTACATAGTGGCGGATAAAGCTTAAATATCCCCATGTGTTTTTTCCCATGCTTCCGCTCTATCCGGAGCTACCCACGACAGCCGTTGTGTTTTGGGTAGGCGTTGTTATTGCTCTTGTGCACTACATAATTAGGCGTAGGGTGGTTGAGCTGTTCGGCACGGGTTTTGGGCTTATTGTGGTTGGTTCGGTAGTTCAGTGGTGGGGGCAGGGGATAATTGCCGCGTTTGGGCTGTGGATTGGGATATCCGGCGTATCATATCTGGTTGTTTCTGCCATCATACTGGTGCTTAAGGCTGTTCAGTACAGCGCATCTGTGCTTTCCCGTACAGTTCTCTACTCTGCCCAGGAGCCCCAGGGTCAGAAGCTGATGGAGTGCAGATGTACCTGTCAGTAATAGCAACAGCTTTTCTTTTTTCCTACTGGTTTTTCAAAAAGAAGTTCAGAGCTAGACCCCTAAGCCTCCCAATCAACGTAGAAACCGGCGACATTATACACGGAGCATTTGGCTCGCTCTTAGCCAACTTGTCACTACATGGAATGTATGTCGATACAATGGTAGGCGTGTTGATGTATCTCGCATACCAATTCACCGAATTTGCCGTTAAGCAGGACACAATATATAAGGACATAGCTACATTTGTAGCTGGATACTTTGGAACAATAATTGTTGGGGGCATTCCGCCGTGAAAAGTTTATATTTCTGCTCTGCGGAGTAGCATATGCCGTTTAATACTGGATCAGCATACAGTCCATACGGAACTGATCTTGTTACCTTTACGCCAACTTCAAGATATTGTCAAAATGATGCTACTAAGTCTGATTATGGCAAATGCTATGATACTGGTTTTGGCAACAAAGCTAGGTTTGTCCAAACTGATACTTCGACATATCCTCAGTTGCCGTGTGAAGCAGATGGCACATGTGTAAGATATACTTCACTAACAAATATCCGCATATTAGAAACTACATTTAACTACCCTGGCAAACAGGCAATAGTGTATAGAATGATCATTAGGGGCCACACGTCTCTGGCTGGTGTAATGGCCCCGTCGCCTACTAAGTTGGTGGGGGTTCCCGTCTATCACAGCATTACAGATTTCGAATACACCTTTGTTTCTGGGGTTCATACATACGAAGCAATAACATACCCCTATTATGACCCAGTGTTTAATTATAAGATTTATCTTAATCCCTACAGAATTCCTGTTGGTAATGTTGTGATGATTAGGTGGCTTGGAAATGTACTTACATCAGTTTTGTATTTTGGAGTAAAAGAAGACAACACAAATAACATATGGTATGTATCAAATGGACTGGTAAATTGGTTTTATGAGTCTTCTCCTATTACAATTATTCCGCTTAACTATGAACGCGAATATGCCCCGTATCAGGAGCTACGCAGTGTATTCGGCTATTCAATCAACGGCGTTGATCAGCCTGGGTGGAATGCAAACGACATCATCAATGCACTGCGCGAGCTGTTTCCAAACAGGGCATGGGCTGTCTTTGACGACCGAACATATACCCTATACCTCTACAACCTTACGCCTGATTATGTGCCTGACTGGCTTATTGATAAGCTGAGTCCGGTTTCGATGAAGGTGCTTCAGCCGCCGTCTGACTCCTCCATTGCAAAAGCCTGGATGGATGAGCTGAATCGGAGGAATGCTTATAATTCACCGCCGCCTGAGTTGCCATGAGTAAAGTATCCCCTCCTCAGGCCCCAAGCCAGCCTCCTGCTTCTCCTCCAAGCAAGAAGAGGGTCAGGATTAGGAAGGGTAAGAGGTGGGTAGAGGTAGAGGTAGATGGCGTGATACAGAAAGGTCGGTTTAAGTATGTTAAGTTAACCGACGACGGTTTAGAAACGTACTGGATATCTCCGGAGTAAAGGTTAAATATTTCTGTTTTTATTAGCTGAATATGGCTCTCAGACGTATTAAATACGCCCTTGAAGATGTGTGGGATAAAGTAGCTGAATTTTTCTGCACTGTTGCATTCTTCTTGCTGTTTGTGCTTGCCGTCTTTGCTGTCTTATCTCCCATTATTGTCACTATTGTGGTCGGCTATGCTGTATTCGTTGCCGTGTCGTCTGGACTTGACCCCATAGTTAAGGGTATTATATTTGCTGTGTATTCATTCGGCTTGTTTATATATGGTGGATATTTGGGGCTACGGGGATGCAACGACGTTAAGAAGGAGGTTAGGGACGGCCTAGACATGTGTGAAAAGAAGGTTCTATCGATTCTTGATGATGCAAAAAGATGCAGGTCTGCTAGGAGCTCTATCGAGAGCAAAGTGTACGACTTCATGACGTGTGTCGATGCAATTAGAAGAAAAGTTTAAATATTTCTTTTTTCTCTTAACTTATGACGTTGGTTATTAGGCTGGCAACTGATAAGGTGCCTGAGGCGTTTGCGGTGTTTGAAATTGAGAAGAAGGACGGGTCTAAAGTAACTACGTGTGCCGTTCTTGATAAGCTTGAAAAAATCAAAGTATGGTATAGGCATAAGGCTTCAGATATGCTGAATGTATATGATATTGAAGAAGTATTGTACGACGGTTCTGAGTGCGTCCCAGATCCAGACAGTGAGGAGAATAAATATATGCATACGTATAAGGTAGAGGTTGAAGATCCGTGTAAAGTAAAGAAGAATGCAAAGATAGTAGTGGTATATAAGGACGGAACTAGAAAAGAAGTGTGCGGTGAATATGCTGGGATCAGTGTATATTACGTAGAGTATAGGTCGTGCATCGACTTAGACCCCAATGAAATATTCTCAGCTAGGCTGGTCTCTATGGGGTTTAGGCCTGCATAAAAACCTGACTGGTATTTTTTCAACATTTCTTCTATTGCCTTCCTAACTACTTCTGATCTTGTTGTTCTGTTTGCTTCGGCGTATTTGTCGATTTCTTCAAGCATCTTCTTTGGGAGGTGGAATGATATTGATTCCATCTTTTCTTTTGGCTGTTTCTGCTCTTCTGTTTTTTCTTTATTCTTAAGGGTGCCGCATATCGAATCTAGGTTTGTTAGTACTGCTTCTGCGTCTTCTAGCGGTATTATGTACAGCCCTCTTCCAAACATGTACTTGGATAACAGCTTTTTAAGCATTACTGCGTATTGTATGTGAAGCCTCTTCCTGCCTTCTTTCCTCAGCATCTTCTTCAGCTGTATTGTTACACAACACCTATTCCTGCTTTTGGCTGTATCTATCCCCCTTTCTAAGTACTCCCTTAGGTCTTGGCAGAATATGTCCACCGTACCCATGTGCATACCTACGCGGCAGTATTTAAGCTTTTTCCTGGTGTATATGTGTACACATGTCCCGTGTTCATATACCCCCTCCCCCCTGCTGTATATGCACACCTGGGGGATGTGTGTACTTGTGTATACATGTATACACCTGTATCCCCCTCCCCCTTTGCATG
>Ga0272445_1002647_pt1 | contig 12058 bp, 19 predicted proteins | sample YNPCB0031_FD_194404 | JGI IMG/M metagenome (GOLD analysis project Ga0272445, IMG submission 194404) | Hot spring sediment microbial communities from Yellowstone National Park, WY, United States - YNP-CB-003-1 | ecosystem: Environmental > Aquatic > Thermal springs > Hot (42-90C) > Sediment... | reverse complement strand
GCTTCGCCGGGGTGGAGAACGAGCTCTTCTACGCCGACAACACCCGGATGCTCTACGGGGACGCCCAGAAGGTCCTCACCGAGCTCATCCAGGCCCTGAAGAAGCTCTGATACCACCCCATGCTGGGGGCCCCGGCAAAAGGTTCCTGGGGAAGTTACCGGGCATGGTGGGCTGAAGGAAACAGGAAACAAGGGTATGAACGCCCTTCCTCCCGAAGCCCCGGGCCGAGCCCGGGGTGTGTTTTCCGTTGAGTTCGCGAACGGTACCCTAACTCCACTTTAGCATGAACTAACGGGTATGCAAGCCCCCCGTGATATGAAACGTGGGAGTTGCCCCTCGCATGGGCACCGCCCGAGGGCCCCTATGAATCGTTTGGCCCACGTCCATCTAGCCAGGCACCGGTTGAAGATGGTCCTAGCCCGCCAGGAAGGGCAAAGTTTTCGTGAGGTGGCCGCCACGCATGGGGTCAGCGTGAGTACCGCGTGGAAGTGGATCAAGCGGTATGAGGAGGAGCGTTCGTTTGAGGCCCTATACAACCGCCCAAACGCTCCAAAACGTGGCCGTGCCCGTACGGATTTGGACGCCAAGGTGAAGGAGCTGTGGGAGAAGGGCCTTCGCGGGGCGAGGCTCAAGCGGGCCCTGGAAAAGGAAGGACTGAAAGCTTCCAACACGGCCATTTACCACGCCTTAGAGCGGCTGGGGCTCCACACCCCTCGGGCCCAGGGGCCGCGAAAGCGGAAGGACGTGGCCCTGCCCATCGGTTGGGTTCAGGCGGATGTCATGTATGTCCACGCCGAAGGCCCCTACCAGTTCACCGCGGTGGAGGCGGCCACCCGCTTGCAGTTCGCGCGGATTTACCCCGAGGTCACGCCCCAGGCCGCCGTAGACTTCATTGCCCGGGCCCTGGCCTTCTTCCCCTTCCCGGTGACGGTGTGGGCCACGGACCACGGGCTGGAATGGACCTACGCCGCCCTGACTCACGTTTACCGGGAGCACCCGGTAGAGCGATTCTTGCGGGAAAAGGGGATTCAGCAGGTCCTAATCCCCATCGGCACTCCCCGGTACAACGGCAGGGTGGAGAGGGCCCACCGCACAGCTCGGGAGGAGTTTTACTCCTGGGCCCAGGACGAGGCGCCCGGGCTTTTCGTATCCTGGCTCAAGGTCTACAACGAACGCCGGGAGCACATGGCCCTGGGCTGGAAGACTCCGAAGGCCAGGGCGGAGGAGCTGTTGGGCCGGCCCGTGGTGCTGGACTACTCCCTGGCCGGGCCTGACCCCTAGGTTAAGCTTGGGTAAAGGCTTTTCCACGTTACGTGAGTATGATGGAGGTATGAGGCAGGCTGGCCTATCCCTCTTGGTGGGCATAGGCATTGGGTTGACTGCGGCCTTCCTTCTGGTGGCCCACGACCGGAGCCAGAGGGCGGTGGAAGCCCTGGGGAGGGCCTATGAAGCCTCCCGCCCTACGGGGACCCCTGTGGTGCAGGCCGTGCCCATAGAAAACCCCCCGGCGGTATCCTCCCAGGGCGGCGCCCCCCAGACCGCCCAGAATCCCGATGAGAACGCTGTTCAGCCCCCGGCTTCTTCGCAGGAGGCCTCCACGGATACCCCCCTTGTCCCCGGGGGTGCCTTTGGGGGCACCTCGAGGGCTTCGGGGGAGGGCACCTCGAGGGCGGTGCCGTTCCTCGGGGTGAGGTGTGAGAACCGTGAGGACGGGGCCTACATAGTGGAGTTATGGCCCAATTCGGGCTGGGATAAGGCTTTTCTTATCCTTGGTGGCATCCCTCCTGAACCGTTTGGCATTCACAAGCCGACGCTCCCGGCAATGCTTGGAGCGCTATACAATACGTGCGATGACTTAAAAAGGGATTTAAGCCGTTATAAGCCAGGCCAAGAGTACCATATAGATCTTTTTGATAGGAATTATCCTGCCCGGTCCGAATACGTAGTTCGCTTAATCACAAGGCCCTTAAACGCACCTGACGATTGGTTCTGAGCTATGAGCAAGGTTCATACTAAGGTCTATCAAATACAGCACAAAGGGTCCTCTTGGCGGATGGAAGTTAGCCCTGAAAAAGTCATCCTTAGGTCAGGATCACAAAGCATATTGGTTGTACCCCAAGCCATAAATGTCGTTGAGTACACAGAAATCATGCTTCTTTGGCGGCTATTGACCGGTATATTGCTTATAGGAGTAGCGCTGTTGCTTTATAGAGCTTCATACGACTATTCCTTTTGGACTCCCTTCGTCATCTTGGGAATTTTAGGGATGCTTTACTATTTTTGGCCAAAGCGTGTGCTAGTCATACGGACGTGTGGGTATAGTCTTGTAATTGAAGGAAGAGAAACAAAGGAGATCTTTGATCATCTTTGTCAATTACTTAGCCGCGGGGAGTAGCTGATTGATGACCGGGTGAAGCCGCCAATGCTCTACGGGTACATCATATCGGTAAAGTTGGTAGTTCTTGATGATTTCTTTTAGCGATAGTACGTATTTATTTCCCGTAGCATAGTTGTACAACGCCCCGTTATCTAAGAACGCCTCCCAATTTCTGCGGTAGCTTAAAGCGCGTTTTATGGTATTATCTCCAAAATAGTATGCAAAGCGGTAAAATCTAAAAGCCCAGTCAAGAAAGCCATCCAATTCTGACCAATATCCCTTAAAGCAGGCCTGCACATGCACGATTTGACCGGATATTTCCTCGCTAGTCCAAACAAGCTGGATGGGCCTCCACTCAACATAAAGAGGGGTTTCTCTATCCCTAGAAGAGCATTTGTGTCCTAAGTAGTTGTAAGAAGGCCCAAACCGGTCACCAGGAATAGGCCTCTTTCCCCACCCGCTTTCCTTAATTGCCTGGGCGATCCCCACGCTTGCCGGTATCCCCGTCAACACCTGCACCTTCCGGGTTAACGGGGCAATCTTGAGGATAAAGGCTTTTTGGCTCGGATCGTTGGGCAAGTCGGGGTTGTCGGGCAGCACGTTGGGGTCAAAGGGTCCCTGGTTCGTTCCCATGTCCTTCCTCCTGGGATAGGGGAGAAGGGCGGCCGCGGCCACCGTAGCTAGACTGCCCAGAACAAATGCCCGTACATGCTCGTCCATGCTTATTAGTAATAGTGCCTGATCTCTATTTCGTTGAAGCAAAATGGGCTTAAATCCAAATCTATAGGAAAAGCTTGGTTGTATTCGTACTGCGGCACTAGGGGAATCATGATTTGACGTTTGTCCGTGGTGTTCCTGAAAACCAGCGCTATGGGCACTCCTCCGCTTCTGACGATGTTTTGACCAACATAGGTCAAGTAAATCCGATGGTAGTTGGGTTCGCTGGCCACTTCCAAAACATCCCCATTGGCAACATGGGCAAAATCATTGAAATATGGCCAATCTGGATCGTAGCTATTAAAATCGTTTAAATCCTCCGGATTGACCCCTATTGCTCCCGTCACCGGGTGCACGGCATTCTGCCAATACGTGCCCCTCCTAACCGTGGGGCTATGCCGGGATATGCCTACGGGTTGCATTCCACAACCCAGAACCACACCACCCAGTAGTACAAACATAAAGGCGCTTCCTGCAGCCGCAGACATGTTTCACCCCCTTAAGCAAACGTTTCTTGCTGATAGTAGGCCTGCTTGTGGGCGTTAATCACACCTTCACGGCTGAGGATGAAGACGAACACTTCAATGGCCAGGCGGAAGATGGCTTCCCTGAGGGCGGGCGGGAAGTTTCGCAAAACCCCCTTTTCCTGGGCCCACTGGGACAGGGCGTCCAGGACAGCCCGGGCCTTGTCCTCCCCGGTGCCGCCGCCTTGTTCCGCGGCCAGGATGAGCCGTTGGGCCAGATCTACGAACTCCTTGGCGTAGGCGCCAAAGAGCACGTTGAGCGCCATTTTGAGCAAAAACGCGTTCATTTGTCCCTCCCCTCTAGCTTGGTGCTGATCTGCATCAGGATCTCCGACATGCGGTTCAAGGTCTCGGTGTTCTTGTTGATGGCCGATCGGTACTGGGGAATCTCCACCAGCAGAAGCCAAATGATGACCGCGAAGGATCCCAGTTCCTTCACCGCGGTGATCATGGCGGGATCCATGCCTACCCCCTAGTGATCACGCCGGTCACCAGGCCACACCGCAATTGCCAACCCATCAGGGTTTCCCCCGGCAACCGCGGGCACGGAGCGGGGCCGTTTGAGATGGGCGGAGGAGTGGGCCCCGCGGAAGGCGGTTGGGGTAGCGGGCTCATGACCGGCCAGGCATCCACCACTACCTGGGGCTGGGTCGCCTTACACCCGCACGGGGATGGGGGGGCAGGAGCCGGCGCAGAAGGCGTAGGGATTGGGCCTTCCAAGGGCAACGATTCAGAAAGGCTTAATGGGGTGATCGCACTCCCGCCATAACCCGCCCGGTACACCGCTAGCTGCGGATGGAAGCTGACCGGGGCCATGGGGTAGCGGTGCCGCCACCAGTAGAGTAATAAGCCCCCCACTACCGCTCCCCCGAGGGCGTAGACCCAGGGATTGGCTTGCTTCTTCGCCATATCACACCCACGCGGTCATCACGTCCGAAATTCCGGTGACATCCTGAGCCACTTGGGTCATGGGCGGGGAAGGCGCCGCGGGCGTGGCCACGGGGTAGATCGGCGTCCCCTGGTCCGGCTCGTAGACCGTTGGGGCCAACCTGAACTTCCGCAAAAGCCATGTCGCCCCTACCCGGTCCGACAGGTCCGGGTTGACGCGGTGCAGCAGGTAGGCTCCTCCCAAGACGGCCACCGCCCCGAGGGCCCCCCACTTTAGGTATTCCTTGGTAGTCTCCCTCATGCGCACCTCCTATAGCCAATTGCTCTTCACGGCGTTGCCGATGGAGAAGTCCGTGCTGTCCGCCCCACCCCCTGCGAAGAGATCTGAAGCCCCGCCCCATATCCGGTCCACGGCGTTGCCGATGGAAAAACTTGGGCCTTCGGGTATGGACGGGCCGTAGTCCACCACGGGCTGGGGCTCGGTATAGCCTTTCTCTAACGCCAGCCAGTCCGTGTAGCCGGGCAAGGTCTCGTTGTCCTGGCCCAGGGTGGGCTGGGTCTGAGGCGGGGGCATTAGATCCGCCACCGTGGCGATACCCCGGGCCACCGCCCCCGTCACCGCCCCTACCACGGGGTTCACGAAGCCCAAGATGGGCGCAAAGGCTCCAAAAATTTGGGCACCCCGCCGCAGATCATCCGGGGACACGTAGACGGGTTCGGGGTTCATGTCCAAGCTGATCTCGTCCGTGGTGGCGGGGTTCGGTTCCAAACTAGGGTCGGGGCGAGGCTCCCGGGGCACCGCGATGCCCGGAATCGGCTGGGGCAAGGGGTACGGAACTGCGGGTTGCACCGTGACCGGCTGGGGCCGCACGGGCTGGGGTTGCGGTGCCGGGGCGGGGGTCTGGCCGCTCGGCGCCGGGGCTGACCCCGTGGAAGCGGCCAGGGCCGCGCTCCGGGACATGAGGCCTCCACCCCAGGCCGCGGCCATTCTGGGCCCGTACCGCTCGTGGCGGTAGCGTTCATACCCCAGGTACAGGATGGCCCCGCCGGCTAAACCAAGGGTGACGTAGATCCAAGGCTTCACGGTGACCCCCTATAACCACCCAGCGTAGCTCCCTACCGGGCTGGTGAAGTCGTAGCCCGAAGGCTCATTAAATGCCTCCTCCCATTGGGACGTGTCAGGCGGCGTGGTGGTATAGCTTTGAGAAATCGGGTCCCAGTAGAAGTTCGTGTTCCCCAATGAGGCGTCCGGGACCGGGGCGGTGGAGCCGCCGCCGAAGAGCCCTCCGATCTGCCCGAAGAGGTTACCGATAGCGTTGATCCCGTTGATGATTTGGTCAATCGCAGACAGGCCTTGCTGGATCTGGGGCTGGTTTTGCTGGTACCAGCCCATCACCGGCCCGGGCTGGACCGGGTAGGCCGGGGGCAGGTTGGGCCAGGCGGGCTGGGAAGGGTAGGTAGGCTGGGCAGGTTGAGACGGCAACTGAGGAGAACCAGTGCCGCCGCCCCCTTGCTGGATGGGGATGTTCACCACCTGGTTTTTCTTCCAGGCCTGGTAGGCCAGGTAGGCGGCCACGCCGCCAACCAGTCCCAGGATCAAGTAAAGTTGTTCGCGGTCCTTCATTTTACCTCCTACACCCTGGCCAGAGCGGCGTCCGCCAAGGTCATGGCCTGGTCCGTGGTAAGGGGCCGCCGGAGGTCGCGGGACAGCTGCCGCACGTAGGTGTTGAGGTCCCAGGACAGCACCGGAAGCTCTAGGGTCATTACTGTGACAGCGAATGACGAATTCAATGCCCGGCCCTCGTCTACCAGGCCCTGAACTACAACCTGGAGGTAGCGGTCCTGAAAGGCCGCGGCCCCGCGCTCCAGCCGGATTATTTTCTCCCGATCGTCGTGGTCAATGCCGTTAAGCCTGAAGAGGTCCACCTGCAGGATATCCTTCCGCACCCCGGTCTCCCGGCGGGTCACCCGCAGTTTCGCCAGGCCCTGGGCGGGGTAGAAGTACACGCGAAAGTCATGGGGAAAGGTGGCTCCATGGACGGTGATCCCACGGCTCAGACCGTTGGCGTCAAAGGTGATTACCCCGTAGTAGCCCGCGGGAGGGTTAGCCGGGTTGCCGATGAAGACCGGGTACTTAGCCAGGGAGTTCTTGTCCAAAAGGATCACGCCGCCGGCATCCAACTCCTTTACCTGGACCGCGGGGACGGGGAAAGTGATGAAAACGCCATCGCCGCTGGCGGTGAAATCGCTTTGCCCCCTAATGCGCGCGAAGAGCCGGACGCCGGCCCGGTACTCCTCCACTGTAAGCGGAGGGATTTTGCGTTCGGCGATCACGTACTCCCCCTGACCCACGGGCTCAGTGCTCGGAGTGAAATCTTTGGCAGTGAGCAAGGTTTGGCGCATGGCCACCTCCTCAGCCGCGCATCCGCCTGGCCAGGGCCTGGCCCAGGGCCGCCGCGCGGCGCTGGGCCTCGGCCAGGGTCAGGATGTCCAGGTCAATGGCGAACATGGACATACCCGGGTTGTTGGTGTCCCAGTCAATAGCCACCCGGGCGTTTACCTCTACCAGGAGCTTTTCCCCCTCGCGGATGGCGAAAGGCCGTCGTCCCAGGAGGGGGAAGTAAACCACCAGGGAGCTGTTTTTGCGCTGGTCAATCTGGTCGGTGTACGGCAGCCGCTTCCAGGGGCCGTAGACCGCTTTGCCAATAGGCACCGGTAGGCTTTCCGCCCCTGCACCCTGGAGGCTGATCCTCAGTTTGGTATCGTCCGGAAACTCCGTCCCCGAGGGGTCGTAGAGCTTCAGCACCAACTTCTCCTGGGGGTCTACCAGGAAGACCATGTCCCGGGGCGGCTGGATCACCAGGATGGGGGTATACAGATCCTGGTAGGTGGGCTGGCTAGGGTCCACCGGGACGTTCCTGTACCGCGTCACGTATGGGCTGTACTTGTTGATCTCCATCCTTCACCTCCTATGGACACGCCCACGCGCTGTGGGCGCCCGTGCCTAGGGATAAACCAGGTTTCCTTGCGCTCCACATCTACCAAAAACCGTTCTCCCACGTCCAAGCGCTGGAGGTCGTGGCGGTAGGCCTCCAGCTCAGGAGCCACGCGGAAGAGGTGTTCCATGGCCACCTCGGAGGAAAGGCGGTGAGCCACAATGGCGTTGGCCTGCTCCCGGGCGGGCATGGATAGGCGCTGGGGGGCCTGGGAGATGAACATCAGGTCTCCGTGCCGGTGGCGGATCCCGAGAATGAGCCGTTCAAACTCCCGGCTGGCCCCGTGGAGGGGCAGGAAGAGATGGGCCTCGTCCAGGACGATCAGCCCATAGTCCACGTCCCCCTTCCACACCCTGAGGGCCAGGGCGTCCAGGGCTTCCCGGACGTCCTCCTGGGCCCAGCCCACGAATTCCACGAAGGCCCTCCGGAAGGAAAGGACGGCTTCCCAGTCCAGCCGGCCCACGCTTTCCCGCGTGGCCCGGATCCACACCCCCCTCCACGTGCGGATCCACGCCCCCCAGTCCGGGAACATAGATAGGACAAGCACCTTCCGCTTACGGGGAACGTACAGGGCCGCCACCTCCCGGGCGGTGGTGCTTTTGCCGGTGCCCGAGTCTCCCACGATGAGCCACCTGCGGTTCATCCCGATCATGCTTCACCTCGGGGCCGGTGGGATAGCGGGGATGTACCCCGCTGCCATGCGGATGGCCCGGGCCAGCCGGCCCGCGATGCGCTCGGGCAGGCCAAAGTGTGGATTCTGCGCCATCTGACTTAAGGTTTTGGCGTCCACCTCCCCGTCCAGGTAGTTAAGCCAAACGTTGTGGATGGCCATGGGCTTTGCATTGGGGCCTAGGATGGCGGGCCGGTCCGGCCTCAGGAAGTCCAAGCGAATGCCCCCGTGGTCAACACCATCGGAAAGAGTCTTGTGGAAGTAGATGTCCTCCGGGGGGATGCCGTTGGGGTTACCCAAGAGGGTAGGCTCTTTCCATAGGTCCACCACCCCCGCGTAGGCCCTCCCATCCCCACCGTCCTTGAAGGCTCCCTGCACCTCTTTGCCTAAGATCTGGGCTGCGGAAAGGCTTTCCTGGGCCACTGTCTTGGCCCGCGGCGTGGCGTTCGGAATGTCCTGGGCCACACCGGTGACCACCGCCCCCCGGAGTCGGGCGAAAAGGGCGGCAGAGGACAGGGTTACCACGAAGGGCTTCTTACCCTGCTGGGCCAAGTCGCTGATCTTCTGCAAGCGGGCGTAGTAGCCCCCCACGGTGGAAAGGTCCACCACCGGGATGGGGTTCCCCTGGGCTAGGTAATAGGCCACCATCCCGGCCAGCTTTTGGTTGGCCTTGGTATTGCCTCCGGCCAGGGAGGGATTGAGCACCACGGTGAAGTAGGGGTCCTTCGGGCTGTCATCCCCGCCCCCCGCGGGGGTGCCCCCCGGGCCTCCCAGGTTGCCCTTGGGCGGCTGGAGCCGCTTGATCCAGGCGCTGGCCACCGGGGCCGCGGCCAGGGCCACCCACCCCATGGCCAGCATGATGGGGATCATGGCCGCCACGTACATGGGCTCCACCAGCTCCGAGGCTCCTTGGGTCAAGCGCCGCATGAGCTTGGGCATCACTCACCTCCCCAAAGAGAGCGGTCCGGACTCATGCGGAAATCGGCATCCACCTGCGGATCCTCAGGATTTTCCCGGGCCTCCTTCTCCTCGCCCAACCGGGCCAGGGCGAGGCCCAGCACACCAGATCCCACCAGGAGGCCAGTGCCGAGGAGAAGACTTTGGGCAGGCGATAGGGTGGAGGCTCCGAGGCGAGCGGCGTAGTGGGCCAGGGCCTCCTCGTAGCCGATGGCCGACAACAAGGCTCCCACCACGGGGTGGTTCACCGCCGCCCGGACGCGCTCCTCCCGGTCGCGGGGGGCGAAGGCCGCGAACAGGTCAGCCACAAACCCCTGGATCTGGGCCGCGGTGAGGAATGGGATGGACTCCCTTTCCTCCCCCGCCGGGGCCCCGATGGGGTCCACCAGGTCAGGCCCAGAGGAAGGGCTCGGTGAGCCGTTCGTATAGTTCGGGGACTGCTCCATAGTCCGTTACCTCAACGTTGTCCACCTCAAGACCGCCCTTGAGGTGAGCCATTTCGCGCCGGGGCTGGATTGCACTGTTTTTCCGTGTGGCCCGCAGCAGCAAAACCAAAACCACGGCCCCGGCCGCAAACGCGAACCACGGAAATGGGACGTGCCGGGGCGGTGGGGAAGTGGGGTCACTGGTGGGCTCAGGGGCCCTGGGCCGTTCGGCCACGATCCGCGCGATGGGATCTACCGCCGCTTCCGAAACCGGCCCTTGGAGTCCCGGGGCGGAAGCCGGTGGCGCCGGTGGCGCCGGTGGTGCCGGTGCCTGGGCATCTGTCACCTCCTTTTCCAGGTCCAGTAGATCAGCGATCCGCATTAGCCTCACCCTGCCGCACCTTTTCTGGAATGTCAACCACGTAATGTGGAGAACGCCGTGTCCCAAGCTTTTCCACGATGATGCCTAGGGCCACAACCCGCGCGGCCCGGCCCGGGCCGATGCCGGGGATGGTCATCAGCTCTTCCACGTCCAGTTTGGGGATACGGGCCAGGTCTCCCCCGCATAGGGCCAGCACCTTCCGGGCCGCCTCCCGCCCGTCCCCCGCTTCTCCCGGCGCCGTGAGTAGGATCCCCAGTAGCGCCTCGTCCGAGGCTTCAATCTCCGGATTCCGCCGGCGCAGCGCCCGCTCAATCCACCGCCGTGGGTTGATCATGCTTCCTCCCCCATTCCGCCGCAACGCCCTCCTGCTCAATGTTTTCTTCACTCTCGGAGGCGCCTTTTCCCTGGCAATCAGCTTCCAATAACTCATCAAGCGATTCACCTTCCCAAATCAACGGGTCCAGGTCGCACACCGCCACCAGGTAAACCCTAGGACCCTTCAAGGGGCGATTCAGCCTTCCCCTCTCCTCCCTCGGCCCCTCCACGATGCAAAGGCCCATGTGCCTGGCCAAAGCCACGATCTCCCTCGGGTGCTCCTTGCCCCCTGGCCGGCGGATGGCCAGGGCGATGCCCCCGTCCTCCCGGGCCCGGAGGAACACCTGAACCCCGTCCTTAGGGGAAGTGGGAATGGCGTTCCGCACGACTTTGCCCGGCTCGGTCAGGGCTTCGTCCACCATCGCCCGCAGAACCCTTTGCAGGGGGGTCAGGTTGAGCCGGTCAAGCCGCATGGTTCACCCCCGCGTGGAAATCCTGGGTAAACGCCATGAGATCCCGCATCCCCTCCCGGATCAGAAACCCCGTGAGCCAGGCCGCGGGGTTCCGAACTCCGGGGGCTTCATCCAGCAGCAAAAGCCCTCGCTGCAAAAGGGCCAACGGGGCTTGAGTCCCGAGGAGTAGACCCTTCAAGACCGTCCAGGCCACCTTTCGCCACCAGTCCAGGTTCCGCCCGTCCCGGAGTCGGGACGCCAGGTCCCGTGCTAGCTTTTCCACCCAGAGGGGCCGCTCGGACCGGGCGGGGAGAGTCAGAGCGGCAATATAGGTAACGAGGGGGTTTTTAAGGCGGGATAACGTAGATCTACCCAGGGGGATAACCAAAGACCACACTTGGATTAAGAGATCCTCTTCCTTATATTGCCGCTCTGCGGTTTGGGCCTCGGTCAGGCCTAGGCGGATATCCGCCGGAAGGTCGCGCACATGGAGACTAAAGACCTCCCGGTCCGGCCCCTTGGGCTCCTTCTGGGGGGCGAGGTACACCCGAAGGAAAACGCCCGCGATCCGCCACGCTCCCCCTACCCGCACCCGGTAAACCCTATATCGGACCCAGCGCCGCACCTCGGGTAGGCGGAGCCATCGCTCTACTGAGTCCCGGGACACCCCGAGGATCCGGGCCAGGACCCAGATCGGCACAAAGATCACCATGGACCGCTCTTTGGGCGAGACCCGGTGGTATAGGACGAGGGCTAGCAGTAGGACCACCAGGGCCCCGGGGCCGGCCCGGCGCCCGTAGCGGGGCGTCTCGGTCCACAAGGGAGCGTCTCCCCCACCCCGCCAGTACAGGACCAGGGCCTTCCGCTTAGCGCTATCCCAGGCCGGCCCCTCCGGCCTACGGCCCTCCAAGGCCTTTCTAATACCGGCCTCTTTCCAGGTTTGAAGGATGGTAACGGGAGAAGGGGCGGCCTCGGGGAAGGGTAACTCGGCGGCCTCCGAAAGAGCAGAGGAAGGAGGTTCCGCCGAAGTGGAAGAGGAGGAGGGGGTCTCCGAAACCCCCTCCTCCCCTTGGCGAACGCTGAACAGACCCATTAGGCGTTCAGCCCACGCCAGATTACCTGACCGGATCGCCTTCTCTACCAGGGCCCTCTGAAACGGCGTGAGGCCTTCCAACCCGTCCATGGCATCCCCTTTCGGGTAGCCGTTCGCGGACTAGGCGGAAAGTACAGGGCCGAGCCCGGGGCTTCTTGACCTTTGGCCTGGCCCTTGCTATAGTGCCTAGTGCGGTCGGTCCGCGGTAGCTCAGCTGGTAGAGCGGCCGGCTGTTAACCGGTTGGTCGCAGGTTCGAGTCCT
>Ga0272445_1002645_pt1 | contig 12065 bp, 10 predicted proteins | sample YNPCB0031_FD_194404 | JGI IMG/M metagenome (GOLD analysis project Ga0272445, IMG submission 194404) | Hot spring sediment microbial communities from Yellowstone National Park, WY, United States - YNP-CB-003-1 | ecosystem: Environmental > Aquatic > Thermal springs > Hot (42-90C) > Sediment... | reverse complement strand
ATACTCTTTTCCATTTTTCGCTTTCTTTACATTGCCAGCCACAAGGGGAAGTTGATGCGAAAATAGTTCTGTTTTTATCTTTCACCAGAGCTTTTACTTTCTTTTTTTTCTGATCAAAAGAAATTAATCTTTCACCGTCGGATGGGAATTTGTTTATTTGATCTTTGAGCCCTAATATCTCAAAAAGAGTTGGCATAATATCAACCAAAGAAGCTGATGTTTCTACTTCATACCTTTTTATTCCGGGAATTCTTATTATGCAAGGAATTTTCATTATCTCTTGATATAGACCTGAATCTCGGGATGTTGAAGCGTGTCCAACCCATCCGTGCTCAAACAGCTCCTCACCGTGATCAGCAGTTATGACCAAAATTACCTTATCCCATATTCCAAGATTTTTAAGATGTTCAACTATTTTCCCTATCTCATCATCTTGCAATTTTATATCAGCCTCATATAAAGTTCTTATAAAATCTTTCTCTTTTTCGGTGAGATAAGAGAGGTCAAACTCTTCTTTGTATATTGTTTTTCTTTCAAGGAAAATCTTTATTCTTTCAAAATCAGCAGTAAGATCTCCTGAAAACTCTTTAAGATATGAGTAAGGTAGATGCGGACCACGAAGATGGAACCAAACAAAAAAATCTTCATCTTTATGTTTATCCAAAAACTCAAAGATGTTGTTTCCTGAAAAGTCAAATCCCAAATTTCCTATTGTATCACCGGTCCAGTGTTCGGCGTATGTTTTCCATCCGTTATCTTTGAGAACTTCAACCGGTGTTTTTATGTTTGAATTCAGAACATATCCTCTAACCTCTACTCCGTGAGTTGAAGGGAATAAAGATGAAAATATTGATACCAAGGAAGGAGATGTCCAACCAGAAACAGCATAAAAATTTTTAAATAAAATAGCTTCCTCACAAAGATTATCTATATTTGGAGATGTTTTTTTATGATATCCATAGCAAGATAAAAAATCAGCTCTTAATGAATCAATCGTTAAAAACAAAACTTTGTATCGCTTCTGCTCCGCAAAAGCCTTATTACTCCCCAAACCTCCAAGCAATAAATTACTGGGAAAGAAAAAGAATATAGCGAAGAGAAAAATAAGGATGTGAAACAGATTTTTTTGCATCAAATGTGGAGTTTCTTTTTGACAAACCCACAAAATTTTTTCTCCCATATTTAAAACTGACCAATAACTTTATCTCTTACTTTCCTTTGTTTGGAAACTCTTCTCAATAACCTTTTCAACAGGATCTATTTCTAAATCTTTAGAATCAGCTTCTAAATCTTTCCTTTCAGTTTTTTTATCTGTTATGTTTCCTGATTTTTCATTACGGACTTTTCCAACATCTGGGGCTACATTAATCAAATCTTTTGTTGAATTAGATGAATCACCCCGACTTTGATTATAAATATCTTTTCTCTTTGGCTCACTATCTATTGCTCTTCTTTTCATAGTCTTCTCGTTCTCCTCCTCTGGGATTAATTTCCCCTTTAAACCTTCAACGATATAATCTTTAAGATGAATATTTACATACCACTTACCAAACTTTACATCAAATATATTCAAGAATATAACCGCAAGTAATCCGAAAAAAACGAGATATACAAACATTCTTATCATACCGATTTTTCTTTTCTCCTCTTATTATTTTAAAATTCACATTAGAACAAATCAAACACAAATTTATGTCAAATAAGAAATATACAGGTCAAGATAAAAATGGAAAGGTTAATATTAGACAACTAATATGTGAGCGTCAAAGCTTTCGTCAAAATCTATTTCGGAAAAGTTTTTCACAGAATACTGGCTACCCATATCTTCAATAGCCTGCAAGAACTCAAGGATTTCAGATTTTGTTTTCTCGTCATACCCTGAAAGAGAATCCATGACAGCTGGCGATATATTCAAATGGACTGCATTCCCCCGAAGGGTTATACCGAGCGCCATTCTTATTACCTCAAAAACACGCTTTTTATCTGAAAAATCTCCCAAGAAAATAAAAACTTTCTTTTGCATAACAGATAAATCATATAGACTTACCATAATGAATGAGCTTTTTTCAGACTGTCCATATAAAGCAAAAGTTTTAAAAAATGACATCTCTTTAACTCTTCTGTAAATTTCTAACAATAATAAAAATAAAAGGCAAAACTGAAAACAAAAAAGCTCATTAGGAGAAGAAAATATTAGATATAAAAAAAAGAGTATATCAGATAAAAATAACATAAACAGAAAAATGATTGATATCGAGAGGACGATGATTTTTGGCGAGAACCTATGGGAAAAAACAGAGCAAACATTAGTAGTTGAAGGAGAAAACTCTTTTATACTTGAAAATTCAAAGAAAAAATTTTTCAGAAAAGGTAATCCCTTCTCAATTATATCCGAATTTGTGAGAGAATTTGAAGGTGAAAAAGTAGGATATATATCTTACAATCTTTCAAGATTTGTTGAGAAAATTGAAATAGGAGAAGATGACCTGAAAATTCCAGATGCAGCGATATCTGTTGTAAAAGAAAAGAAAGAATACGATTTTCATATAACACCTCAAAAAATATTAGAAATCAGAAAGAAAACAGAAGACGAAAAAGAAAAAGAAAAATTTATATCACGAGTCAAGAAAATAAAAGATGATATTTTTAAAGGAAATGCTTATCAAGTAAATATATCACGAAGAATTGAATTTGAAAGCAAAAACTATATAAAAAGTCAAGAAGCTCAATCAATATTTTTAAGATACTACAAGACTCAACCAGTTCCTTACTCAGCATTTTTTGACTTTTCCAATTTAGGTTTCATAATTGCAAGCGGTTCTATGGAACTTTTTTTAGAGAAAAACCAAAAAAGAATTAGAGAATGTCCAATAAAGGGAACGAGAAAATTAGGAAATAAAATATTAGAAAAAGAAAGGAATTTGGGGAACAAATCAACTAAATATGATAACGAGACAACACATAGTGGAAATGAAGAAGAAGAAAAAATAATCCAAGAGCTAAAAAATAACGAAAAGGAAAGAGCAGAAAACTTGATGATAGTTGATATGGTAAGAAATGACCTTGGGAAAATATGCTTACCAGGTACTGTAAAAGTAAATAGATTGTTTGATGTTGAAAAATATTCTACGCTAATCCACCTTGTATCAGAAGTTGAGGGAGAACTTAAAACGGAAAATTTAGATGAAATACTGCTCGCAACTTTTCCCCCCGCATCTGTAACTGGAGCTCCTAAAAAATCTGCTATGGAAATAATAGAAAAGCTTGAAGAAAAAAGAAGAGGACCATACTGCGGTGCAATTTGCTACTTTAAAGAAAATGGAGATTTCATTATGTCAGTAGCAATAAGGATTTTTCTTGTACTCAAAAACAAAATATTCTACTGGACAGGTTGCGGAATAACATATGACTCCGACCCAAAACATGAATGGGAAGAAAGTATCACAAAAACAAAAGCATTTGCAATAGCCCTTTTTCCGGAAGAATTAAAGCATTAACCCTACCGGAATACTAACCGAAAGATAAGAAAATAATCAAATCTAAAAGGTAAATCAAAAAACTCCATAGAAAAATTGGAAAATAAAAAATAAAGATTGGAAAATAAAAATAAGGAGCAAAAAAATAACGGAAGATAAGAAATGAAAATATAAGAAAACAAAAGAAAAATGTGAAATGGAATATGAGAACAAGAAAAGGTAAAAAAAAAAAAGAAAGAAAAGAAAATAGTTAGTCTCACAGAATAAAGAAAAATAAGAATGAGAGGAAAAGTAAAGGAGTAAAAAAATATGGAGAAAGACAGCTCCAAAAAATTTTTGAAAGGATTCGGAACAGTTTCTTTCTTTATCCTTTTGAGCAGAATAACTGGGCTTTTAAGAGAAATGGCAACTGCGTTCTTTTTAGGAGCAAGCTACATAACCGATGCTTTGTTCGTCGGATGGTCAATCCCAAACACCTTCAGAAGATTTTTCGCTGAGGGACTCGTTGCACCTGCATTTGTTCCCGCATTCACAAAAGCGAAAGAAAAAAAAGAAGAAGAAAAAGCTTTCGCATCTGTTATGGGACAAGTTATCATAATAACTGGAATCTTATCTCTATTGATTTTCGTACTTTCACCATTCATACCACATATACTGTCTCCTGGATTTTCTCCCGAAGGAAAAAGATTAGCATCGTTTTTCACCGCATCTTTATCTTTTTATCTTCTGCTTATATCTTGCGCAACGGTGTTTTCTGCGTTTCTGAATGCATTTCACATTTTCGGAGTGCCAGCAGCAACTATGAGCATTTTTAATCTGGCAGTCATCATCTTTATGCTTATTTTCTCAAAGATAAAAAGAGAGGACTTGGGATTTGTTGTAGGAGTGATGGTAGGTGTAATAATTCAAATAATAATGCAAATTTTCCCTACTTTGAAGATTATAAAACCCAAAATATCTTTCAGATCAAACGAATACTCAAAAAAAATATGGGATGCACTTTTACCAGTAATTGCAGGTGGAGCAGTGTATCAAATAAACTTTCTTGTATCACGAGCAATAGCATCCTTTGGAGGAGAAAAAACAATATCGTTCCTTACATATGCCATGAGATTTTTTGAGTTCCCTCTTGGAGTTTTCGTATATTCAATATCTTATGTGTCTTTACCATTTATGGCAGAGGGAGGAAAATCAAGAAAAGAAAGCTTTTCAAGAGCAATTTTGTTCTCAACAGCTATCGTCATACCAGCAACAGTCGGACTCATTCTATTTTCAAAACCCATAATATACTTCGTTTTTGGATACGGGAAGTTTGGATTTGAAGATGTTATCGGAACAGCAGAGGCTCTGATTATGTATTCGGTAGGGCTTATCGCAGTCGCAATATCAAGAATATTTATAACAGATTTCCAAGCATCGGGACAACTCAAAATCCCAGTTATATCAGGCGTAATAGCTTTTATTACAAACGCCATCTTCTGCTTGATTTTAGTTGAACCTCTGAAACACAAAGGGATAGCACTCGCTTCATCAATATCATCATTCATATCAATGATTTTTCTCATAACAAAATCTGAAAACAAAAAATTCACAAAAGATATATTTAGAGGATTTTTAGTATCTTTACCATCTCTACTCCTCATTATTGTTTCAAGTATTTTTTATACTCCAAATTATCTCAAAATACCAAAAATAATTTCTCTTCTGCTGTTCGGAGGAATAGTTCTAATATCTTCTCTGGCTTTACTTGTATCGCTCAGAAAATTTACAAAAAGGTGAAATGAAGAAAAAGAATGAAAATGTTAGAAAAAAATAAAGACAAAGAACTAAAACGAAAATACCAAAAGGAACTGAAAAGAAGGGATGAATTCACATCACACAAATTCATAGTTTTAGATATGAAAAAAATAGACCCAGATGAGTTTTTAAAAAGTAAAAAGCCAAATGTAAAAATCTGCAAATAAAAAGCCAAAACTAACGAAGGCAAAAATCAACGAATAGATAGATTTTTCACTTCACTATAAGAATCATAAATACATTACTGAAAGTGTGAAATATTATTGGCGGGACTATACTTGAATACTTTTCTCGCAAAAACCCAAATAATAAACCCGGAAAGAAAACTAAAAACCTTACTATATGAAGCGACCAGACAAGATGTATAATCATAAAAAAAATACTTTGAAGAAAAAAACCAGGTCCCAAACTTACGCCTAAAAACTTTAACCTTTTACCAAAAAACATATTAAATCTTCCCTGCATAAAACCTCTGAAAAAAAATTCCTCTGGTACAGATACTCCCAAAAAATATATCAGAAACCATTTTAAATCCTCTTTATTAGGGAAACGAGGAGAAAAAGTGATTATATCTCCTATCTTTCTTTCACCAACAAAGAAAAACAAAATTACCCAAAGAAAAGTAAAAAAAAGGAAACTGAAAACAAAAAACAGTATATCTCTTTTTATATTTATATCTATGCCGAGAATCTGATTAGATCTTTCAATAAAGGATGGGATAACGAAAAAGAAAAGCAACGCAAAGTATCCTGAAACCTCCCACTTCCCGAAAACACGAAGAGCAAAAAGTCCCAAAAAACACAAGGTCCAAAGAAAAATTGGAACAAAAAGGAATTCAAAAACTCTATAACCTAATCTGCTCTTTACCACAGAAAAAATCTTGCTGACCTTACCTAATAACACCATAATTTTTCTAAATTTTGCAAAAAACATAGCGGGTTTCAGGACCCCAGAATTTCATCTGAATTTCAGGATTTCGCAACCATTTCCACAAATTCCTCAAATATATGATACGAATCGCTTGGACCAGGTCCCGCTTCAGGGTGAAACTGAACTGATATAAATTTCAGCTCATTAGACCTAAAACCCTCAAAAGTTCCATCATTCAAAGACACATATGTTACCTTTATCTTGCTTTTTATATCTTCTGGGAAAGTTTGAACATCAACAGCAAAGTTATGATTGTGAGATGTCACCTCAACATTTTTCCTCTCCGGACTTTTGACAGGATGATTTATTCCATGATGACCAAACTTTAACTTGTATGTTTTAGCTCCCAAAGAAAGACCTGTAAGCTGATGACCAAGACATATAGCCAAAACAGGAACCTTGCCCAAAATCTTCCTTATATTTTGCTGAATTGATACAAGTGGAGCTGGATCTCCCGGACCATTTGAAAGAACAACTCCATCAGGAGACATACTGAGAACCTCATCAGCAGATGTATAAGCCGGGACAACCGTGACTTCACCGAAAAACTCAACAAGATGCCTTAATATATTTCTTTTCACTCCAAAATCCATAACAACGATTTTCTTTCCAAGAACTTTCTTTTTCTTCCCGTAATAGATAGATTTGTGATACCACAAACCTTCTCCCCATGCATAAGGTTCCTTACATGTGACATATTTCACAAGGTCTCTGCCCTGCAATCCTGGATACTCTGCAACAGCTTTTCTCAGAGTTTCAGAATCAACATCCTCTGTGGTTATTACTGCTTTCATAGAACCTTTTTCTCTTATTTTTCTTGTGAGAAACCTTGTATCAACTCCCTCTATACCTATTACACCTTGCTTTTCAAGAAATTCATGAAGCGTTATCTTTGATCTCCAATTTGAAGGTTGAACCTCTAACTCTTTTATAACAAATCCCTCAACAAAAGCTTTAAAGGATTCATCATCTTCAAAGTTTATTCCGTAGTTTCCTATGTGAGGATAAGTCATAACTACAATTTGCTCTTTATAAGACGGATCTGTTAGAACTTCTTGATAACCAGTTAAAGCTGTATTGAAAATTATTTCTCCTACTTTGGTCCCCTTTGCTCCGAAAGCCTTACCCGAAAGCAAAGTTCCATCTTCAAGATAAAGAACTGCTTTCATAAATTTCAAAAAATTTGATTCCCCTCCAATAAATTTACTCAATTTTTAGGAATCTTGAAACTCATCAGGTCAAAAATAACAAATCAAAATTGAAAAGAAAATTGAGATAAGGATAATGAAAAAATTTATCTTGAAAGAGGAGTTCTTGCGAGTGCAAAAGCTATAACATCCTTTGCACCTTTTTCCCTTAAAACTTTGCTACATTCAGATAGGGTTGAGCAAGTTGTCGCAACATCATCTACAAGCAAAACTATTTTACCTTTCACATCTTTTACGCATACGAAAGCTCCACGAGGATTTGAAATTCTTTCCTCTTTTGGTATATCAAGCTGAGACGGAGTATTTTTGATTTTTTCCAGTGCAAAAACTACCGGTTTTGATGAAATTCTTGAAACCAAATATGCTATTGAAAAGGATGGATTATAACCTCTTTTGACAAACTTTGAAATATAAGAAGGAACAGGAACTACTATATCAAAATCTACACCAGAAATAGCATTCTGAATATCATAAGAGAAAGCTTCCAATACAAAAAGTTTTCCTTCAAACTTTATTTTTTGCAAAATAACTTCACCATACCCACTATAAGAGAAAAGAGAAAAAAGCTTTGAAAAATTGAACACAAAATTTGCACAATCTGGACACTCCATATTTTCAGGTAAAACAAGAGAACATTTTCTGCAATGAGGAAAATTTTCAATAAAATCTATTTTGCTTTTGCATCCAGAACAAAGAGAGTACTCCGAAACCTCACCACAAATGATACAACTTGGAGGAAAAAAAAGATAAGAAAAAGACTGAAAAAGCGATTTTATAAAACTCAAAGATTTTTCAAGGAAAAGCGAGAAAGAAAAATTATCAGACTTCATAGTTTCTTTCAACTTATCTCAAATGTACTATCTATTCAACTACATCGTTTCCCTTACTCATACGAACTTAATTTTTCTCTCTACCAAAGGATTCATTATTTATCAAACCTTACTTTTTCTTTTCTGTGCTCTTTTTTCTTTCTTTTTATTGAGAATATGTAGTTCAATTAGTTTCAAAGCTCCGTAAGCGCCCGAGTACTCTTCAAGCTGAGCTGGAAGAATATTTAAGCTGCGAAAAATTGGTTCTATCAATAATTTCTTTGAGTAATCTTTTACCATATCAAGAACTTTTGGAAAATGCCGAATAACACCGCCGGAGATTATAATTGCGTGAGGATTAAATATATGAGCCAGAGTTTGAATGACTTTTGCAGTGTAAAAAGAAAAAGTATCAAGAGCCTTCAAGGCATATTCATTCTGCGAGTTAGCCAAAGAAACTATCTCTTCAGGAGTTCTTAACTCGCCTGTTATATCTTTATAATATCTTGATATAGCTCTTGCCGAGACAAATTCCTCTGTGCAGCCTACCCTACCGCATGCGCAGACTCTTCTGCTATCTTCAACTAATGGTATGTGTCCGACCTCCATAGCGATTCCATCTGCTCCAAAAAGTGGTTTCCCATCTATCACAGCTCCGCCACCTAATCCTGTTCCCAAGGTTATGCAGAGAACAATTCCTTTTTTTCTCCAAGGTTTCCCTGCACCAAACCAGACCTCTCCCAAGCATGCAAGAGTAGCATCATTTGCTATTGCAAATTCTCTTCCCTGAATTTCAATTTTTTTACCATCAAGATAAGGTATGTTGGGAGATTGAAAGATGAAGCCATCAAAACTTACGAATCCAGCAACTGCAATTCCCACACCGTCATAACCTTCTGATATTTTGTTAAGAAAATCAAGAAGCCCAGAAAAGTTTCCGGGATTACTCTCTAAAAATTTTTTACCTTCTGAATCAACCACTTTCAAATACGAACCGCCTATATCTATACCCATCAGCTTCATCTTCACAACAATAAAAAGTTTTTTCTTTTATAAAAAGTTTCGTTTATAAAAAATTTTTCTTTTGTAATTTATTGTGTTCTTTTAGAAGTTTTTTTCTCTTCTTTTAAAAGCCTTTTCTTTTTTTAGAAGTTTTTTCTTTTGATTTTGGATTTATGTCAGATCATTTTTTTCAAAATATGTTATCCTTCCGAAAAATCTCCGGGTCTTTATCTTCTGAAATCATAAATCCGTTTTCTTCATCATAGTTCCCATACACATAGTATATCCCAAGTTTTAAGTCTGCTGGCTCAAAGTTTTTCACAACCCACCAAGGAAGTTGAAAAGTATAATTCATTATCTTGTTTAAAATTTCAACTTTTTTTCTTAAGTCTCCCTTTGTCCTTCTCCATTCTGTAAATAGAGATTCTACATCACTTTTGAACTTTTCAGGGATTACAGAGACAGCATTTATGTCTCTAAAGAGATTTTGTGCTTCGCTTTTAGATCTAATTAATGTTTCGCTTCCTTCCCATAGATTGCAAATATATTCAAGAGCTTTATCAAAATCTTCTTTATACTTTGTTTCTTTTATAGCTTCATCAGGATAAACTTTATCCATTAGTTCCCATTTGTCTTCCCAAGTCCATGTTCCTTCTTTTTTAATATTTTTTTTGGTAAGCTCATATAAATTTTTAGAATATACATTCCCTATACCAGAACATTCTTCTGTGAATATGAAAACGTTTGGTTTATCGGTAGGTTTCAATCCTCTTCTATTGCATCTCCCCATTCGCTGAATAAGACTATCAGCAGTGGAAAGTTCAGTAAAAAGATAATCAGCATCTAAATCAAGTGAAACTTCTGCAAGCTGAGTAGTAATCCAGATACCTGACTCTTTGTTGCTGTCAAAAAAATTCTTTATTTTCCTTTCCTTTTCAGTTCTATCTTTGAGAATAAATCTGCTGTGTAGAAGACAAGAATTTACATTTCTTTCTTTTAAAATATCCTTCAACTTCTGGGCTCTTTTTACAGTATTTACTACCACCAGAACTTTTGAGGTTTTTGAGAACTGAATAATTTTCCTCAGGGCACTCTCAGATATTATTGAGTCTTCACAAATTTCTACATTATGATATGGTTTATTCTGAATATCAAAGCGCCTAAAATCTAAATTCATTTGTTTAAACATTTTTTCAAGGAACTTTGGAAATGTAGCGGTCATTACTAAAAATTTTCCACCATTTTCAGCAATAACAGACAAAGCTTTCACGATAAAAGCTAAGGTTATGGGATCATAAGATTGTATCTCATCAATTACAATACGAGAATAAAGGCAAGTAGCATAATACTTTTCAAAACCTTTGTATTTGAACACAAAATGCATAAGTTGATCAGGAGTACAAACTATAATGGGTTTAGCAAAATTCCTTGAAAGAAAATAGGTCAAAAATATATTTTCTTCCTTGTTGTTTTCTATATGCTCTCCATCCTCATCTCTTGATAAAAAATAGTTTAGAGCTGATGAGTGCAAAAGCCCACAGGAATGGCTGAACAAGTTCAAAACTCTTTGGTAAATTCCATTAGCAGATACCCTATAAGGTAACATAAAAAATCCTTTCTTTTGGATGTATATAAATCCAGCTTCCGTCTTACCTGAACCAGTGGGTGCAATAATAATAAGGTTCTTATCTCTATTTTCTTTTACAAATTCTTGAATTTCATTGAGCCTAAATCCTTTAGCTTCAAAGAATTTATTAACAGACTGTAATGTATCACAAAGTGGAGTTTTTTCTACTTTATCAGCTTGTTTTGAACTACTTGCATGGTCTATTCTTAAAAGAAGACCTTTCAACAATCTGTAATAACGCAAAAGAGAATTAAAATCTATACTAAAATACTTTGCGATTTCTTCTTCAAGATATTTTTCCTCAGATTTTTTAAGGAGAAACTTCAAAGAGTTTTTTTCAAATTCAAATTCTTCTTTCAAGACTTTTTCCACATCTTCTGTATTCACAGGTGTATCTACCGGATGGTGATGCAAAACAAGGAGACGAACAATTTTTCTTACAAACTCATCGCTATCATCAACAAAAGCCGGAGATAGCAAATTATGCCTGACCTCAGGTAAGTTATTTTTAGGTTTAACTTTTTTATTTCCAACTTTCAACTGAAACCATAAATGAATTTTCCCGTAATCATGATATTCGCATGCAAGTTCAAGTATACGCCAAAATTTTCCTTTTATTTCTTCAGTTAGTTCAGATGGTATAAGACTTTCTATATCTTTCTGATAAAAATTCTTAAGTATTTTCAGATTTTCTAAAAGTTTATCTATGTGTTCCTTAATTGTTGTACCATCATCTTTTGCCCAATATTCATTCAGAAGTTTCTGAATTTTCTCTATCTTCATAACCTTCTAATTCTTTTTCTTCTTCTTTTCCCTCTTTTCTTTCTTGTGAGTTCAGACCAATTATGAAGGAGTAAGCTATCATATTGAACTCCTCATCTTTTAGAGCTTCCTTGAAAAGGTAAGGAATTTCTTTTTCTACTTCAAGATAAGCCCTAATTATGTTTTGAGCAAAATGTTCCTTATCTTTTCTCCTCACTGTATCAAGCAACCTATAAGTAAGTGTTTCAACCTTCTTTTTTGCCTTTTCCTTTCCCATAGAGCTAATATAATTTGCTTTTAACTTCTTTCCCTCTTGATAAGCCCAGTCAATATAATTCATGGTACTTACCCCCCTTCCATTTAAGGTTTCTTGAAACTCTATAAAAAAAGTTAAGTTTTTATTCAAACTTTTCAAACTTTTCCCAGCACTAATTATTCTGTTTTCAGTTGTTTT
>Ga0272445_1002644_pt1 | contig 12067 bp, 9 predicted proteins | sample YNPCB0031_FD_194404 | JGI IMG/M metagenome (GOLD analysis project Ga0272445, IMG submission 194404) | Hot spring sediment microbial communities from Yellowstone National Park, WY, United States - YNP-CB-003-1 | ecosystem: Environmental > Aquatic > Thermal springs > Hot (42-90C) > Sediment... | reverse complement strand
TAATATTTGATCTTTTCCTATCATTTCAAAAATAGAGGCTCCTGGAATAACCATTGGAAATACATTCATTTCCCTTTCAACTAGCACATCCACTACGGCTGGTTCTCCGCAATTTAAAGCCTCTTTTAATGTTTCTTCGAGCTCGCTAGGCCTTTCTACTCGCCAGCCCTTAGCCCCAAAGCTTTCGGCAAGCTTTACAAAGTCTGTTCTTTCTCCTAAGTAGACTCCTGAATATCGCTTATTTGAAAAAAGCTCTTGCCATTGTCTAACCATTCCTAAGTATCTATTATCAAGGATTACTACTACTATTGGTATTTCTTCTTCAACTGCTGTCGCTAATTGATTACAATTCATCAAAAAGCTTCCATCTCCAGCTACATCGACAACTCTACAGTTTGGACAAGCTATTTTTGCGCCAATAGCCGCAGGAAGTCCAAAGCCCATTGTTCCTAAGCCTCCAGAAGAAATAAACTTTCTAGGTTTTCTTACTTTATAATAAATTGCAGCCCACATTTGGCATTGACCAACTTCAGTTGTAATTATATCATCATCACTAAGCAAATTCATTAAGCTCTTTATTACTACTGGTGGTTTTATAGGAGCACTTTTCTCATCGAAGTAAATCGGAGGATTCTCCTTTCTCAATTCTTCAAGTCTTTCTTTCCAAGCATTCTTTTCTTTTTTGTTGTAGCTTATAACCAAACAATCGATTATCCCTTTAAGCGATTGTTTAGCATCACCAACTATTGGTAAATCACATCTAACGTTTTTTCCAATCTCCGAGGGATCTATATCCAATTGAATGATTTTGGCCTTTGGTGCAAAGTTTTGAACTTTGCCAGTAGCTCTATCATCAAACCTAACTCCTATTGCAAACAAAAGATCGCATTCTTGAACTGCTAAATTGGTTATTCTTGATCCATGCATTCCTACCATTCCTAAGCAAAGGGGATGAGTCTCTGGAATTATTCCTTTACCCATTAATGTTGTAACAACAGGTGATTGAAGCAATTCAACTAATTTTAATATCTCCTCTGAAGCCCCTGAAAAAATTGCTCCACCACCAACCATTATAATCGGTTTTTCAGCATTCATAAGCATTTCAGCTGCTTTTTTTAGTCTTTCGATACTAGGCTTTGGTACTTCATAATTATACAATCTATGAGTTGGATATTCGAATTCTGCTTCATTTACTTGAACATCCTTTGGTATATCTATGTGAACTGGGCCTGGTCTTCCAGAGCAAGCTATTTCAAAAGCCATTTTAATGATTCTTGGAATTTCTTCAGTTTTTTTGATCAAAAAGTTATTCTTAGTTATTGGTAACATTAATGAGAATAAATCTGCCTCTTGAAATGCATCTGTTCCTATTAAAAAAGTAGGAACTTGGCCAGCTATGCTTATTACTGGAGAGGAATCCATGTAAGCTGTTGCTATTCCAGTGATTAAGTTGGTTGCTCCTGGACCAGAGGTAGCCATACAAACTCCAGGTCTTCCTAATGCTCTAGCATAACCATCGGCTGCATGGGCAGCTCCTTGCTCATGCCTCATCAATATATGCCTAATCTCCGTTTCATCGTACAATTCGTCATAGATAGGGATAATTGCTCCACCAGGAATTCCAAATATTACTCTAACGCCTTCTTTTTTTAATGATTCAAGTAAAATCCTTGCACCCTTCATCGATTGATCAACCTTTAAGCTTTTTTAAGTTTTATAAAACTGGGAAATAAGGATTTTGGTCAAATGAAATTGCATATGATCTAGAACATTGCTTAGCCTAGATTGAATTCTCTATGTATGGCTCTAACAGCTTTATCCCCATCTTTCTCCTTTACAACGAACGATATATTGAGCTCAGAGGAGCCTTGGGCAATCATCATTATATTGATGCCTTCACGAGCTACAGCCTGAAATACTCTAGCAGCAACTCCTGGAGTACCTTTCATGCCAGCTCCTACAACAGCAATTACGCACACATCGCTTTCAGGAATTATTTCTTTAATTAATCCCCCTCCTAGAAGAGACAATTCTAAGGCATTAACAGCTTTTTCAAGCATAGCCCTTGGAACTATGAAAGAAATATTTGCTTCAGATGAGCTTTGGGAAATCATTAAAACGTTTATATTATTTTCGCCTAAGATTCCAAATACCTTAGCAGCAACTCCTAAAGCTCCCACCATTCCTGCTCCACTTACAGTAATTGCTGCTACATTCTTTATAATTGTTATTGCCTTTACGATATCCCCTTCTTTTATGCGTTGTTCTTTAATTATTAAAGTTCCAGGATTCTTAGGATTAAACGTATTTTTAATCCTTACAGGTATGCCTTTCTCAGCTGTTGGCTCTAAAGCTCTTGGATGGATTACTTTAGCTCCAAAATAAGCTATTTCGATTGCCTCAGAAAAGGATATAGTTTCAATTGTTTTGGCTTTAGGCTCTATTTTTGGGTCCGCTGTCATCAAGCCATCCACATCGCTCCATATCCAAACTTCATCTACATCTAGAGCAGCCCCTAGAATAGTCGCAGTATAGTCAGACCCTCCCCTTCCTAAAGTAGTAATGTATCCTTCTGGTGTACATGCTATAAAGCCTGTAACTACTGGTACAATTCCTCTTTTTAGCAATGGCTCCAACCTTTCTTTGACTTGTTGAGTAGTAATACTCATTAAAGGTCTAGCTTCCCCAAAGCATGAATCTGTAACTATGCCAGCTTCACCACCAGTTAAGCTTTTAGATTTTATGCCAACATCATTCAATGCTCCACTAACAATTGGTGCTGAAAGTCTTTCACCAAAGGATAAAACATAATCATAGGAACGTGGTGTAACTTCTCCTAGGTAAGCTATACCTGTAAGGATTTTATCTAAATCGCTTAGTTTTTGGTTTAGCTCTTTTATCACATCGGAAAGAATTTTTTCATCGCTTATTGCAGTTTTTGCAACTTCATAATGCCTTTTACTTAAGGACTCATGAAATTCCTTTATAAATTGAAAATCTGAAAGCTTTGCTTTATCGATTGCTTGAATTAAACTATCTGTTATGCCAGCTAAAGCTGAAACAACTACAACTATAGTGTTTCCAAGCTTTACTTCCTCTTGAATAAGTTTTACAACGTGCTTAATCTTTTCTCCATCAGCTATGGAAGTTCCACCAAACTTCATTATTTTTTTCATCAATGAACACCAAATGTTTTAAATAAAGATACTCTGCTTTACTAAAGCCATTTTTATATCGATTATATCTCTAAGAATCGCACTTGCAGTTTCAGGTCCACCTGCTCCACGCCCTATTAAAGTTATTTCACCACAATTCTCAGTTTTATAGGCTATAGCATTTAAAGTTCCATGGACTGCTAAAGGATGGTTTTGTGAAATTAACTCAGGTTGAACAATTGCTTCATTATCTATTGATCCTATTAATTTTATGACTTTTCCCTCTTTTTTAGCTTTTTCTACATCCTTAAGAGTTATTTCTTTTATACCTTTTATTTTAACATCTTTTAGTGAGATCTTTAAATTCATTATCCAATTGGCAATTATAACTAGTTTGCATGCAGTATCTATTCCTTCTATATCGTAAGATGGATCAGCCTCAGCATAGCCAGCTTTTTGAGCTTCCTTTAAAGCTTCCTCCATACTTATTGAAGCTTCAAACATCCTAGTTAAAATATAATTCGTAGTTCCATTAAGAATGCCTTTTATTGAAATTATTTTATCGCCTAATAAGCATTTTTTAGCAAAATTTAAGATAGGTGTTCCACCTCCTACTGTTCCACTAAATCTTAACTTAACTCTATTATATGAGGCTAATTCTATCAACGAAGGTAATGCTAATGCAAGAGGCCCTTTATTCGTTGTAATAACATGGCGCTTGTTAGAAATAGCTGTCTTTATATGGGATAATCCTGGCTCTCCGTTTAAAAAATTGGTTGGAGTCATTTCAATGACTATATCTGTTTCAACATTCTTAATAACGTCTATAGCATTCATGCCAGGATAGCCGATTTTGTCCATGAATGAAACTGAGCCTTTCAATTGTTTAGTTTCAATAGCCTTAAATGGGTCTATTCCAGCTTCATTTATTGCTGCACCTTTAGTATCTACTATGGCTATAACTTTAGGATTTAACCCAAATTTTTTTATTAACTCATCCTTTTTATTCGCTAAAATCTTGATTAAACTTTGACCAACTGTGCCAAAACCAATTAAAGTTAGCCTCATTTTAATAACTTCGTATTTGTTTAACCAAACAATTCATGAATTGCTTTAAAAGAATCTACTTCATAAGGTTTTTCATAGTTTTTGATTATTACATCAGGATCTTTTAATCCATGGCCAGTAGCTACGCATATAACTTTTTCGTTTTTTTCTATTTCTCCAAACTCAAATAATTTTTTTAAACCAGCTATTGAAGATGCACTAGCTGGTTCAACGAATATTCCTTCTAACCGAGCTATAAGCTTTTGGGCTTCTAGAATTTCTTGATCTGTTACTGTTTCCATTAAGCCATTAGATTCTTTTACTGCCCTTAAAGCTTTTTTCCAACTTACTGGGTTGCCTATTCTAATCGCTGTTGCAAGAGTTTCAGGGTTTGGAAAAGGAACTATTTCATCTTTGTTTTGCTTAAAAGCTCTTGCAATTGGTGAAGCCCCTTCTGCTTGAATTCCTATGATTCTTGGTAGCTCGTTTATAAGGTTTAAATTTTTAAGCTCGATAAAGCCCTTCCATATAGCGCTTATATTTCCAGCGTTCCCTACTGGAACGATTATACAATCAGGGATTGTATAATCCAATTGTTCCCAAACCTCATACGCAAGAGTTTTTTGCCCCTCTATCCTATAAGGGTTTATAGAGTTAAGCAAGTAAACACTAGGCTTTAATTCGCTTATTTTAATCACTTCTTTTAATGCTAAATCAAAGTTTCCTTTTATTTGAATCACATTGGCCCCATAGGCTATTGCTTGAGCCAATTTTCCTAAAGCAATTTTCCCAGAAGGAATTAAAACAAAGCATTTAAGTCCTGCTTTAGCTGCATAAGCTGCTAAAGAAGCAGATGTATTACCAGTTGAAGCACATATTACTGCTTTCATCCCTAACTCTAAAGCTTTAGAAACTCCAACAGTCATTCCACGATCCTTAAAAGAGCCTGTAGGGTTTTCCCCCTCATTCTTTATAAAAATTTGACTACTAAAGTTTAAAGCTTTTTGAATTTTTTTACATAAGTAAAGATTTGTTCCCCCCTCAAGAATTGAAACTATGTTTGAATCGTTTTTAATCGGTAAAATTTCTTTGTACCTCCAAACAAAGAATTGCCTTTTTTTCCATTTTTCTAGATCTATAAGCTTTCTTAAGCTAGAATAATCGTATTTTATTTCTAGAAGATCTCCGCATTTTCTACATTTATAAACTATTTCATCTGGATCATAAGTAGTTTTACACTCAATGCACTCTATCCAAAAGTTATTTTTAATACTCAACTATATATGCACCTTCGCTTGGTTCACTTAAATAAACCTTAGAATCAATTCCATTTTCCTTAAAAGCATCCATCATAGCTTTTGAGACTTCATTGGATTTTCCACTTTCTTTATCTATTATTGCTATCATTGTTGGTCCAGCCCCACTTATTGCTACTCCAATCGCTCCAGCTTTTAATGCTTCTTCTTTTACTTTGGAATATCCAGGGATTAACTTTGATCTTACAGGCTCGATTATTTCATCCCTCATTCCTTTCCCAATAAGCTCCATGTTAGATGTTGCAAAGCCAGCTACTATTGTGCAAGCATAACCCATGTTATGAACAAACTTTTTTAATGGAACGGATTTTGGAAGAATAGACCTTGCAGCGCTTGTTTTCCTTGGAATAAAAGGAACTTCTGGAATTGCTATTACCACGCCCAATTGTTTTGGAGGATCAATTCTTATAACATTTAAAGGATTGTATGAGTTTAAAACAATAAAGCCTCCTAGCATTGATGCAGCAACATTATCAGCATGAGGAACACCTGCAGATGCTTTTTCTCCCTCAGCAGCTAAAGCAATTAATTCATTTTTTGAGAGATTAAGTTTGAAAAGCTCATTTAATGCTAATGCACAAGCAGCTGCGCATGCTGCACTACTTCCTAAACCCTTTCCCACAGGAATTCCTTTCTTTATAAATATTTTTAAGCCACATTGGCTTTTAATTTTATTCAATAAACTTATTGCAACTAAGCCTGCTGTATTCTTGCTTGGATCCTTTGGTATCATTGAAGAATCAACTCCATCTAAGTATATCTCGATTGAAGAATTTGAAGAAATTTCAACTATGACTTCATCATAAAAAGCATTTACTGCTAAACCAAAAATATCAAATCCAGGACCTAAGTTAGCAATAGTGGAAGGTGCAAGAACTTTTACACGATTAACGTTTTTTTCCAATAAAAACACCAAATCAATTTGCTTTTGAATTAAAAAATTGTTGGACTAAAGTCTCAAAAAATAAGCTTGCTATTTCTTCATTCTCTTAATTAATATTTTATTAATTCCTTCTATCATAGCCTCAACGCTTGCCATTACAACATCTTCATGAGCAGCTCTTGCTGAAACTATATTTCCATCTTTATCTTCAACTTTGATCAATACTTCAGCTATTGCATCTGAGCCACCTGTTACAGCCTCAAGTCTATATTCCTTTAATCTAACATTAATTAAACTATCTGTCAATTTTTGAATTGCTTTTATTGCAGCATCTACTGGTCCAACACCAACTTCTGATGCAACAAATTCTTTTCCTTCGAGCAAAATCTTTACTGAGGCTGTAGGCAAAACTCTAATTCCAGTCATAACGGCTAAATCAACTAAATCCACAATTTTTTTCTCTTTTATTGTTTTACCAACAATGCTTTCAGCAATTGCAATCAAATCTGCATCAGTAACTGTTTTACCCTTATCTCCTAATTCTTTAACTCTTAAAACTATTTCATTTAATTGTTCTTTAGTTGGATGAATTCCAACTTCTTCTAACTCTTTCAATATTCCATGAGTACCAGAATGTTTACCTGGTTGGAAGTATCTTTTTCTTCCAACCAACTCAGGCTCTATTGGCTCATAAGTGAATGGCATAGATATTACACCATGCGTATGGATGCCAGATTCATGCGAAAAAGCATTGTCTCCAACAATAGCTTTATTTGGTTGTACTATGACTCCAGTTAGCCTAGAGACTAACTTTGAAGTTTCATATATATACTGAAGTTTAATTCTTGTTTTCTTTCCATACAAAAAGTGTAGGGCTGAAACGAATTCTTCAAGCGCTGCATTTCCAGCTCTTTCTCCTAAGCCATTGATAGTAACATGCGCTTGAATAGCACCAGCTTCAATTGCAGACAAAGAATTTGCTACTGCCATTCCAAAATCGTCATGGCAATGAACGCTTAATGGCTTATCGATCGTTGTTTTTAGCTCTTTGATTAAACAGTACATTCTTTTTGGAGTCATTATTCCAACAGTATCTGGAATGTCTATCATATAAACTCCAGCATTAGCTATATTCTTAAGAAAATCCTTCAAAAAGTTTAAATCACTTCTAGTAGCATCCTCGGCTGAAAACTCTATTTTTAATCCATGAGCCTTTGCATAATCTATGGCTTCTAGAGCTTTTTGAAGAGCTTCTTCTCTGGTTAACTTTAGCTTGTACTTTAGATGAATGTCTGAAGTAGCTATAAAAAGATGAATATAGCTTAATCCACAATCTATAGCCGCATCAATATCATGTTTCTCAACCCTTGACAATCCACAGATTTCAGAATTAAGTTTCTCATTGACGATTAATTTTATGGCTTCTTGCTCCCCTTTAGAAACAATAGGAAAACCTGCTTCGATTACATCAACACCAAGTTTATCAAGTTGTTTAGCGATTTCCAATTTTTCATTCGGGGTTAAGGATACTCCTGGGGTTTGTTCACCATCACGTAAAGTTGTATCAAAAATTTTGATAAACTCATTGGAATTTTTTATGCTCAATTTAAGGTTTACCTCGATTAATATTTACAATAACTAGTTAATCCTAATAAACCATTAGTTTTTATTTTTTAACTTCTTGCTTAAGTTTTTCTATTAAACCTCCTAATTCTAATATTTCTAAAATGAATTTTGGAATTGGTTGGATTTTTAAAACAACCTCTTTTGTACGATCTGTTATTGTTCCAGACTTTAAATCAACAACTAATAAATCTCCATCTTCAACGATTTCGGATATTCCTCTATATTCAATAACTGGTAAGCCTATGTTTATAGCATTACGATAAAAAATTCTTGCGAAAAATTCTGCAATAATACATTTAACTCCAGCATGCTTTAAAGCTATAGGAGCTTGCTCACGACTTGATCCACAACCGAAATTTTCTCCAGCCACTAGGATTGCACCATCTTTAACCTTTTGAGTAAACGTTGGATCAATTCCTTCCATAGCATGCTTAGCTAACTCCTTTGGATCCGTTAATACTAGGTATTTTCCAGGGAGTATTACATCCGTGTCTATATTATTCCCTACTTTAACTGCTTTTGCTGAGATTATCATTTTTATCTCCCCAAATTCCTTGGATCTATTATTTCTCCTTTTATGGCTGAGGCAGCAACAGTAGCAGGGCTTGCCAAGTATATTTTTGCTTTTTTACTTCCCATCCTTCCTATAAAGTTTCTGTTAGAAGTGCTTATGCATACTTCATTTTCTCCAAGCAAGCCCATATGCCCTCCTAAACAAGGTCCACAATTCGCATTACAAACTATTCCCCCAGATTCTAAGAATATTTCAATTAATCCTTCTTCAATAGCTTTAGCATAAATTTCTTGTGATGCTGGAATGATTATTAATCTAACGTTTTGATTAACTTTTTTTCCCTTTAGAATTTTTGCAGCTAATCTTAAATCCTCTAAACGACCATTTGTACATGAGCCAATAAATGCTTGATCGATTTTTTCTCCTTCAACTTCAACTACTGGTTTTACATTATCCACTGAGGGAGGACATGCGATTTGTGGAACTAAACTAGAAGAATCAAATTCTATCTCTTCTTCATAGCTAGCTTCACTATCAGAGGATATCTTTATGAAATTCTTTTTTGTCCTTCCTTGTAAGTAATTAAAAACTTTTTCATCAGCCTCTATTATTCCAGCTTTTGCTCCAGCTTCAACAACCATGTTACATAAAGTCATTCTTCCATCTATGCTCATTTCTTTTATTAGAGTTCCAGCAAATTCTATTCCTTTATAAGTGGCTCCACCTACTCCAAGCTTGCCAATTATGCTTAGAATTAAATCTTTTGGAGTTACTAACTCTTGAAGTCTTCCCTCAACACAAATCTTAATTACTTTTGGAACTTTAAACCAAAGTTTTCCAGTTACAAAAACTGCGGCCATCTCAGTTGATCCAATTCCAGTTGAAAAAGCACCAAGCGCACCATAGGTGCATGTATGTGAATCAGCACCCACAATCACTTCTCCAGGAACCACAAAGCCTTTTTCAACCATAACTTGATGGGAGATTCCACCTCTTCCTACATCATAAAAGTTTTTTATTTTTTGCTCTTTAACAAATTCTCTAACCATTTTTTGCAATTCAGCAGCCTCTATTGTACTAGCTGGAACTAAATGATCAAATATTACAACTATTTTATTTGCATCCCAAACTTTTTCAGCTCCTATTTTCTTGAATTGCTCAATAGTTAAAGGTCCAGTTAAATCGTGTATCATAGCTACATCTATTTTTGCCTCAACTATTTCTCCTGGAAAAACCTCTTTTTTTCCAGAAGCTTTAGCCAGTATTTTTTCGATTAGATTCATTTTCATTCCCCTAAAACCTTTAAAAGCCCCTCAAACATATTTTGAGGATTAACAAAAGATTTAAAAAAGAATTAATTAAAGTTTTCTACATAGAAAAATTCATCGATTAAAAAACTTAAGAAATGTTTATAAGCAAAACAATTTTTGAATATTGAATAATTGAGTGGCGCTAGTTAAAAATATGGAGTTTGAGGCGAAAAATTTGGTAAAAGCGAAATGTCCAATATGTCTTGCTGAATTCGATATTCCAGATGATGTTTTATTGGGTGAAATTGTCACTTGCTCCGATTGTGGAGCGGAGCTTGAAGTAAAAGAGATTAAAGGATGTGAAGTAGTACTTAAGGAAGTAATTATGGAGAAGGAGGATTGGGGTGAATAAGATAGCCATAGGTATGGTTTATGATCAAATTCGGCCTGAAGAAAGAATGATTATTGAAGCGGCCAAGAGAAAAAATGTTGAGCTTAAACTATACGATGCTAATAACCTAATAATAGACGTAGTCAATTCATCTAAAAAAGGTTTTGAAATTCAAGAAGATGTTGTACTTCAAAGATGCATTAGCTATTTTAGAGGCTTTTATATTACAGCTTTACTTGAAAGTAAAGACATTACTGTAGTCAATTCTTTTAAAGTTTCTGAAATATGTGGAAATAAATTATTAACTTCAATAGCTTTAGCTAAGGCTGGTGTTCCAACACCTAAAACTGTAGTCGCTTTTACTCCTTCCTCAGCTCTTAAAGCTTTAGAAGAAATTGGGTATCCTGCTACTTTAAAACCAATAGTTGGAAGTTGGGGAAGGTTGGTAGCTCCTTTAAAGGACTCTGAATCTGCTAGGGCAATATTCGAAGACAGAGAGTTAATGTTTCCGCTTTATCAAATCTATTATATCCAAGAGATGGTTCAAAGGCCTCCTCGTGATATAAGATGCTTCGTTATAGAGGATAGAGCAGTTGCAGCTATATACAGGTATTCTCCACCTGGGGATTGGAGAACAAACACAGCTAGAGGAGGAAGAGCTGAAGCTTGTAAAATAACCCCTGAACTTGAAGAATTAAGTATAAAAGCTGCAAAAGCTGTTGGTGGTGGAATTTTAGGAGTTGATTTGATGGAAAGCAACAATGGACTTTTAGTTCATGAAGTAAATGCTACAACAGAATTCCATAGTACTGTTCCAGCAACAGGAGTTGATATTCCAGGCCTTATTATTGATTATTTAGTGGAAAAGGCTAGGAGATAAAAATGAGGGTAGGAATAATAGGTGGATCTGGATACGTAGGTGGAGAGCTTTTACGCTTATTGCTTTTTCACCCTAAAGTAGAGTTAACTACAATAGTTTCTCGTGAGTATGCTGGTGAGTACGTTTATAGAGTTCATCCAAATTTGCGCTCATTAACTCAACTTAAGTTTGTTCCCCTTGAAATCAACAGGATTTCTGATAATTGTGACATCGTCTTCACAGCAACTCCTCATGGAACATCCCTAAAGATAGTTCCAGAATTGTTAAAGCTTGGAATGAAAGTAATAGATATGAGTGCCGATTTTCGTTTAAAAAACCCAGAAGATTATGTTAAATGGTATGGATGGACGCATACAAATCCTGAGCTTTTGAAGGAAGCAGTATACGGATTGCCTGAGCTTCATAGAGAAGAAATCAAAAACGCTAGATTAGTTGCATGTCCTGGTTGTATGTCTACAAGCGCAATACTTGGCTTAGCGCCTTCTATAAGAGCTGGAATCATAGAGAATGATAAAATAATAATAGACGCAAAAATAGGCTCATCTGGAGCTGGAAGTAAACCATCAATTTCAACGCATCATGCAGAAAGATTTGGTGTAATTAGACCTTATAAACCTGTCGGTCATAGGCATATAGCTGAAATTGAACAAGAATTGAATTTACTTACTAGCAACAAGGTTAAAATTGCTTTTTCTGCGCATGCGGTTAACATCGTTAGAGGAATTTTGGCTACTATTCATACCTTTTTAAAAAAGGATTTAACAATCTCAGATGTTTGGAAAATTTATCGATCGAATTTTCAAGGAGAACCATTTATTCGTTTAGTAAGAGATCAAAAAGGCTTGTATAAGTATCCAGATCCAAAAGTAGTAATAGGATCGAATTTTTGTGATATAGGTTTTGAGCTTGATACCCATGCTAATCGCCTAGTTATAATGTCTGCTATTGATAACATGATGAAGGGCGCCTCTGGCCAAGGAGTTCAATGCCTAAATATAATGCTTG
>Ga0272445_1002643_pt1 | contig 12067 bp, 10 predicted proteins | sample YNPCB0031_FD_194404 | JGI IMG/M metagenome (GOLD analysis project Ga0272445, IMG submission 194404) | Hot spring sediment microbial communities from Yellowstone National Park, WY, United States - YNP-CB-003-1 | ecosystem: Environmental > Aquatic > Thermal springs > Hot (42-90C) > Sediment... | reverse complement strand
TTTCCAGTCTTTTAATAGAACAGGTATCCTAGGTTCAGCATATATATTCTCAGGTTTTGTAACCATAAAAGACGCATAGACTCTCCATATGAGGTCTGCTTCATGTGCCCATTGATATATTGCTGGATGTAATGTCGATACATCCCCTCCGAAATAGTATCTAAATGTGCCACCAAACTTTCTATCCTTGAACTTTACATTATTCCACCAGAACCAGCTAAAACCTACAGGGTCTTTTAGCGGAGGTGCGTATGATAATACAATTGAATCTCTATCTATAGCTCCGTTAAATGCTGTTATACCTACGCTTGTATACGTCGGTATCCATGGAAGCCAATCTTCTACAAGTATCTTTTGAACATCGTGAGCATACTTCTTAGCTTCCTCAATACTCTTTGCAAAGTAGAATTTATCTAATAGTGCATCAACTCTTGTATCGTTTACACCCCATTCATTCCAACCTCCAGGTCTTATCTCACTACTGTGGAAGAAGTAGTACATGAAATCGGGGAATCTGCCAAGGGTCCATCCTATAATCCATGCTTGTGCAGTACCTGCACCAGTTCTAGATATAAGCTCTACAGTACTTACAGTTACAAGTTTTATTCTAAGCCCTATCTTCTCAGCTTCACTCTTTATATACTCAGCTATCCAGTAATATGTAGGAGAAGTTGCTTGTGGTAGTGTTAATAACTCTATTTCAACAACTTTCCCACCTTCTCTAGGATCACACCAAGCAGGTTTACCATCAGGACCAGTACAAGGTACAAAGACTTTGGAAAGCCATTCTTTCGCTTTATCAGGGTTATAAGGATACAGTTTTTCGTAATCAGCTTCCGGGTTTACCCATTCTCCATTGGTTGGAGGAGGTAACGTAGTACATTTAACAGCTATACCTGCTAACGGCGATTCCGCTATAATCTTATCTCTATTCCATAGATGTGCTATAGCTTTCCTAAGCTCTACGTATTTAACAGGCCATAGCCTTACATTGAAATGTATTGCACCTAAGGTATTTATACCTACAGTCATTATTATATGTGCATCAGGTCTATTCTGTCTAATTCTACTTAGATCTCTTGGAAGAACACCTACAATATCAAGTTCATTTGCTTCGAATGCTAGTATTCTCATAGTGTAATCTCTCATAACAGGGAAAGTAATTTTATCTATGTGCGGACCGTAAACATAGGATGGCTGTTGTAGTTGCTGACTTACTATAGTTACTAAAGATGTTAAAGATGTTAAAGTTATAACAACTACGGTTAGTATTACCACAAATTTTTTCATATACATGAATACACCCAGTACGAGTTTTGTTTACATTATAGATTTGTTTAAGGTTTAAAAATTTTTATTGAGTACATAAAGCAATACATTAACTATGTCATTGAATTGAAAATATTGCACGGAAATTATTATATTTAGAATTAAAAATATGTATTTACTTAAATAAGTTTAGCGTCGAGCTCTTAGAGCAATTATTGCTATAGCTATTAGGATAGCTACTCCTAGTACTACAATTGATATTTGTAGATTATTCATCATCGAGACTAGTTTGTTTTGTAATTGAGCCAGATCATCAACTTTATTGTTTAATGTGCTAATCGATCCACTTAACGTGTTTACAGCTGCGTTTAAGCTTTTTGCTGTATCTTCTTGTTGTTTAGCTAAAGCATTAAGGTCTTTAGATAGAGATTCTATTACTTTATTAGTTTCACTTGAGTATTGAGATAAAGCTGATCCTAGGTTATTAACATAGTCTATTACACCATCTAATCTTTTTGCTGTATCTTCTTGTTGTTTAGCTAAAGCATTAAGGTTATCTGAGAGTGTTGATATAGCTTTACTTGTTTCATCTGAATATCTTGTTAATGCTGATTCAACATTTTTAACATAAGTTGTAACAGAGTCAAGATACTTCGTTAATGCTGATTCAACATTTTTAACATAAGTTTCAACATTGTTTAGCTTTGTATTTAAATTATTTAACGCTGATGATGTTTCTCTAGATACTCTTACCAACTCAAGTAGTAGAGCTGACGAAAGTTCTTCAGCTTTAGATACTACAGATTTATATAGATCTGATGCTTCCTTTACTTCACCCATAACCATTAGTTTTGAATCAGCATCTTTAAGCATTGACTCTAGCTGGCTAAGAGTATCCATAGCTTTTGATACATCAACTCCCTGGGCAGAAGCTATAAATGTAAGTATTGACACTCTTTCATAAGCTCTATAAGCATTCATCCTATCTTCTTCAACGAACTTGCTACTCATAACAGTTATCCTAAATGTTGTTGAATTGCTAAACTGCATTGTTCCCGCGGTTCCCACCACTTCCACTCTAAGCATTGCTGATCCTGGATATACAGCTTCTGGAACCATAATTCTTCCAAGCACAATATACGTAACATTGTATGTTACACCTTTTACTGTTATAGATTCTATATCTTGTAGCTCAATGAATGTTAAGTTTAGAGTTATAGTTAAACCTGCCATAAGAGTCGCTCTAGCTATACTGACCCTAGCAGGTATTGGTGCACCTGTAACAGGATCTATAGGTGTATATATGTAGGCCTTTACTTCAATACCTTGATATCCAGCGTAAACACTTGTTTTATCTATCTCGAATTTCACAACTTTAGGTGACTCTGCTTGCGCATGCAGATTTGGAGTTGTAGAGAGCAAAACTATGGTTATGAGGACCATGATTATTAAGGGTATTGATCTTCGCAAGTATTTCACCGAGAGACTTTCTTAACTATTTAAAGCTACTCTACATGGTCTCCTATATAAATTTTTATGAATGTTTTCTAATCATGAATTTATAAACTTTTACATGTTTAAGCTTTAAGAAGGTGTACAAACTAGATAATGGTGTTAATGGAATGAGTATTCCTAAGAGCAATGCTAAGGATTATTTACTAGAGGTTAGTGATTTAAAGGTTTACTATTTTACTGGTAAAGGTGTTGTTAAAGCTGTTGATAATGTTGGTTTCAGTATCCGTAGAGGAGAGATACTTGCTTTAGCAGGAGAGTCTGGTTGTGGTAAGAGTACTCTTGGCTATGCGTTGATGAGACTTGTACCTCCGCCTGGGAGGATAGTTAGTGGGTCTTTAAGGTTTAATGGGGAAGATATAGTGTCTATGAGTGAAGAGGAGTTTAGGAGGAGAGTTAGGTGGAAAGGTATATCTATGGTATTTCAAGGGGCTATGAACTCGCTTAACCCTGTTATGAAGATTGGTGATCAGATAGCTGAGGTCTATAGGATTCACCTAGGTCTCCCAAAGCAGGAGGGGGTTAGGCGTGCTAGAGAGCTCCTTAGGATAGTTGGTCTAGATCCTGAGAAAGTTAATGCTTATCCCCATGAGCTTAGTGGTGGTATGAAGCAGAGAGTTGTTATAGCAATGGCTTTAGCTTTAAACCCACCTTTGGTGATAGCTGATGAACCTACAACAGCTCTAGATGTTGTTGTTCAAGCACAGATACTCAATTTGCTGAAGTCTCTTCAGAGGGAGAAGAACCTTTCAATGATAGTGATATCTCATGATCTTAGTCTTTTAGCAGAGATTGCTGATTCTATAGCTGTTATGTATGCAGGTAAAATAGTTGAGTATGGATCTTCAGATATAGTTTATAAGAATCCACAGCATCCATATACACTTGGACTACTTGATAGCATACCTAAGCTGAGCGGTGAGAAAACAGAGCTCAAGGGGATCCCCGGTGAACCTCCAGATCTTATCAATCCACCACCTGGCTGTAGATTTCATCCAAGATGCCCCTTCGCAATGGATATATGTAGAAAAGAAGAACCAGCTATAGTTGAGCTAAAGCAAGATCATAAGGTTGCTTGTTGGCTTATAGCTAAAAGGTGAGCCTTATGTCTTTAGAAGGTGTCTATAACCCTAAGCTAGATCGTGACACTCTTCTCTATGTGAAAGATTTAAAGGTTTGGTTTCCTCTACGCAAAAGTTTTAAAGATATTATAACTATGGCTCCAACGAGATATGTAAAAGCTGTTGACGGTATAGCTTTCACTATAGGTGAAGGAGAGGTATTCGCTCTCGTTGGAGAGAGTGGCTGTGGTAAAACTACAACAGGTAGAGCTATCCTTAGACTTGTTGAACCAACTACAGGAATTATTGGGTATAAACCTAGTGAAAATATTTTTAAAAAAATTGTAGAAGCCGAAGGTCATGAAGTTCTCCTAGAGACTAAGACTCATATAGATGTAACAAAAATTAAGCATAAGAATATGAAGTCTCTTCGACTTGAAATGCAGATAGTATTCCAAGATCCTTATGCAAGCCTCAACCCTAGGCAATCAGTATTAAGCGCACTTATGGAACCTCTAGAGATCCACGGGATAGGAAGTTCTAGAGAAGAGAGGATAGAAATAGTTGCAAAAGCTTTAGAGATGGTTAAGTTAACACCACCAGAAGACTTCATGTATAGGTATCCCCACCAGCTCTCAGGTGGTCAGAGGCAGAGAGTAGTTATTGCTAGAGCAATAATACTTAAGCCAAGGTTTATAGTAGCAGACGAACCTCTATCAATGCTAGATGTATCTATAAGAACAGATATCCTCAAGCTAATGATGGAGTTGAAGAACGAGCTAGGTCTATCATACCTATTCATTACCCATGATCTCGCATTAACAAGGTACATAGCTAACAGAATAGCTGTTATGTACCTAGGGAAAATAGTAGAGCTAGGTCCTGCAGAAAAAGTTTTATCAAAACCTCTACATCCCTACACAAAAGCTTTAATCAAAGCTATCCCCGAACCTGAGCCAAGTAGAAGAAGAGAACTTAAAGAACTAGATATCAAAGGCGAAGTACCAAGTGCTATAGATATACCCTATGGATGTAGATTCCACCCAAGATGCCCTGCATTAGATAAATATCCACAGATAGCAAATCTATGTAGAACAAGAGAACCACCTCTTATAGAGATAGAGAAAGATCACTACGTAGCATGCTGGCTCTATAGAAAAACATAAATCTTCAACATCTCTAAATAGAAAAGTAGTCTATATCCCTATGAAATAACAACAATATTTAATATTTATAGCATATAAACTATTGCTACAGAGAATCAGCAATTTTAGAGTTTTTCTAGACACCTATAGTTGGTGAAATCTGTGGAAATCTATGTAGGTACCTCAGGCTGGGTTTACGACTGGAATGAAGAAGGATCTCTTGATTGGTATCTTAAGTATTCCGGTTTAAATGCTGTTGAGTTGAATGCTTCTTTCTATAGATTCCCTTTTAGAAACCAAGTGCTTAGCTGGGCTAAGAAAAGCTCTACCTATGTTATTAAGTGGGCTGTAAAAGTTTTTAGAAGTATAACACATTATAGAAAACTTAGTCTTGACTCTCTAGAAACTTGGCGTAAGTTCTATGAATTGTTCAGACCTTTGGATAAACATATAGATTTCTACTTATTCCAACTACCACCGAGTTTTCTAAAAAACAATGTTAATGTTGAAAAGCTCGAGAAATTTGTTAAAGCTATTGACATTGGTGAGAAATTCGCTGTAGAGTTTAGACATACGAGTTGGTTTAATAGTGATACAGTTGAGTTTTGCAGAAAACTTGGCATAACTTTTGTTTCTATCGATTCACCGATAGGGAGGTTTATAGCTAGATCTAACAGTATTGTCTATCTAAGACTTCATGGGGTAGATATGTGGTATGCTTATGACTATACATTAGAAGAACTTGAAGAAATTGCTAAAAATGTTTTAGCTCTTAACCCTACGAAAATCTACATATTCTTTAACAATAATCACTGGATGCTTAAGAACGCAAGATTGATGCTAACTATACTTAAAGATATATCCTCAAAACTATGAATATCTTGAGTTTATAGATGTTTTACCAAAGCCTAAGTTTTTAAGTACACTGTTGGTAGGTAAACATCTCTTACCCCGAACCTTGTCAACATTCTTCTAACCCTCATCATCTCCCCCATAACCTCTGATATATCCTCCATACCCACCTTAGATGAGTACATAAATCTAAGTGTTGATGGTGTTGTCAACAGTATTTTCACACTATGTTTACTACTCTTTAAAAAACTTGTAATACTATTTACAGCACTGAGATCGAGATCGTCTAGAGGGTCTATAGCCAACATAACTATGCATGGATCTCTACAGATATTCTTAGTTACTGTTTGTACAAACCATTTCAATATCCTATTGCTACTTGTATACCTAATAGTTGTAATTGATAGATCTTTAGGCCACTTAACTTCTGAAAGAATTCTATAAACTTCATGTATCCTAAATCTATCGATGAAATCTACGATCTTTATATCTTCTTCTGTTATAATCCCTAACGCTACCCTCATACCTATAGACGTTAAGGTCTCTATAACATCAACTACTGTTCTAAATAAGAATACTAGTGGAGGTGGATCCCCTAAATAGAATAGATAGTGAATAGATATTACAAGGAGAGCATTTCTATACATCCTATGCTCATACTCTTTAACCATAAGCTTACTTGTTCTAGCTGTAGCTTTCCAATGAATCTTCTTGTAATCATCATGAGGAGTAAACTCCCTGATACTCATAACCTCGGATCCTACTCCTTTTCTCCTAGATGAACGTCCTTCTATGAGAGGTATATAGGGAACTACGGCTTCTACATTGAACATATGCCTAGATTTCATAGGAACAATTCTGATCTCTATAGGTTTTTCAAGAGCGAAGTTAAACCCTATTCTTAGGATTGACAAAGGTGTTTCAATCTCAATATATAGACCATCTACAACATGTCTACCTGGGTAACCAGATAGATATAACTCTAAACTTTGATTCTTTCGATCAAATCTCCACTTAGAGATCTTTAAACCTTTATCGGAGCTAAGATGAATCTTCTTAATAGACAGTAGATTAGCTATTCCACTAGGTTTAATCAAAAATATTAAAGAAGTATCACTACCTTCGATAACCTCTAAACTATTTCGAAAAGTTATCTCTAAGGCTATATTTTTAGAGGAACCAGCGATAGTAATATCTATAGCTATAGCTACTATAGTTATATAGAGAACAGCAGAGCTAAGGAACACTAAATTGTTTAAATCTATGTAAGGAATAGGATTCCAAGTATATATAATCAAGGTAGATATAGCTATGAGTACAAAGATGTAAGATCCAGTAGATATCTTTACCCAAGTAGTAGCCGTGCTTCTCTTATCAATTTCTTCTCTATGGTTTTGGGACTTCAACTTTCGATAAAACCTCTAGAACAACTCTTTCACCTGTATAACCTTCAGCAATGAACTCAGGTTTGAGTAGTATTCTATGCGATAGAGAGGGAATAGCAGCTGCTTTAATATCGTCTGGAATTACATAGGTTCTTCCTTCTGCTAATGCAAATTCTTTTGCTAATTGTAGAAGCATAAGAGCTCCTCTAGGTGTTACCCCTAGTCTAACAGCTTCATGTTTATGACTATACTCAGCTATTTTAGCTACATATTCATAGATAGAGTTGTCGATGTAAACCTTTTCTATCTCTTCAGATGCTATAGCTATATCTTTTACATCTGCAACTTGTTTTAGATTCTCAAACTCTTTCTCTATAGTCTTCAAACCTTTCTTCAGCAACGTTATGAGAGGTTCTCTATCAAGTAAACCCATTGTCAACTTAATGTAGAATCTATCTAGTTGTGCTTCAGGTAGTGGGAAAGTACCTTCTAACTCTATAGGGTTTTGAGTTGCTAGAACTACGAAAGGTCTTGGAAGAAGTATGGTCTCTCCATCAATTGTAACTTGTTTCTCTTGCATAGCTTCAAGTAAAGCACTCTGTGTTCTAGGAGAAGCTCTGTTTATCTCATCGACAAGAAGTATATTGGTGTAGATAGGCCCTAGTCTAACCTCGAAATCACTTGTCTTCTGGTTGAAAACTTTAGTTCCTATGATATCCGATGGAAGTGTATCGACAGTGCATTGAACTCTTGAAAATTTTAGGTTTAGAAGTTTTGCAACAACTTTAGCTGTAAGTGTTTTCGCTATACCTGGTACACCTTCTATAAGTACATGCCCTTCAGCTATTATAGAGAATACTAAAAGTTTTACATGGTTTTCTCTAGCGACTAAAACTTTCGATGCTTCTAAAACAGTAGATTCTATGATTTTGTTGAAATATGTCATACTTATTACAGTTTAGATAGATATTAACTCTAGTTTAAAAATATAGATTAGTGTGAACAGAATGAGGCTAACAAAATGTAGATCCTTTGCGTTAACAGTACTTCTACTAGCTCTAATAGCTATAGCTGATCTTAGCATCCTTAATGCTGAAGAAGTAAGACATCCAAGTAACCTAGGGAAGTTTATAGAAGAGAGTGTGAATAGCTATGAGGAATTCCTCAACTGGCTGAAATATACAGGTCTCGCATCGAGATTCAATATAAATTTATCTGATGTGAACAACATTATGAATAAATCTATGCTAGTGCTAGAAGAAGTCTACAGAAATGCTACTCTATCAATGTTTATTAGCGGTTCAGAGTTTAAGCATCTAAAGATTTTCTCAAGGTTATCTGAAGCTATAAGAAGAGAAGATGTTGCTAAACTACTTAAATCAATAGCCATGGAGTTGAATATGAGTAAGATTAGTTTTAGCTGTAGAGATGTATTCAATAAATTCTTTACAAATACTGTAAAACCTAAGACATGCCGTTACAATGAGACAGACTTAGACCACTTAACATGGTATATAATGACATTCCACAGAGGTTTACCTAGTAGCGAACTTCCATCGATATTAAGCAAGATTTACACAATCAAGATAATCTTAAAAGTTGGAGCTGTTTATAGAGATGTACTAAACAATATTCTAGAGGATCTACTCTATAGAGAATCTATTGTTCTATATCTAATAATAAATGACGTTATACACTCTAATGAAGTAGCGATTGTAACCCCACCCCAAGGGATGTCTATAGCAACACTATCCATGCCTAAGGATATCGGTAAAAAATCTACTGAGAGAATCATTACAATAGAAGATGTTGAAAAAGCTATGAAGTTATTGAATGAGATTATAAAATTATCGGAAGAGTATGGATTGGATATATCTTCTCAAGATGTTATAAACATTGTTAATTACATACTTAGCATGGATATCGAAGAAGCTTTAAAGTTTATAGAGTCTATAGACATCAATTATTTAAGGTATATAAGTAGTAGACCTTCTGCATATTATATTGGAAACACTGAAAACTCTAGTACTATAACTGAGGAGAAACCTTCTTACTTACCAAGATTTATTTCAAATATACCTGAAGGTGTTTACCCATATTATGAAGGTGAATATTACGAAGAATTTGCACGAGAATTTTATCATAGTTCCAGTGGTGGAGGATCAGGGTATGGAGGTAGTGGATATACAGATAGTGGAGAGAATTCAATGAATTTTGAGGTTGCTTTAGAAGGATTAGCTAAATCAGTTGCTATTGAGGATGTAGTTGAAAAACTTAATTCAATACCAATAGCTGTATCATCTACAACTCAAACTGATTTAATAATGACAACAACTACAGTATCAATACATAGAAGAACAGTGTTTTCTACTCAGTCTACTAGTAAAGGATGGTTAGGCTACGAGGTTTGGATCTATTTAGCGCTACTCTTCGTATTATCGTTAGGGGTAGCTATTATATTTAGACCTCATATAATCTTTAATTTATTCGCTAGGTTTTTAAAAGTTTTCAAAGGTGCTAATAATAGCTCTATTTATAAGAAAAGCGGTAGTGTACTTGAGCTATTCTGGTTACTTATAGAGAAACTTGCATCAATACTCAATATAAAGATATCAGTTAGTGATACTCATAGAGAAGCTTTTTTAAAACTTGTTGATCGTATTGATGATGAGTATTTTAAACGTAGACTTGAAGATGTTACAAAAGGTTATGAAGTTCTTCGTTATAGCGATAAACCATATGTAGATAAAGAGCAGTGGAGTAAGATTGTGAAATCGCTTCTAGAAAGATATAGGTAGAGGATTAGATATGAAGTTGATTTCGTGGTTCTCTGTAGTTATTCTATCTATTGCACTAGCTTATATAGGTTTTATTAAGAAATTTAGTTTGTTAGATTTCCTGGGTTCAGCAATACTGATCTTTATATCTATCTATATAATCCTTAGATATTTACTATCAATTATATTAGGAGTTGAGAATAAACCATTGGTGCAGCTAAATCTTCGCTATCTATATCTACCGGTTTTCTATAGTATAAATATAACATTATTAGGTTACACCATAGATATCTTAATATCTCTTCTTACTTCTAGAACTATCGTTATATATATTCTCTCCATGGTCTCCCCTATAGCTATAGTCTATATAGTCAATAAGTTCTTCGGTTTTAAAGGTCTTAGGATACTGTTAATGATATCTATTTTTATTCTTGGATCTCTATACCTTCTCGGATATGTTAAAGATTTTAGCATATTTTAACGGTGGTGCTATGGATAATTTTGAGAAATACGATATACATAGCGTTATTATAACATACTTAGCTATAGCTATAGCAGTTCTAGCAATTTTCTTAGCTATAACACAGAAATATGTAGCATCTTTAATATCTCTTGCATCAGCTATAGTTATACTATCATTTGTTAGTGAGAGAAGGTGTAGAGGGTGAAACAAGTATCACCATTAACAATCCTACCTATAGCTATCATCATCTTCTTAGCTATTGAAACCTGTAGAGAAGGTATATCGTATAACGGTGCATCACCTCAAAACATTAGATGGGATGGTGTTTCAAATTTTGTTGAACAGTTGAGAAATATAGAATTAACAGATGTTATTATTGTTGATAACTGGGTTAGGCAAAGAGAATTACCTATGAATAATTATAGCTGTGGAATTATATTCTTTATTTCTCCAGAGAAAAGTTTTACTCAAGCTGAAGTCAACTCTATATCTAGTCTGGTTCTAGATAAAGGTTTCAACCTTGTTATACTCGATGAGGGTCCTTACACCAATTTATTGTTGAAATCTTTAAACCTCTCTATAAGTATTGAAGCTTATAGATATGTTGAATCGATGAAAATTATACCAACTTCAAGTAGAATAAGCCAGAGTAAGCAATTCCCTGTTGTTACACCTGGTTTTATTGAGTTAAAAGGTAGGATTTACTACATCTTTTTCTCCTACGCATCCCCTGTGACAATTAATAACAATTCAATGTGTATCAAAGTTGCTTATACTGTTGAAGGTATTAGTCTTGGAGCTCTATGCCGTACACATAGAGGTTCTGTTTTAGTGATAGGGGATGGATCGATAGCTTTGAATGCTGTTGTACCTTCTCCACCAAGTGAGAACATGTATACAGAAGTTTTGAAAAGAATAGTTAACACTATGTGTAGTGGGCATGGTAAGAAGATTATTTTAGTTGATGGATCTAAATATAATTTAAGAGTTTTAACGTTTAGTGAACTTATTGAAGAAGGATATAGTTTTTTAGAAGCTCTAGCTCTTACTGTTAACCCTTTTAGATATATCTATGTTGCTTTAGAAAATCTAAACATCTCTATATTATTAAGTGTACTAGGTTTAACAATTGTAATTGTTTTCATTGCCTCAGTAAGGTACTTCCTAGCTGGAAGAGGTAAAGGATCCGAATCCTCTAGAGAAGTATATGTTATTATCCCAGGTTATGGTAGAATAGTTGTTGATTTTGTTGAGAAACTCTGTAAATCTGATAGTCAATGTGTTAAAAATGTTCCATGTATTACGAGGAGGTTTGTAGATAAAAAATGTGTTGAGAAGCTCTCTGATTATATGTCTAAGGATAGAGAATTTAGGAAAAAAGTTGTCGAAACTCTTCTACTATATAAACGTTGAGATACAGATTAGCTGTAGCTAGAGGGTTTCAGGTTATGAGCTTAGAAACACTAGATGATCTTGATAGAGAGATCCTTAGGATACTTACTGAAGACTGTAGCTTAAGTGTTCGAAAAATCGCTAGAATACTAGGTAAATCTCCAACTATTATCTCTAAAAAAATCCAGAAACTTAAAGACAGCGGAATTAT
>Ga0272445_1002640_pt1 | contig 12082 bp, 10 predicted proteins | sample YNPCB0031_FD_194404 | JGI IMG/M metagenome (GOLD analysis project Ga0272445, IMG submission 194404) | Hot spring sediment microbial communities from Yellowstone National Park, WY, United States - YNP-CB-003-1 | ecosystem: Environmental > Aquatic > Thermal springs > Hot (42-90C) > Sediment... | reverse complement strand
GTCCCTGCGAGGAGCATCCCTATCATCACGGTCGATGCTCCTGCGGCGAGGGCCTTCACCAAGTCGGCGGAGCTCCTGATCCCTCCGTCTGCTATCATCGGCACACCCGTCCTCTCGGAGACCTCGGCGCAGTTCATGATCGCTGTCAGCTGTGGAACGCCCACACCGGCTACGATCCTCGTGGTGCAGACGGCTCCCGGCCCTATGCCCACCTTGACCGCGTCGGCGTAGGCGGCCAGGTCCTCGAAGCCCTCGGGCGTAGCGACGTTGCCTGCCACCAGCTGCACCTCGTCGCCGAACTCCTTCCTCAGCCTCTTCAGGACGTTGAGCACCATCTCTGTGTGGCCGTGGGCGACGTCGATAACGATCGCGTCAACCTCGGCCTCCAGCAGCGCCTTCGCCCTCTCGAAGTAGTCGCCCTTCACGCCTATCGCCGCTGCCACCCTCATCCTCCCCTTCGCGTCCCTCGTCGAGTGAGGGTAGAGCCCCCTCGACTGGATGTCCTTGGCCGTTATCAGGCCCCTCAGCCTCCAGTCGTCGTCGACGATCGGGATCTTCTCTATGCGGTAAGTCCTGATCAGCTCTATGGCCTCCTCTTGAGTTATCCCGGGCCTCGCCGTGATCAGCTCGTGCCTCGGCGTCATCACCTCCCTCACGGGCCGCTCGTCAGGCTCGAAGAGGAGGTCCCGCCTCGTCACGATCCCCCATACCTTCCTCTCCCTGTCCACCACGACGAGCCCTGAGACGCCGTGCCTCAGCATCTCCCTCCGCGCCTCACCGACCGTCGCATCGAGCGGTATCGTGTACGGGTCCTCGATCAGGACCCCCTCGGCCCTCTTCACCTTCTGGACCTCCCTGACCTGCTGCTCGATCGGCATGAACCTGTGGATCACGCCTATCCCTCCCTCCCTCGCCATCGCTATCGCCATCCTGCTCTCTGTGACCGTGTCCATCGCGGCCGAGACGATCGGTATATGCAGCTCTATCTTCCTCGTGAAGAGCGACTTCGTCGAGACCTCCTTTCTGGACCTGATGTCGGAGTACCTCGGCACCAGGAGCACGTCGTCGAAGGTCAGGGCCAGCTCCTCAACGAAACGGCCCAACCGATCCCACCGCTAACTCGAGGTCCTCAGCAAAAAACGTGTGCCCGGAAACGGGCTGGCCGGTTATGAGAAGTTGACGCAGAGCAGAAAAACGCATGAGGGTAACGGGACGGCCCTCAGAAGATCCGGAGGAGGGCATCGACCGAGAAGGAGCCTGGTCCGAGGAGCAGCAGGAGCAACGCAACGCCCAGTATCAGCAGGTCGAACTCCCAGCCTCCAACACCTGCCATGAACCCCCTCATGAACCTCCTCGAGTTGGAGACCATCTGTTGCAGCACCTCAGGCGGCGGAACCATCGTCCCTAGCTTGCCCAGATAGAGCGCTATCGTCCCGATCATCTCGAGCAGGAAGAGGAGCGAGACGATCCTGGTCATCAGCCCCAGTATGAGGAAGATGCCGCCGAGGAACTCGAGGACCCCCACGAGGTCGAAGAGGACCGGAGGTATCCCTAACTGGGACATGCCTCCCCTCATCGTCGGCCTCGCCGGGCCGAAGAGCTTCGGCGCTCCGTGGACCACCATGATGAAGCCCAGTATCACCCTCAGCAGCAGTAGCCCAGCGTCGCCGTAAGAGCTCAGGAAGCCGAGCTGGAGCATGCTGTTTTCACCTCGCAACCAGATTGCAAAACGCTACTTTTTTAACTGGGAAGTGGCATCCGCGATACCGGATGACGACGGAGCCGGTCGAGGAAGAGCACGGGAATTGGTGCCCTGTGGTGGCGGCGTCGAAGGTCCTCTCGAGCGTATGGGCGATCGTCGTGATCTATTACCTGATGGACGGGCCGAAGGGCTTCAACGAGCTCCTGAGGGCCATACCGGGCATGAACTCGAAGACCCTCTCGAGGACTCTGAAGTCGCTCGTGTCGAAGGGGCTTGTGGTGAGGCAGGTAGTGAGCGTCCAGCCCTTCGCTGTGCATTACAGGCTCACACCGATGGGCGAGGAGCTGGTACCTGTCCTCAACGCTTTGCGGGAATGGGGCGAGAAGTGGGCGCGTCCAGGAACAACACAAGGAGGGACTCAGATCCCCACCGTCAGGGACAACAGGGGAAAGTCACAATAAACGGAGCGAGGAGCACAGAGGCCGAGTGGGGCCTTGGGCAACAAGGGATATGCGGTCGTAGCCGAAGATTTAGTCAAAGTCTACGGGAATCGCATTAGGGCCCTGGACGGCGTATCGCTTCAGGTGAGGAGGGGCGAGGTCTTCGCGCTGCTCGGTCCGAACGGCGCCGGCAAGACCACCCTCGTCGAGATCTTCCTAACCCTCAGGAGGCCGACCTCAGGCAGGGCGTACGTTCTGGGCGAGGACGTCCTCGACAAAAAGGGGCGATCGGTCGTCAGGGAAAGGGTTGGGGCGATCCTGCAGGAGTCCGAGTCCTTCGAGCTCCTGACCGTAAGGGAGACGCTGAGACTCTACGGACGGATCTACGGCGCCGACGCCAAGAGGGCTGAAGAGCTCATCGAGCTGCTCGACCTGAGGGACCACGCCGACAGGCTCTACGGCAAGCTCTCCGGAGGCCTGAGGAGGAGGGTCCTTCTGGCTGCAGCGCTGATCAACGACCCCGAGCTGGTCTTCCTCGACGAGCCGACGACTGGCCTCGACCCCGCATCGAGGAGGGAGGTCTGGGGTCTCCTGAGGAGGATGAGGAGGGAAGGCGTCACCGTCTTCCTGACGACGCACTACATGGAGGAGGCGGAGGCGCTCTCTGACAGGGTCGGGATCATCGTCAACGGAAAGATTGTGGCCGTCGGGTCTCCGAGGGAGCTGGCAGAGAGGTACGGCGGTGCGAAGACCGTAAGGGTCTCAGGTTTGAGGCCTGAAGTGGCTGAGGAGTTGCAGAGGGAGCTGGGCGAGGCGAGGGTCGACGGTGACGAACTGGTCTGGACTGCCTCCGACCGCTCGGAGGTGAACAGGATAGTCCAGACAGTCATAGCGGCCTCTCCGGAGGCGATGGTTTCCGTGAGGAATCCTGGTCTCGAGGAGGTCTTCCTGAGACTCACAGGCCGAAGGATAACGGAGGAGGGTGGGATCGCTTGAGGAGGGCGCTCGCCTTCTCTTCGGCCGTAGCCCGCAGGTGGATGAGGAGCAAATCGGCCCTGTTCTGGACGATGGTCTTCCCTCTGATGTTGCTGCTGATCTTCGGTGCGGTCTTCGGAGAAACGAGGGCCCAGACCTACCCGCTGCTCGTGGTGAACGAAGACCTCTACCCCTCGGGGCCACCGACCAAGCTCTCATGGATCTTCATCAATACCCTCAACTCGACAGGCGTCATCGAGGTCCACCAAGTCGATCCGGGGCAAAACCTCGAAGAGGCCATGAGGTCGAAGGGGATCTACAGGGCCCTCGTGATCCACAGGGGCTTCGAGGAGGAGCTGACGAAGGTCTCTGTGGCGGGAAGGGTGGACGTCATGGTGTCTACGTTGGAGTACGTACTCGCCAACTTCGGCAACAGAACCTCTCCGGAAATCAGGTCGCAGATGGAATCGGCCCTCTCGGCCCTCAAGGCCTTCAGGGCGAACCTCAGCCCCGGCACCGTCGAGGTAACCTACGTCAGGGATCCCAACGACAGGGCCTCATCGGCCGTCGAGGGCGTCATCAGGTCGTTCCTTGCAGCCTTCAACCTGAGGGTCCTCGGAGCCAAAGAGTCGGTGATGCTCAGCCCAGCAGACCTCGGCTTCAGGAGGACCATGCCCATAGACTACTACCTCCCTGGCATCCTGATGGCCTTCGTCATGACGAACGGCGTCCTAGGCGTGGCCCCTCCCCTTGCCGAGTGGCGGAAGTCCAGGCAACTCAAGAGGCTCGCGATAACGCCCCTCAAGCTCTCGGAGCTCCTGACCGGTTTCATGCTGGTCCAGGTGCTGATGTCCTCGGTCCTCGCGGTCCTGCTCGTCGCTGTCGGATGGGCCGTCTTCAGGCCGTCCTTCACGCTCAACCCCTATGCGTTGGCGTTGACCGTCGTCGCCTCGCTCTTCTTCACCTCCCTCGGACTGCTAATAGGCTCGGCGCTGAAGGAGTTGGAGGCGGTCGTTGCTGCGAGCAACGTCATCGTCTTCCCGATGATGTTCCTCTCCGGTGCCTTCTGGCCCCTCGAGTTCGCACCCCCAATCATGCGGGCGATCGCAGGCTTCACGCCCCTGTACTACTTCGCCGAGGGTCTTCGCTCGGTAGGAATCTACGGCGAGCTGGGCCCGTCGCTTACCGCCTTCGCGATCGGTTTGGTCGCGTCTCCTGTCCTCCTCTTCGTCGGATCGTCGTTATTGGAAAGGGAGCTGGCTGAGTGACGAACTGCCGGTGATAGGCTTTTTACGGCAACGCGTGAAGCCGGGACAGATGGTCAGGCTGATCAGGTTCTTCGCGCCCCGCGGCATCAAAGTCTCGAGGGCAAAAGGGCAGTACGTCTGGGACTCGGAGGGGAGGAGGTACCTCGACTTCCACACCGGAAACGGAGCGGCGCTCCTCGGCCACCTGAACCCCTACGTGATGAGGAGGCTGAGGGAGCAGATGGAAAGGGTAACGGTCCTCCCGCCGCTTTACGACAGCGACGTCCTCGAAGAGGCCCTCTCTGCCCTCGGAAGGATACTCCCGCCACACCTCGGCAACGTCTTCTTCCAGAACTCCGGAAGCGAGGCGGTGGAGCTGGCCCTCAAGCTAGCACGTAAGAGGACGAGGAGGAGGAAGGCGGTCGCCTTCACCGGGTCCTTCCACGGCCGGACCTTCGGCGCCCTCTCCGTGACCTTCAACAGGACGTACCGCGAAGGTTACGACCCCTTCCCCTTCGAGGTGGAGTTCCTGCCCTTCAACTCGCTCGAGGACCTGCGCAGGATCGGAGAGGACGTGGCCGCTGCGATCGTCGAACCGGTCCAGGGAGAGGGAGGACTGACGCCTGCGACCGACGAATTCCTGAGGGAGCTGGAGAGGAGGTGCAGGGAGGTGGGAGCTTACCTGATCGTCGACGAGGTCCAGTCGGGATTCGGCAGGACTGGTCTGATCTGGGACCACTTGAGGGCTAACGTGAGGCCTGACGTCTTGGTCGCAGGCAAGTCGATAGGAGGAGGGTTCCCCGTTAGCCTCGTCGCAGTCAACGACGAGATAGCCTCAAAGGTCGAGGAGGGAGAGCACGGCTCCACCCACGGCGGTAACCCGCTGGCCCTTGCGGCGGTCACCGGGGGCGTCGAGGCCCTCCTTTCCGAGGACGTCCCCTCAAAGGCCCATGCGGCCTCCGAGCTGCTCTTCGCAGGTTTACGGGAGGTGGCGGCCGAGAACGCGGAGCTCGTCAGGTCCGTGAAGGGGAAGGGGCTTATGTTGGGACTGGAGCTGCGATTCAACCCGTCCCAGGCGATAAAGGACCTCCAGTCGAAGAGACTTCTGGCGCTGAAGGCGGGGACGACCGTGCTGAGGTTCCTGCCGCCCTACATGATAACGCAAGAGGACATCGAGTGGGCCGTCGCCAGGGTCTCCGAATCGCTCTCTGCCCTCAAGGCCTCGAGGGCCTCCGGACGCCAGGCGCCTGCCCAGAACCCGCTATGACCTACGCATCATCTCCGGGAAAGCCCGCTGAAGCCTCCTCCCGCAAGGGCTTCAAGGAGGGAGGACCATGGCCACGCAGCGGATGAAAAGCATCAAGGTGGTGATCGTCGGGCCCTTCAACGCCGGCAAGACGACCCTCGTCAAGACCCTGTCAGAGATAAGCATGACCCACGAGGTGGAGGTGACGTCGCCGGAGGAGAGGCTGAAGAAGGGCACGACCACCGTCGGCATGGACTTCGGGATCGTCAACATAGGTGAGGGCTACGTAGTGAGGCTCTTCGGGTCGCCAGGCCAGCCGAGGTTCTGGTTCATGTGGAGGGTCTTCCAGCCGGGAACTCACGGCGTGATCTTCATGGTCGACTCAGCAGACAGGGAATCCATACCAGAGGCCGCGAGGGAGTTCTCCAGGGCCCTCTCTACTTTCAGGGGGCTTCCGACGGTGGTGGCGGCCAACAAGCAGGACATCAGGGGCGCGATGTCTCCGGAAGAGCTCAGGTTCGTGCTGGACGTGCCCTCATGGATACCTGTGATACCTTGCGTCGCGACAGACAGGTCGATGGCTTGGAAGGTCCTCGGCACCCTCCTCGAGGAGATCTTCAGGGTCAGCAAGGTCGAGGCCTGAACACCGTCTGCACCCTCATCCTTCTGCGCTATCGACGTCGGCTCTGCTCTGCAGGACCCTCAACTCCACAAGCTCACCGACGCCGTAGGGGACGAGGGACGTCAGACGCTCCACGAGCCGTTCATCGGGTTTCGAGCCCGTCACCCTCTCCACCTCCCTCACCAGCTCACCGACGAGCTCCCTGGCGTGCCTCCTCCCAGGCCTGATCACCGCATACGCGACCGAGACTGTCCTTACATAGTCCGGATGGCCGCAGACCGCCTCGCCCTCGGCCGTTACCCCTATCGCGATCTTCAGCTCGGCTGCCACGTAGTTCTTCGGAGGCTTCACGATGAAGGACCCCTTCTCGAGGTACATTCCGGGAGGAGGTGTGAAGGAGATCTGCTCCGGTCTCACGTAGTAGACCGAGACGCTCCCTAGCCCCTCCCTCCAAGCCCTGCTGTAGGCAGCGCAGAAGGTCGCCGCTTGTATCACGTCCGACTCGTCCGAAGCGCCTCCCTTGAGCAGAACGACGGGTGACCCTCGGACCTCGGCGTGGAAGACTAGGTCTTCGCGCTCCGTGTGACGCTTCAACAGCCTGACGTTCGAGGAGGCGTCCTTTCCGCCGACGACGAGCCTGCCGGATGTGGTGAAGGTCCACCTGTAGTACTCGTACCACTGTTTGGGCTTCGAGGGCCTCACCGATACGGCCTTCGGCGCCTCCAGCCTCTCAGCCTCGTGCCTGATCCTCTCGGCATCGGACCTCAACTTCTCCGCCTCGGCGATCAGGTTCCTCCTGGCCTCCTCCAGCCCCTTCACCCGGTCGAAGAGCGAAGAGATCTGCCTCGTCACCGGCTCCCCTAAGCTCAGCTGGAACCTCTGCCCACCGACCTCGACCTCGATCGCGTTCCCCCTGACCTCAGCCCTGAGGCCATCCGAGACGAGAGCGCCTGACCTCGTCAGCCTGAGCCTCTCCAGCTCGCCCGCATTGACGAAGAGCGCCTCCGCTGCCCTCCTCAATTCCTCGGCCTGTGCTCCGATCGATGCGGCCTGGGCCAGCTTCTCCTCCGCCTCCCTCTCGAGCCTCCTCGCCCTCTCCTCAACCTCCTTCAGCCTCGCCGATCTGGACTGGAGCGCTGAAGCCATCCTGTAGTACTCCCTGACGGCCTCGTTCACCTCCCCGAACTCCCTCACCTCCACCGCCTCGTCCTCCAAATGCGTCAGCCTCACCAGCGACAGCTCGGCCCTGTCCTTCAGGACGTAGATGCGCGGCGCTCCTGAGCGGGCCTCTTCAAGCAGCGCCTCCAAAACCTCCTTCAACCTCTCCAGCTGATCCGTCCCCAGCTCGCCGATCCTCAGGTCGCCCTGAAGCCCAGCCCTGTGGAGGACCTCGTTCGCGTACTTCGGAGCTATCCCGAGCTCCCTCACCAGCACCGAACCGAGCTTCTTGGACGGCGCGGTCTTCCTCAGACCCTCGAGAGCGTTCAGGTCGGGCGTCGCGGAGCTGCCCTTGCAAGGACCGATCGACGTCTCGCCATGCTTCTGCGCCGGATGTGCCGCCAAGACGGATCCGTCAGTCGCGTTCAGGAGAACGATCCTGCCTCCTGGGTAGAGCTGGCAGCAGAGCTCTAGCCCCCCCTCGAAACGGATCGAAACGGCCCTCTCCCCTTTCACCGCCTCTAACGCGGTCACCGTCTTTCCCCTTAGGTGCTCCCTGAGGACTCTGCAGAAGCCGTCGGGCTCTGCCCTCTCCTCGAAGGTACCTTTGACCAGGACCACGAGCGACTCGGGGACCAGCTGGAGCTCCCAGTTCTCACCGCCCTTCCTGAGCCTGAGCGTGTAGGAACCGTCTGGAAGGAGGTAGGCGTTCTGGACCCTCGAGCCCCTCACCTGATCGGACAGTTCTGCAGCGAGCCTCTCGACGTCAAAGCTCGATAGCTGGACCCTCACCGTCCCTTTTTGCTCACCGTTCAATTTTCAACCTCTCTCCACTTGCAATTCCCTCTCTCGGGATCACGCGTTTGAGTAGACGGAGGTTGGTGATCCAAATATGACGCGCGCTTTCAACTCCCTCTCTCGGGATCACATCACGCATATGTGGCTTCACGCATCCTGGGAGCACTACATCTTTCAACTCCCTCTCTCGGGATCACCTTCGAACTTGACTTCGGCCTTGATCGCAACCCGGTTCTTTCAACTCCCTCTCTCGGGATCACGGGTTCATCTCTTCATGAATAGGAATGGATCATACGGGTTGAACTTTCAACTCCCTCTCTCGGGATCACCGAGCCCGATTCCGGGATTTTCCGGCTCTCCGCGGCGTTCTGCCGCGGCGCCTCTTCGCACAAATGATTTCTAAGACCACTATTTGGATATATCGTTCCGCCCATTTATAAGGGCTTTATAAAGCAGATTTCGCTGTACTTTTGTCATCTGGTGTACTTGGTCTGATCCGCAAAATTCGTCCCGCAAAAATTGCTAAAACCGCAACTTTTGACAGAGCGGGGTTATGCCGGATGCGCCGTTTCATACCCCAAGCATCACCTGGAGACAGGATTCGAATCCGTCGGCGGGGCCAACTCCGACTCCCAAATGCCGTCTCCGATCAGCCCCTAAGGACTTCCGAAGAGGAATTCCCAACCGCAGCGACCTCCAGCCCAGAACACCGCTCCTGAAATTCTAATTTCCCGGCGTCATGTAGAATCCGCGTGAAGGGCAGACCGATAGACATGCACGTCCACCTCACAACGCCAGGCTTCTTCAGGACCCTCGGGCCCTTCGTCGAAAAGGTGAAGGCCTACTTCAGGGCCGATTTCGGCGAGATCGGGATCGAGCAGGCCCTCAGGGAGTACGAGGAGGCAGGTGTGGGGAGGATCGTGCTGCTGCCGATCGACGCCTCGAGGCTGACGGGCATGCCGGGCGACACCAACGAACAGATGGCCGAGCTCCAGCGCGTCGACCCGGAGAGGGTTATCGCCTTCGCCACTGTCGACCCCTTGGCAGGCAGGAGGGCCGTCATGGAGCTGGAGAGGGCCGTGAAGGACCTGGGCCTTAAGGGGTTGAAGCTCCATCCGCAGCTCCAGCGCTTCAGGCCTGACGACGAGCGCTGCTTCGAGGTCTACCAGGCAGCAGAAGACCTCGGGATACCGGTGCTCTTCCACACGGGGACCTCAGGCATAGGTGCTGGGATGGAGGGAGGCGGAGGGATCAGGCTTGACCACGGAAGGCCCATCTACGTCGACAACGTAGCGGCCGAGTTCCCGAGGCTGAAGCTGATCATGGCCCACTTCGGGTGGCCCTGGTACGAGGAGGCCCTGGCGATCGCGCAGCAGAAGGCCAACGTCTACATCGAGCTATCCGGCTGGTCGCCGAAGTACATCCCTCAGGTCGTCTGGAGGTACGCGGACAACCTGATTCAGGACAAGGTCCTCTTCGGCTCCGACTACCCGATGATAAGGCCCGCGAGGTGGCTTGCGGACTTCGAGAAGGTCGAGCTGAAGCCAGAGACGAAAGAGAAGATCCTTTGGGCCAACGCCGAGAGGGTCCTCGGGATCAGGTGACCTCACTCGCCGTCCTTCCGCTCCTCCTTTGAAGCCCTTTTCGCGACGATCACCTTCGCCGGCCTCAGGACCTTTCCCCTGAAGGCGAAGCCCCTCTCCATCACTGAGACTACCGTTCCGTCCTCGTGCTGCTCGGACTCGACGAAACCGACGGCCTCATGCAATTCCGGATCGAACCTCTCGCCCTCGTTGCCTATCACCTCAACGCCCTCCTCCCTCAGGGCCTTCTCGATCGTGATCGAGACGAGCCTCAGGCCATCGGAGAGCGACCTCGCGTTGGGATCGTCAGAGAGCGAATAGAGGTTTGCGACGCGCTCGACCGTCTCAGCCACGCCGATCAGATGTCGCAGAAGCCTCTCCACCGAACCCATCAGCCTCATCCTCTCCTCCTTCACCGAGACCAGCTCCTCCCTCACCCTCGCCAGCTCCTTCTCGAGCTCCTCCAACCTCTCCGCTGCACCTTCCTCGACCTCTGGCCTCAGCTGGGCCTCATGAGCCTCTTGACCTCCAGCGCCCGACTCCGCAGCTCCCGCCCCGCGCTCCTCCCCAGCGACGTCGCCGTTCCCAGAGGACATGCCCATATCGCCCACCCTCTCCTGCCATTTGTGGGTTCGGAGGAGATGGTCAGGGTGACGCTGGTTCAGGTCCCGGTGGAGAGGAACCCGGAAGACAACATAAGATGGGTGGTTGAAGCCCTCTCTTCGCTGGACGCGAAGACCGACCTCGTGGTCCTTCCGGAGGCCTGGATCCATCCAGCTCCCGTGATGGACCTGAAGGGTGCGGTCGAATCTTCAGAGAGGGCCCTCGAAGAGCTGCAGGAGCTCGCGGCCTCTATGGGTTGCACGATGGTGGGAGGAGCGCTCTACCTCAGATACCGTGAGGGTTACGCGGCGAGGGTTCCGGTCATCGACAGGAGCGGTGAAGTCATCGGCTATCAGGAGAAGGTCCACCCCTACCGGGAGGAGAGGAGGCTGCTCGTCAGGGGCGAGTCGTTCAACGTCTTCGAGGCTTCGGGCATCAGGTTCGGGATCATGGTCTGCCACGACGTGGTCTACCCTGAGTCGGCGAGGACGCTGGTGCTGAAGGGCGCGGAGCTCCTGCTGAACCCCTCGCGGATCAGGAGGGAGGGGGTGGATCCGTGGCACGTCTACCTCAGGGCACGGGCCCTCGAGAACAGGGTACAGGTGGTGGGGTGCAACGTGGTCCTCGGCAACGCGTTTAACGGCCGCTCGCTGGCGGTCGACCTGGTCTTCGACGAGCTGAGGATAGCGCAGACCTCGGAGGTCGAGGCAGGCGAGGAGCCTGGTTCGATAACGGTCGAGCTCGATCCGAAGAAATTGGAGGGTGAGAGGAAGGAGAGGCTCGGGAACAGGAACGCAGGCGCCTACCTCCTCTAACCGGTCCCCCTCTCCTGCATCCTGAGCTCTAGCGTCTTCAGGTCCATCCCTGTCATCGACTTGGCCTCGGAGACCATCCTCTGGGCCTCGAGGACCTTCTCTGGCCTGTCCCAGTAGGTCGTCGCGAGGACTATCGCCTGGGCCCTCTCCAGCGGGTCGGCCGACTTGAAGATCCCCGATCCCACGAAGATCCCGTCACAACCGAGGCTCATCATCAGCGCCGCGTCGGCAGGCGTCGCTATCCCTCCGGCAGCGAAGTTCACGACCGGCAACCTGCCGAGCCTCGCGGTCTCTAGGACGACCTCATAGGAGACCCTCAGCTCCCTCGCCGCCTTGATCAGCTCCTGCTCGTCGCCCTCCTCGTAGATGGCCCTGATCCTCCTGATCTCGGCCTTGACGATCCTCATGTGCCTCACGGCCTCAGCGACGTTCCCAGTTCCGGGCTCGCCCTTGGTCCTGATCATCGAAGCTCCCTCCTCGATCCTGCGGAGCGCCTCGCCGAGGTCCCTCGCACCGCAGACGAAGGGCGTCGTGAAGTCCCACTTCCAGATGTGCCTCTCCTCGTCGGCCGGCGTCAGGACCTCCGACTCGTCGATCATGTCCACCCCTACCTCCTCCAGGACCCTCGCCTCCCACGTGTGCCCTATCCTGCACTTCGCCATGACAGGGATCGTGACGTGGTCCATGATCTCCTCGATGGCCTTTATCGAAGCGGTCCTGGCCACGCCTCCGGCCTTCCTGACGTCGTATGGAAGCTTGTCCAGGACCATCACCGCAACGGCCCCAGCCTCCTCGGCGATCTGGGCCTGCTCGACGTTCGTAACGTCCATCACGACGCCGTGCTTCAGCATGTGCGCGAAGCCCCTCTTGACCGCTGTCGTCCCCCTCCTAAC
>Ga0272445_1002639_pt1 | contig 12086 bp, 9 predicted proteins | sample YNPCB0031_FD_194404 | JGI IMG/M metagenome (GOLD analysis project Ga0272445, IMG submission 194404) | Hot spring sediment microbial communities from Yellowstone National Park, WY, United States - YNP-CB-003-1 | ecosystem: Environmental > Aquatic > Thermal springs > Hot (42-90C) > Sediment... | reverse complement strand
ACTAATAAACCCAGCAATCAGATGTCGAATCTCTCGGCCGAGGCGGCAGAGCTTTAAGGCCGGCCTAGATAGATGCTCACAGGAGCGTCTAGCCGTGCGCGGTTCAGCACGCCTTCGAGGCTATCGCGTGGGCCTAGAGCATCTCTCCGAGCCATACAGAGGCATCATGGGCAAGCTCCTCGAGGGCTTGTTAGCGACGTGGGGCGAGAGGCTGGTGTCGCTCGTCGTCTTCGGCTCAGTCGCTCGCGGCGAGGCCAGGGAGGACAGCGACGTGGACTTGCTAGTGATAGGCGCTGGCCTCCCAAGGCAGAGGTTCAAGAGGCAGGAGCTCTTCGAACTTGCCGAGAGGGTCGCAGAGCCCTTGATAGAGAGCCTCCGCTCGAAGGGGTTTAACTTGGACTTCTCGCCCATAATCTTGGACGTCGAGGAAGCGCGGAAGAGCAGACCGATATACTTGGACATGGTGGTGGACGCCGTCATAGTGTACGACAGGGGAGGCTTCTTCGAAGAGGTGCTGAGGGGGCTTGCAGAAAGACTCGAGGCGCTGGGGGCCGAGAGGAGGGGGCTGGGCAAGCTCTGGTACTGGGTGTTGAAGAGGGACTACAGGCCCGGCGAGGTCATCGAGGTATGAACAACGTGGCGATGGCGAGGGCGTACGTGGTCCAAGCCGTCGAGAGAATAAGGCACAGCGAGGAGGCGATGGAGCGGGGCAACTACCCCTACGTCGTCAGGCAGTGCCAAGAAGCCGTCGAGCTGCTCCTCAAGGCAGCCCTCAGGCTCGTGGGGGTAGAGCCGCCTAAATGGCATGATGTCGGAGCCATCCTAAAGAGTGAGGTCGAGAGGTTCCCCAGCTGGTTTAGGAGCGAGGTGCCAAAGCTCGCGAGGATCTCTAGGAAGCTCAGAAGGGAGCGGGAGCCAGCCATGTACGGGGACGAGGAGTCGGGCCTGCCGCCGAACGAGCTCTACGACGAGGAAGACGCCAGAGAGGCGCTACGATGGGCTACTCAAGTCTTTCAAGCGGTCTCTAAGCTCTTTAAAGAGCTTACAGGTACTGACGCCCGATGACGCCCTAGCTCAAGCTTCTCGACCCTTCTGACAACCAATGCCAATTGGGTACCTATCCGCCCAACTTCTCTCAATAGGTGATAGACTCTATCCGTTAAGTGCTTGACCCCTTCCTCGAGTCCCGACCCTTGCTTGTTTAGAGTCTTCAGCGCTAGATCTTTCACGTATGCTGGTACTACAACTACATGGCCCTCGTCCCTTCGATTGATCTAATCAAGACGTCACTGTCTCTGAAATCCTTGAAGAGATCCAAAATGACGGAAAGCAAAGACGTGCGCTGTTTATCGCCGTTTACACATATCTTATCTTATGCAATTTCCATTTCGGGCCTAGGAAGTTCCAAACGCCTTGAAGTACTGCTACTCACATAGGCGTTCTGAACCTCTAAGCAGTCGTCCGAGGGCTGCCAAGGTGGGAGCTGAGACGTGTACCTTGAAAAATCTTTAATGCCCGCGGGGCTGTTAAATAATCCTAGAATGCTTATCTTAAATGGTCATCATTCTCCTTTTTTATGCTTGATGTACAATGCTGGTTCTCCTAAGCCTCTGTTCGATTTGGTGGATTTAAAGCCTATTCATGAGATATTGTTGATCGGGCTACGCCTGGATGGTCCAGGAAGGCCTGTTGTTTGTGATCCTGAGTGGAGATTTGAGGGGCTTTAATTCTGAGGATGCTTTTACAGCTCAGATACGTAAAGGGCTTGGTTAGGCTCTTGAGGAAAACGCATATTTCAGGTAGGTTTGCAGATACAGGGATAAGGTGCTCACCAAAGCTCATTTCAGCCAGATGAAGAAGCACATGGAAAGGATGGTTTAAGGCTATTGAACGTTACCTGCGTGGGGGAGGCTAATAGGATTAGGCCCAAGTATCCACTTTAGGCTTTAGGCTTAACACAGGTAGCATGCTTTGAGAGGACAGACCTTAAGGCTTGGAGCTACCGAAACCCGAAAGAAAACAGGAGAGGCCTAGGGGTCCAGAGGCTATGCTGGAATGGGCCCTGAAGGCTACTATTTGCTACAGAAGCATGCTACTAGTAAACATGGAAGGCTTACCATTGGGGCATGCGAAGCTCTGGCGAGCGTCAACGAGAAGAACATTGTTAAACAGGTCCTAAACGATGCTTTAGGCGATATGGAGGTTGGAACTGGTGGCTGGAGACAGTCAGCTGGGGGTCGGAAAGGATTTTCAAAGCTCATGAAGCCAAGAAAATCACATATGTCACCCCATGGAGGAAGGTCGAGGGAAGAAGAACCCCCAGACGTCTTAACAGTTAAGGATAAGATCACTGTTGAAGGCCCTGAACACCTAAAGATCATTTATGGACGCCTACGGGCAACGGCTAAAGGGTTCATATAAACCCTGAAAACCCAGCTCGGCTACGACAACTATTCATGGAAAGGCTTAGAAGGCAAGCATCCACACAAGCCTAGCCGTATGCCTATTTTACGCAGTAACAGGAGCGACATATAAAATGGGAAAACCAGAACAAGCGAGAAGCATACTTCAAATAACAAGCGAAGGATAGGCCTTAAACCCAAAACTCAGACAACCAAGACTGATTACTTAACAGCCCCACGCGATTGGCGTGCTAAAGCACAAAGGGCGGGATGATAAGAGAGAGGAAAATTATATAGTGTAGTAGTCAAACAGGTATTCGTACAGGGGGTTCAAGAATTGCCTCTGAAAACGTTTGAGGAATATGTTGAGAGCCTAAGGGATGGAAGGGTTGTTTACTTTGATGGGAAAAGAGTTCCCGATGTGACGCAACACCCATATTTCAGAAAGGCCATTGAAAGAGCGGGTACCGATTACAAGCTTGCTCACGACCCGAGGTTTAGGGATTTGTTTTTGGACAAGGACGAAGCAGGCAACGACGTGTACTTCGTCTACAAAAAGATGAAAAATTCAAGGGATCTGCTAAGAAAAAGGGCTATAATTCAGTTTTTGCTTCGCATGGGAGGTTTTGGCTCAAGATTCACCGGAATAGACGCGATCCAAGCTTTATGTGCCGTTACCAAAATAATGGATGAAGACTTAGGAACTGATTACAACAGTAGGATGGAGAAATACCGCAGGTACTTTATGGAGAACGACTTAGCAATAGCTTTGGCTATGACAGATGTGAAGGGTAATAGGCAACTACGACCTTGGGAGCAGGAACAGCACAAGGACTTTTACCTAAGAGTGGTGGAGAGAAGAAGTAATGGGGTAGTGGTTAGAGGGGCTAAGGCACACATAAGCTTTGCCCCCATCGTGAACGAATTGCTTGTGATGCCCACAAGGGCTATGCCTGACCCCAAAGGTAAAGACTACACAATAGCGTTCACTATTCCAGTGAACGCCAAAGGTATTATCCTGATTAACCCCGAATCACCTGAAGGCGAGGAATACTTCCCAACTGACTGCCTAGTCATCTTTGATGACGTCTTCGTCCCCGAGGATAGGATTTTCTTGAACGGGGAGTGGCAGTACTCTGGAATGTTCGCGAGAATGTTCGCAAACTTCCACAGACTTAGCGCTGGCGCCTATAAAACCGTTGAAATTGAGAGAATAGTCGGCGCTGCGAAATTAATGGAAGAATACAATGGTTTGGAAGGCGTAGGACACGTCAGGGAAAAGCTTGCTTGGTTGGCCTGGTGGTATACTACCGTAGAATCCCTAAACAGGGCGGCATGTGAACGATGCATATACGATAAACGCGCTGACATGGCCTACCCAAACCCCATCCTCGCAAACGCGGCAAAGTACATGTACGCGGAATTCTATCATCAAGCGATAAAGTATGTTCAGGACATAGCTGGAGGCATAGTTGCGACCATGCCTTCATTCAAGGACTATGAAAACCCCGAAACACGACCTTACATTGAAAAATATCTCGCTGGGAAGGCAGGAGTGCCAACAGCTCATAGGCTCGCCGCCATTAAATTGGTTCAAAAATTAAGTAGCAGCAGAAGTGAGGTCACAACCATACATGCAGAGGGCTCCCTTCAAATGCAATTGCTTGAAACTTACTTCTCCTTTGACTGGGAAAGAGTTAAGAATACCGCTAAAATGGCTGCCGGAATAAACCCAGAAGAGGAAGGAAGGAAGTGGATCGAATACGCTATTAAAGACGTCAAAGAGACAACAGGCATTGAGTTAAAAATTTGAGTCTAAGGAAAGGACGTCATAACCCATCTTTTTTACTCTATGTTGCTAAACGGGTGTAGACCAGGGGTGTCCAATTTCTGGACAACATTGAAGGAGATTACATTAAGTGGTGCGTGCTAGGGACATCCTCAAAACGACAGTTAAGTACGTAAAGGAAAGAAAAGTATTTGGAGGACCCATTAGCGACTATAACCGCTAAGTCCACATCTTCCGGAACCTTTACAATGCTGGAATAGACTTTTAAACCAGCAACTCTCTCCTCTTTAGTGTTCCAGAGGAATTCGACTTTTACACCCGCTTTTAAGGGGTTTGTTTATCATTCTGTAGGCTCATTTAAAAGGGTCGTTAAACGCCCCAATTACGGCTATCGGTTTGGAATAGAATATTGAATCGATCGTCGCTCTAACCTCTTCCATCTTATCTTCTCACTTTACATCGCATTTTTATAGTCTACGACCCTCATTTAAGCTGGAAACGACCCTAAAACCTCATCAATAAGCTCCGTTAGACGCTTAAAGAACTCCGCATACCATTTAATAAGATCACTATTCGATAAAAAGAAAAAGGGTAGTCTCACCTGCCCTTCCACTGAGGTTGCCTCTTCTCAAGGAATGCCCTTATTCCTTCTCTAAAGTCTTCTGTTTGTACAAGTTTAGCAACGAATTCTTGCTCAAGCTTCAGTCCCGATTGAAGGTCCAGATCCATGCCTTTGTTCATTACTTCCTTTATAGCTTTGACTGCTAACGGTGCCTTGCTTGCGAGTTTTTTAGCGAATTCCATTGTGACCTCTTCTAATTTTTCCATGGGTGCAACAACGTCGACCAAACCTATCCTTTCGGCTTCACGCGCACTTATCCTCTCCCCCGTAAGTATCAACCTCTTCGCTTTGGGCAACCCTATTCTTCTAGGCAGTCTTTGCGTTCCTCCCCAGCCAGGCATGAAGCCTCTATCTATTTCAGGAGATCCAAATTCAGAATTTTCAGAGGCAAATATGAAATCGCAAGCCAGCGCCAATTCGAGGCCCCCTCCCAAGGCGTAGCCGTTCACCATAGCTATCACGGGCTTCTCATAATTTTCGATATAGCTCATCAGATCTATTTGAGGAGCGCCCTCGCCACTTGGTCTCTGCATGGCCTCAGTCATGTCCCAGCCCACAGAGAAGGCGTATCTGATTTCTTTAACCCCTTCCTTCTCTCTGATCCTGGGCGCACCCGTTAAGATGACAACTCGCACAGAATCGTCTTTTTTAAGCTCCTCAAGAGCGTTATACAACTCTGTCCTCATTGTTGTGTTTATCGCGTTCAGGACCTCGGGTCGATTTAACGTAATCTTTGCAACCCCATCAATTTTTTCAACAATTATAGTTTGATAGGACAATCGCATCACCATCCTTTCTTCTAGAGCAGAAGGTTCTCTCTTCTTCTATTTAAGTTTTTTTTATTAAGTTTTTACAAAATACATGGGCTTAACGACCAAAGTCTTCATACGTACGATTTAAAGATTAAAGGTAACCCGTAAGGTTTAACGCTTAAATGCTATAAGGGAATGTTCTTCTCCATAACCTCTTCATGTTCATGATAAATGAAGGTGAGTGTGTTCATTGTTTTGGGGTAAACTTTTATGTAGCCTTCTCATAGACGCACCTTAAAACGACAAATGAGTAGCTACGGACCTTAACTCGAAAATACTCGGTAAAACTTATAAGCGGCAAGTAATTCGTTTCCCTACGTCTCGGGGCTGAGGCGGAGTGGTGTTGGATTTTGAACTAAGTGAGGAGCAAAAAGCTATAATGAAAGCGGCAGAAGAATTCGCGGTGAAAGAGACAACGCCAGAACTCCTCGATAAGGTCTGGAAGGAAGGATATATACCGTGGGACGTGCTTAAAAAGGCCGGAGAACTAGGATTTATATGCCCACACTGGAAGGAAGAGCACGGCGGTGCAGGTCTTGATAGAATGTCAGCTGCGTTAGTAGCATATGTGTTCGCCAGAGTTGGCGGACCCCCAATGCCAGCCAACTTTGCACAAGATATACCCTATTACTATGGACCAGATTGGATGAAAGAGGAGATCTGCGTAAAAGTAGCTCGTGGCGAAGTTGTTCACTGTGGGATGTTTACGGAGCCAGCTGGAGGTAGCGACCTTGGAGTAACTAGGTATCTTGACACTAAAGCCGTATTGGACGGAAATGAATGGGTGATAAACGGCACTAAAACGTTTATAACTTCTGCTCCGCTCGCAAGATATGGCGCGGTATTATGCCAAACGGATCCTAAGGCGGTTCCCCCGTATCGTGGACTTACATGGATTGAAGTGGATATGAAAACACCAGGAATAGAGGTTACACCTTTGCCCGAAGTCGGATGGCCACAATCACCGTTTGGCCAGGTGACATTCGATAATGTTAGGGTGCCTAAGGAAAACACCATAGGGGAAATAAATAGAGGATTCTACCTCGGCATGGAGTTTCTTAACGAAGCACGGGCTACTATTGGGTTGGTTTCGTGTGGCGCGGCTAGGGGCATTCTCGATCTGACGATTAAGTACGTAAAGGAAAGAAAAGTATTTGGAAGACCAATTAGCGACTATAACCATGTAAGGTTTACCATCGCGGACCTGTTATGTAAAGTGGAGGCAGCAGAGTTGCTCTGTTTGAAAGTCCTTTGGATGTGCCAGAAAGGTGGAGAGAAGGTGTTTGGACGTGACGAGATGCGCAGGTATTCCTCCATGGCTAAGCTCCTTGGTTCGGAAGTCCTTGTAGAAACCGCTAATAAATGCATAAGGTTCTTTGGCGGATACGGCTTCACTACCGACCAGCCAATAACGCGTCGTTGGTTAGCTTCGCTGGCCAACGTCATAATTGAAGGTGTATCGGATCTACACAGAGATGGCATAGCGCGAACAATATTTGGTCCATACGAATTCGAAAAGATGCTGATGGCACGCGCGCGCTCTTGATCCTCTTTTTCTTAGTTGATCTCCATAATAGCCATGAATAATCTATTTAAAAGGATGATGTGCACGGCTCTTAATCAAGAAACTGGCTAGAGCATTAGCAAACTCAAGTTACGCGGTAGTGCTGGAGTTTTAACAGAGCCCAGGATCCCGTATTTTAGGGGGACCTTCTGGGATATGGACGAGAGGTCCTGAAGTTGAAAGAAGAGCTTATCAAACTTATAGTAAGTTTCTTGCTGACCCCGCTGGATATCGAAGAGATGTTATGGATAGACTATCCTCATTGTTTGAATTATTACAAAAAGCCAAACCTAACCCTTCGCATCACGCTCTAGCTGAGCTCAAAGCATGGAGATAATTAAGTGCGTCATCACTTGAAATATTGATAATTTACACCGAAAAGCAGGAAGCAAAAAAATGCCCTCGCATTTCACGGCAACGCTTTCAAATCAAGGCGTATCTCTCATAACTTGAAGTATAACCGCGACGAATACTATTAAAAAAGAACAAAGAATAGTGAAAGAGGGGGAAGGTTCTCCTTCGCAGAAAATGTGGAGATGTGCTGAAATTCGGATATCGTTTTCCTTACGTAACCAATTCTAGGGGATGTATACATTCAGAGCGTTAATGAAGTGTTAAGGCGTGATTTAATGCTGATATGCGGGACTTCAGCTGTTGTCTACTCTTTCGCGAACTTGCCGAGAATCGCTAAACAGAAAACTCCACTCCCAACGATCATAGAAGTTAATATCGAACCATCACCACCTACAGTTGAAGGGGTCTCGGACTTTCTAATATAGGGTAAAAACCGGCGAAACTCTTCCGAAGATGGTTGAGGAACTAAAAGATGGAGAATGAATCTATGCGTGCCATGACTTAACTTTTCAGCAATCCCTAGTAGGTTGGGACTACGTTTCTCTCTCAATTATTGTGGCTATTCCCTGACCTAGGCCCACGCACATGGTGATTAGGCCGTATCTTAGGTCTCTGTCTTCCATGCCATTAATCGCTGTAGCTAATAGTTTGACTCCAGTTTCACCTAATGGATGACCTAAAGCTATGGCCCCTCCATGCGGGTTTAATCTTTCCTCGTTCCTCCAGTCTATTCCCATTTCTCTAGCCCAAGCGATAACGACGGAGGCAAAGGCTTCGTTGACCTCGAACCATTCGATTTTGTCTAATGTAAAGCCGGATTTCATCAAAACCTTTTTAGTAGCTGGTATAGGTCCTAGTAGCTGGTATGGGCCGGGGTCAACCCCTAGCACGCACATTCGGTCAGCCTTCAGGACGGCGCGAGGTTCAAGGCCGAGCTCTTTTGCTTTCTCCCTGCTCATGAGTAAGGCGGCGGCAGCACCATCCGACACTGGCGCTGAGTTCCCGGCGGTTACCCTTCCTTCCGTGATCCCCATAAAGGGTGGGGGTATGAAAGCCGGAGGTAAAGCTCTCATCTTTTCCCTATCAATATCAAACCTAATGGTTTCGTCCACATCAACTATTTTAACACCACTTTCCGTCTTCACCGGGATAGGCACTATTTCCTTTTTAAACTTTCCTTCTCTAGTTGCTTTTATTGCTTTTTGATGGCTCCAGAATCCAAAGTCATCCATCTCCTCCCTAGAGATGTTGTATTTATGAGCTATAGCCTCTGCCGACTGTCCCATCGTAACAGGTGCGCCAGTGGGGGAATACTTCTTCCACACTTCTACTAGCATCTCAGGTACATAGTCCGGTGGAACAGGAGCCCCGCGCATCGACTGTGTTGGATGTATTTCACGCTGAACTTCAAAATCTCTCGACATGGATTCAACACCGCAAGCAATTGTAACCTCTGCGTATCCCGTCATAATTTCCATGGCTGCAAAATGGAGAGCACTATGCGCGCCTGCGCATTGCCTATTAACTTGACAGCCTGCAACACTTGGGGGGAAGCCTGCCATTAGAGCGGCAATTCTACCCGAATTGTGTGGGCGATCCGATGTTCCGCAAATGACGTCGTCCACTATAGCTGGGTCTATATTGTTACGTTCAATTAAGGCCTTCAAGCAGTAGGCCAGAAGCTCATCCGGCATCACTCTACATATGTCTGAATACCTTCGCGATGTTCTGATGCCGCATGGGCTTCGCACAGCGTCTATTACAACAACATCCCGCATATACTCACCTCTCACTTTTTTTCTTATAACCCTCTTAAGCTTTACGGTTAAAGAGCAGGCACCACTTAAATAAATCATCAACCGCCCTGCAATGGACAACGTTAAACATCGGGGCGTTCGCGCCAAAGTAGGTGGAGACCTTACGCCTAACTTGAGAAATCTGTGGAAATGCATTCCTAAGCTTCCAAAACTCACCATTAAAATTTAGCGTCTCCCTTATTAAAGCCTACGCATGATCATGACAGCTTTAAGAAGTCTAGCGACAGGCCTCCTTTTCCATTCGATTCCGAAGGTGTCGAGATTCATTGCCTCACCAGCGCCCAAGCCCAAAATTGCACGGCTCCCTAATATTTGACCCACTATCGCGACTTTCTGTGCTAAATATGATATTCTATGGGATCGTTAACGCAAGTTCCTAATAGCGCTTTATATGTTACTGTGGCGATCGCGGCTAGCATTGACCAAGCTTCCGGAACTATTTCTCGCCGAAGAGAATATGATTGGGGGCATCAGCAAGTCAAAGCCAGCTTCTTCACTAGCCACAGCGATTTTTAAGAACTTATCAACGGGGAGTTGTTGGAACTGACAGGTAACAGCCGGGTTTTACTTTTACAGCCATAGCTTAAACCTCCAGTACCCATCATATCCTACGAGCCCCTTTACCAGCCTTTACAGTAGTACCATCCACGGCTTATCTAGGCTGAGCCTTCCAGTAAAGTACCCCCTATGGATATCAAGGCTTCAAGAACCTTAGACCATAAGCCTCTAACGCTTCACTTCTCAAAAATTATTCCAGTAGGTCTTGTATGAGCCATACTTAGCGGAGAGGTTCATCCAACGGCACTAGTAACAAGTATATGGTATCCCCTTTATAATCAGCCCGAATCAATCCTGGGTCTTCCAACACTAACCTTAGGGAGAGGCTTTATAATCCCCTACTCCTCATAGCTTAACCCTCTAAACTCCATGACAAAACTAAAGAGAGAAAGACTTAAGTATTGTTTAGACGAAACTTTTTTGGTCATTTCGTATACCAATTACTAGCTAACCTTAAACAATAGCGCGCGAAGTGGATGGTGGGTTATCCATGTCGGAAGATGTTAGACGTAAGCTTGACCCCATATTTAAGCCGAAGTCAATAGCGGTAATAGGGGCCTCCAATAACCCTTGGAAATGGGGATATAGGATGATAACTAATCCTCTCCGAAGCGGATACAAAGGGCATATTTATCCGGTAAATCGGAAAGAGAAGACTGTTGCAGGTATTGAGGCTTATCCCAGTATCCTCAAGGTGCCGGAGGACATAGATCTTGCGGTTATAGTGGTCCCCGCGCCAACCGTTCCGGAGGTTATGGAAGAGTGCGTAGAAAAGGGGGTGAAGGGCGCCATTATAATTTCCGCTGGTTTCGCTGAAATAGGTGATGAGGGGAGAAAGCTACAAGAAAAAGTAGTTAGAATTGCTGAAAAGGGTGGCATTCCCTTTGTTGGGCCGAACTGCAATGGAATTTGGAGCGCTGATGTAAGGCTAAACCTTGCATTACATGGTGCTACATTATTGGCGGGTCCTATTGGTTTCATATCCCAAAGCGGAACTTTCGGAGGCTACTTGGCGACGATGGCTATGTCCCATGGCTTCGGAATTAATAAGTTTGTGCACATGGGTAACGAGGCAAGCCTCGTAGAGACAGACTATCTACAATATTTCGCGGAAGATCCGAATATTAAGGTAATTGTAGGCTATATTGAAAGCTTTAGAAACGGAAGGAAATTCTTCGAATTGGCAAGGGAGATAGTAAAAAAGAAACCTATTGTGTTATACAAGGCTGGTCAAACGGAAGTGGGTGCAAGGGCTGCGCTTTCACACACGGCCTCCATAACAGGTAGTGATGAGGTCTTTGAGGCTATATGTAAACAAGCAGGCATAATCAGGGCGTATGAAACCTTCCATCTCTTCATCATGGCGGAGTCCCTAGCTAAACAGCCCCTTCCTAAAGGGAATGGAGTTGCAATTATTGGAGGAGGCGGAGGTTATTGCGTTAGCACAGCAGAGGCATGCGTTAAACTAGGGCTTTCTTTACCGGAATTTGATGATGAAACCAAGAAGAAACTTAAGAAAATCTTACTTCCACATGCTCCTACACCACGAAACCCGGTAGATACGGCTGCGGATTGGAGACCTGAAGTCTATGGAGAGATAATCGAGATAGTCGCACAACTTGAATATATTCATGGAATAATAATCTCGCCTCCAATAATCCCGCATTCTCTAAGTGACTTCGGTTCCTCAGTTGACCTAAGCTATGCTGTTTCAAGTCTTAAAGGAGCTATCTACGCAGCTGAGAAGATAGCGAGCGTGCCCATAAAGTACGGTAAGCCAGTTATTGCTACTGTTCGTCGACTGGAAGAAAGCCCGTTTCTAAACTTATTAAAGAGTGCTGGCATACCGCTATACGAAACACCCGAAGATAGTGCAAGAGCTATGAGCGTACTGGTCAGATATGCAAATATTTTAAAGCGCTCTAGCATTTTATAGAACCTTACATAGGTTTGTGCGCAACTTTTCAGCTTGGCTGTACGCTAGGCAGAAATCGAGCCAAAGTCAGCTTTAATATGTGTATGAAAATCTTATATACTTGTGTCATTAATAAAAAGGCGCGCGTGACAGGCGACCATGTTCCCGAAGACATAACTCCCAACATTTCTCCGTGGTCAGATCAAGGGAATCCTCTAAAAGAACATTAGCGAGTTTAGAAAAAGTGTATAAT
>Ga0272445_1002635_pt1 | contig 12118 bp, 11 predicted proteins | sample YNPCB0031_FD_194404 | JGI IMG/M metagenome (GOLD analysis project Ga0272445, IMG submission 194404) | Hot spring sediment microbial communities from Yellowstone National Park, WY, United States - YNP-CB-003-1 | ecosystem: Environmental > Aquatic > Thermal springs > Hot (42-90C) > Sediment... | reverse complement strand
GGCCAGCGCCCAAAGGGCGCTGGCCGCCGCTCAAAAAGAACGTTTATAATGGGAAATGGTATAAGAAGAGGATAGCCGGGTAGGACTAAAAAGAGGACGCACTTTTTCTTGCCAGTAGATTTCCACGATGCGGGGGTAGAGCTCGCGCTCTAAACTTTGGATGAGGGTTTCTACGGCTTGGGCGGAGAGGCCGGCGATAGGCACCTGCACTTGGTAGAGAATGGGGCCTTGGTCATATTCCTCATTGACGAGGTGGATGGTGAAGCCGGATTCGGTGGCGCCGCTTTGGACGACGGCTTCGTGGACGCGGCGGCCGTACATGCCCTTTCCGCCAAAAGCGGGAAGCAGTGCCGGATGACTATTCAGGATGCGCTGGGGATAGGCCGCCACTACTGAAGGGGGCACTTTTCGGAGGTAACCCGCTAAGACAATCAGTCCGACTTCTCGTTGGGCTAAGTACGTTTCCCAGCTTGCTGCCGTCGGAGAGCCTTCGTACACCGCTATGCCTAAACTCTCTAAGGCCGATTTACAAGCGGAGGGTCTATCTACAAAACCCTCAACGGGGATATTTCGGGATTGAAGGTGTTGGGCTACGGCCGCGGCTAAACGCCCCCTTCCAGAGTAGGCTATAACGCAGATGGGCATGGGTCTGGCTTTTTCCGAGCTAAGTCAACCTCTTCAGAAAGCCCCATAGCCCCCGCAACCCGCTCATACAGACGCCACAGCTCCGCCACATACGGGTCTATATCCAACGCCTCCGAAATCCGCTGATACGCCGCCTCCACCTGGCCAGAGTCCAGCTCCATCTGGGCTAAAACTACATGCGCCGCCGGTAGCGAAGGAAAGACCGCCAGCGCCTTTTCAGCGGCTGATCGCTTGTCAGAGGAGGAACCGTACTGCCCTAAGTAACCCAAATACCCCTCCCACCACCGCAAACTATCCTCCAGAGTACGAAGGTAAGCTCGGGCTGAATCCAGAAGCCTTTTAGCGCTATCGGCTTTTCCTTGAGCCGAGAGGATTTGCGCCCACAATAGGCGAAGGCCAACGCTGGACGGGGAGCGCTCTATGCCCGCCTGAATGTTTTCAATGGCTCCAGCCGTGTCCGCATAGGATAAGAACATCTTAGCGACGGAGATGTAAGGTACGTCGTAGGGAGCGCCTTTATCTACGAAGGGGCGCAGGAGGATGACGGCTTCGTTGAGGTTTTTGGTGTGGTGCACGAGGTGGGCAAAGCGGAGGTAGTCTAAGTCTTGCCATTCGGATGGGGGGGCGTAGAAGGGGGCTTCGGAAAGACGGCCGGCAGCTGAAAGGAGGATAGCGGCCTCGCGACGGGCGGGCTTTTCCAAGGAGACATACAGGGCTCCCAGACGCGACGCAAGCTGGAAAGACGCCTCCAAGCACCCCGCATCCCCATAGGCATAAGCGGCATATAAGCTGTCCGTAGGCGTTTCCGCCGCTAAAAAGGTTTCGCCAGCCCGGCGAGCATGCCCCGCCTTCCAAAAGCCCAGCCCTAACAGCCGAAAAACCGCCGAGCGCCGATCCGGGTCCTGCTCGGCCAAGTATTTGGCGAGATTCTCCGCTAAACGGAAATCCCCCTTTTGAAGCGCTTGGAGGAAACGAGAGACGAGCGTAGTATCGGTGGCTTCGCCCAGCCACTGCGCATTAGAAGAAGCGCAGGAAACTCCCCCAGGCACCGAATAGCCCAAAAGCCTGAGATAGAGTAGATTATCACACAGCCCCTCCGGAAGATCACCAGATAGAGGGAGACTCTCTAATACTTTGCCAGCCCAAGTAGGTTTGCCATGACGAGCGTATAAGAGCGCAAGGTTGAGGTAGTAGAGGGGGTCAGTAGGGTCAGCCGCAATAGCAGCCTTCCAATAATAAGCGGCCGAATCCAGATACCCCAGCCGATAAAAAGCATAAGCCATCATGTTGTAAGCGGGCGCTGTGGGCGGTGCATGCTGAATATATCGCTGCAGCGCCTGGATGGCAGCCACCGGCCTATCCCCAGCCAACCATATAAGAGAGGCCTGCGAAGCCGCAGGCAATAGCGGCTTCTGAGCAAAGGCTTTCTCGTAGCGATCGGTAGAACGTTCCACATCTTTGAGGCTGCGCGCCTCCAAACGAGCTAAGTTGTAGTTGGTCTTAGCCTCTTCGGGTACGACGATAATGGCCCGCTGATACCACGCTAAAGCCTCGTCTATGTTGCCAGACAAAAGAGCCCGATCCCCCCGCACCGAAGCATAAAGCCGCAAGCCTATCTTAGCCGTAGGCCAATCATTACGCGCCTCAAAAAAAGTCAAGAGCACCAGCAGCCCAAAATAATACACAGCCAGCCCCATGCGAAGGCTCTTAGTGAGGTCCCAGTAAAAGCCTTTTTTCGCTTTCCAGAGGGGCCAGAAGTTTAGCCCTAAATACAAACTCATCAGGGGCAGGCCAATAGCCAGGGTGAGCCGGGTGATTTCGCCTACTCGGTATAAAAACATGTACTCGTGGCTCTGGGCATGATAAAGGATTCCGGCGCTCAAAATGAGGCCTATTCCGCTCCAGGCCCATGGGAGGGCCGCTGGCTGCGAAAACACCCCCGCTACACTGGGAAAGTACGGCTGAAGAAAGAAAAATCCCAGGGCTACAAGCCCCAGCATAATGGGGACGGCGAGGGCGTAAGCGGTTTCGGGCGGCAGAAGAAAGAGCCCCGCACTCAAAAGAACAACGAGAGCCGTCCCACTCAGAAAGAGGACCGGCCCCCCTCGGGTGCGCTCCTGAAGATAAGCCCACCCCGCCGCCGCCACCAGAGGCCCATGCAACACGCCCACCAGCACACCTAAAAAGACTATCAGCGCCGGATAAGCAATCCAAGGCTGGAGAAGCACCGGCAAGGAAACCTCCCTTCGCCAGAGAGCAGGCAAAATGAAAAGCCCTCCTATAACAGCCACCAAAAGCCCAAAGGTGCTTCCCATACTTCGGCGCCAGAGGCCCGATTGGCCCAAGTAGGCCGGCAGCACCCCTACTAGCGTTATCCCCAGGGAAACCACATAAAAAGGATCCACCCCTGCCCAAGTAGAAGCCGCCTCCGCCATAAAAACCCATGCCGCCCAAGCAAAATAAATAAGATACGGCAAAAAGCCCTGCATGCGCGTAACCGCCGTCAGAAGCGCCGCCCACCCCAACCCTATGAGAACTGCTGCCAGGATAACTACCCAGCCAGGAGGGACTATCACCTCTCCTACATGCACACCAAAGCCCCATCGCAAAGGCACTTCCACCGTAATGGACCGATACCCCACCGTATCCGTCCGAATGGGAGCTATCTCCTCCTGCTGAAAAAAGAGGGGCACCAGCAGATGGTCATAGGTATTTCGTCTCTGCCAAGCCCAAAAGGCTAAGAGAAGGGCCGCGCCCAAAATCCCACCCAAAGCCCACAAAACTCGCTTTTCCCGGGGAGGGAGGTAGGGCAAAATCCCCCGCCAATCCCACTTAATGCTGCTCACGCAGGGCCAAAGTTATGAGCATCGCCAGCACAAGAAGAAGGAGAATGCCTCCCCCTATGGCCCATTCGGACTCCAGACATTGCCCCAGCGCCAGGGGCAAGGCCTCTGTGCTCCATGGCCATTGGCCCGTCTGGAAAAACGTACGGAAAGCCTTCCCCCAGTCTCCCCCCGCAGGCGTGAAGAAACTGCCCACGAGAATGAAGCCTAACATGAGAGGGGTTAGATACCGAATGGTGAACCTCCAAAAAGGGTGTAAGGGTTTCTGCCCAGCCTGATGGAGGGTCTCCCAGCCTACGGCCCCCAAGGGCTTGAAAAGCCACCACTCCCCTACCGCCACCGCTATCAAAAACACTGTCCCCGCCCACAGGTCATACAGAGGCAAAACCCTCTCATCTCCCATGTACACGGGGATACCCAGCCCTGCCATCATTAGCACAGAAACCCATGAGGCTTTTTGAAGCGACAATCGCATCGCCTCCCCCAGAAAAGCCCGAACGACCACCCCCATCGCTATGAGGGAAGAAAAAGCGGCCAAAAACAGCAGAAAGTACCATGCGGCTATGAGGGCGCGCCCGCCCCACTTTTCCAAAGCAACGGGCATCACTTCAAAGCCCAGTCCAAAGCCCGCCTTAGACCGGACGGTCTCTAAGCCCAGGAAGGCGGTGGTTACGGGTACGACGATAAGGCCGCCTAATCCTACTTCGGCGAGGGTATTAGCAAGGATCGTCTGGGCGCCTGCCTTTCGGATGCCCGCCGAAGAGGCATAATACGAGGCATAGACGGGATACATCGCAAAGCCCACCCCCACCGAAAAGAAAACCTGCCCCGCCGCCGCTAACCAGACAGATGGGTTTGTCAAGGCCTCCCAGCGCGGCGTGTAGATATACGCTATGCCCACCCAGCTATCGCAGGTCGCACAAGGTCCCGCTTTCCCCAGCAGAAGTCCACCCACCGCTATACCCACCCCCAATGCAAAGAGAAGTGGCATCCCGTACAGACTGAGCCTTTCCAGCCCCTTCTGGATGGGGAAGGTCATGGTCAATCCCATGAGAAAAAGTACCAAAAACGTCCAGTAAGGCCCCTGCAGCTGAAAGTTTTTCCAGTATTCTTGGGCGGTTTCTGGAGTCAGATGGGAGAGCATACCTAGAAGCGCTTCGGTGGTGTAGCCGAGCGTCCAGCCCGTCAGCAGGGCATAATAGCTCCCTACTACGAGGCTCACGTAGACGCCCCAGCTCCCTATTACTCGTCCGAGGGAGCCACCCCATAGGCCTAAAAGCCGAGTAATACTATGGACTTTACCCTCGCCAGACCGCCCCAAAATCATCTCTATCCACACCATTGGGAAAGCCAGCACCACTACCGCAATCAGGTAGGGCACCAAGAAGGCTCCACCGCCGTATTTCGCCGCTTGAAAGGGAAAGCGCAAAAAATTTCCCAGGCCGACGGCCCCGCCAATCAGCGCCAGAAGGGCTCCTATCCGACTACCCCACTGCTCCACATACCAAAAGTACGCCCTTTCGGCGTCGCCGCCCGAAAGCCTTATGCCTGCCCTGGCCCTGACCAGTCGCCTGTCTTCGTCAAACGGGAAATTACCCCCTTCTTCCACCGCTTATAGCGTAAGTACCAGGGGCGGGTTTTCTTATAGAAGCCCCAGTGGTCCGTCCAGGGAAATACCTGCCCCCGGGCAATCGCCCAGGGGTCTTTCAGAAAAGGTACCCCGGCCTCATTCGCCACCGCAAAGGCGTAACCAGCTTCCTGAACCGCTCTCCGCACCGCCGTCGAATACGCCCCATACGGATAGGCAAAACTCACCACCGCCTTCCCCAAAAGGTCTTCTAAACGCTGGCGCGACCCTATGAGCTCCTGCCGGAGCCTGGCCCCTTCCATCTGGGGCAGGTAGGGATGGCTTAGGGTGTGCGAACCAAACTCTATCCCAGCAGCAGCCATTTCCCGTATGTGGGCGGGCGAGAGCAAGGGGGCCCTTTCTCCATCGGGGTCCCAGAAGTTCCACCGCCGCTCTAAGTCCGCTACTGCAAAAATCACTGCCCGCATGCCATAGCGCTGTAGCAGCGGGAAAGCCAGCGTGTAGTTGTCCTCATACCCATCGTCAAAGGTGAGAATAATCGGTCGTGGAGGAAGTGGTCGGCTTCCTTTCAGGTAGGCCAGCAGGTCTTCAAAGGTGATAGAGGTATAACCCCACCGATGAAGGGCCGCCAGCTGCAAAGCAAACCGCTCTACAGGCACACCCAAACCAGCTAATCGCCCTGAGAGGGGCTTTTCTACCACCCGATGATAACAAAGCACCGGAATAGGGGGTAGCATAGCTGCTCGGCTCTCCTCATACACGGTCCGAATAGCAGCCTCCACCCGCTCAAGGTCATAATACTGCCGAAGGCGTTCCGTAATCGCTGGCGGAAGGGAAAGGGGCGTTTCCGCCAGCCAGCCCTGCATATCTTGGGATAGGCTTTCCGGGCTCGGCCAGGCAGGCCCCCCTATATCGCCAAAGTTAGTCTTCAAGGCTTCCTCCCAATTAGCAGGGCTTATAGGGCCCCAGAAGCCCCCTTCTCCGAAGGCCACTACGGGCTTTCCTATGAGGAGCCCTTCAATAGCCACCCGGCCTGCCCCTATCACCAGGTCCGCCCCTTGCATCCAATGCTTTACCTCCGGCTCATACCCACGTACCCAGATGGTGAGATCGCCCCGCCCCCGTCCCACCTGCTCAGCTTGCTCAAAAATATCTGCCGGCGCAGCTCCCCCGCCAATTAAACACACCAGCAGCGGCCGCTCGCAAGGCCGCATCTTTTCCAGCGCTCTGAGAAGAAGCCGGGCTACTTCCCCCTTCTGCGCATTGAAGCGACCCACATACAGCCACACCCGCCTCGCCGACTCTATCCCATATATCTCGGCCTTTGATCCAGCCAGCGCCCCCTCCCATACCGAATGAGGAAAGCCATTTGGAATTACCCGCACCGTCTCAGCCGGATAGCGTAGCTCTTCCACTAAATGCGTCTTAAGCGCTTCACACACGGCAATGACATGCGTACCGAACACCCGAAACCGCCGAGCCGAGGTATGGACCGCCTGCCGTCCATGCACAGTCGCTACCAGAGACGTACGAGTGAGCTTACAGGCCAAATAACCCACCCAGGCCGCCGCCCGACTATGCACATGAACTACCTCAATTCCCTCTCGCCGTAAGAGTTTCGCTAACCACAGGGCATTCCACAGGCGATAGAACCACCCCTTCCGCCCAATCGGCCGTAAATAGACCCCCCCAGGAAAATCCACCGTGAATGTATCCGACACCCCATACACAACATCCCCACGCTGAGCCTGCTGCTTAGCCAACGTCATGGCATACACCTCAGCCCCAGTTAGCTGATACTGCGAGAGAAGATGGAGAATCTTCATAAGGATCCCCTGATCTCCCAGTGGAACTTTGCGGCCTTCGGGCAAATAACACAAAAATCATATCGCTGCATTCCCAAAAAGCTATGTGTCATCTCTTTGCGGCTCCGGTACAACGTTACCTTTATCCATGCCAGCGGGAGAGGGAGCAGTCCTATCCTTATCGGGAAAGCCTCCCCACCACACCCGCTAGCCTCATGGGAACGCCGCCGCAAGAGAGCCAGGCCCATGACGCCTCCAATCCAGGCTAAAAAAACTCCAGCTGAGCTCTCCCCCAGCGCTCCACCCGACAAAAGTACGCCCTCCCCTCCGCTTACGGCGTCCCGATAAGCACTTTGGCCTGCGCCTGCCAGCCCCTTCGGCCCGTAACCTCCAAAATATAAAAGCCCGTAGGCAGGGTCAAAGGCAGCTCTATCTCATAGACGCCATCCTGCTCCCGACGATAAGGCAGACCGGAAACCACGACACCCCCCACCGGCGAAAATAACCGCACTTGTTCTACGTCTTCTTCACCAGCCTGTACATAGAGCCTCTCCCTGACAGGCATGGGATAGACAGAAAGTACTTTCTCTGAGGAAAGACTTTTCCCCAAGGCAGTTGATCCAGAGTTATACACGCAAACCCCATTATTGAGCGTCCCGATGTAAAGAGGGCCGGCCCCCCTTCGCCCAATAGAGCGAATGGAATTAGAAGGCAGCCCATCTGCAGTCGTTAGAAATGTCGTTAGCGTGGTCCCATCGTACCTTGCTACGCCTCCCCCCCTGGTGCCTATCCATACTACACTTCCATCATAAGCTAAAGCATAGGCTCCCGAGGAGGAAAGGGTTTGCCAGGTATTGGGGGCGCCGCCATACTTGTAGAAGCCATTTTGAGCGGCTACATAAATATCTCCCGATGGCGTGATGAGAATATCGCTAATGGGACCACTGCCCGTAGGCCCTACCTGCGTCCAGGTGGTTCCGTCAAATATAACTACGCCCTGGGAGTTGGTGCCCAGCCACTTTCGGCCCTGCGCATCCACAGCAATAGCCAGAATGCTGGAGTCGGGCATACCAGCGGTCCGCTGGGGATGATACCAGTTCCAGATAGTTCCATCGTATTTAGCGAGGCCGGCTCCAAATAGCCCGACCCACACCGTGTTTCCTTCCATGGCGATAGAGCGGCCGAGCACGGAGGTGCGCCAATAGGACGGTGCAATGTCATTTTTGTCGTACCAGGTCAATGTGCCATTGTGATACCGAAATACGCCCCCATCTGCCGCCAGGTTGTAAAAGGCACACCATACAGCGCCATTGGGGGCTTTCGTGCATTCACTTATCCAGTTTGCCCCTGCCACTATATTGGACCAAAAAGTGCCGTTCGCATACCAGGTCAAACCATTATCCGTGCCGATCCAAGCCGTATCTGACCCATCCACATAAATGGATAATATCGCGTTTCCGGGCAGGTCAGAATTGCCCGCCGTATAGCATTGCAGCTGCTGAGCCCACCCAAGGGCCACCCCTAAAAGAGTGAACCGCCACTTCATGTTGACAAAAGTACGCATTTTTTGAGAAAGTCAAGTCCGTGGGTGCGCGGTTTCTTCATACTTGAGCATAGCTGAGGCCAGTCGGGTTTTTGCCTTGAAGGAGGGTAGGGATACAGGCAGTGGCAGTCATGCATAGGGGCAGGCTGGGGAGATTTTACATGGGCTGGTGGCCTCGCCTTAGGTGGGTCTGGGGCGTGGGCTGGCCGTCTCCCGCCCTGGCGCAAACTTTGCTTACCTTTGCTTTATGCGGTGGCTTGTGCTGGTCAGCATCGGTATCCTTTGGGCCCAACCGGAAAAATATCCTCCTGCCCAGACCTTTCCCAAGTTCTTACTTTACACCCTGGATGACAAGCCTTTCACCGAAAAAGACCTGCCCCCGGCTCCCCGCGGCCGCATCGTCTTCTTCTTTGACCCCTACTGCGACCATTGCCAGAAACAGGCCACTCTCCTCGCAGAAAACCCCAAAGCCTTAGAAGGGATCCAGCTCATCTGGGTATCTACAGAGACTTCGGCCGCTCTGGCAGACTTCCGAGAAAAGTACCTTAAGAAGCTCCCCAATGTGATTGTTTTACGGGATAAAGATTTTCGGTTTGATAGCTATTTCGGGTATAGCGTAGCGCCTACGATTTATGTGTATGATAAGGCTGGTCGGTTAAAAGCCGTGCACAAAGAGGAGGTAGGCCTTGCCACTCTGCTCAAGGACTTATGAGTCGGCCCCCCAGCATTTTGCTGATTGATAACCATGATTCTTTTACTTACAACATTTGGGCTGGGCTAAAGCTGGCTGGAGCGGAGGTGGTAGTTCGGCCGGTGGAGGCGCTTTCGCCGGCGGAGGTGTATTACTATCCTTGGCAGGGGATTGTGATTGGGCCGGGCCCGGGGCATCCGAGTCGGCTGCAAGCGTTACTACCGCCCCTACTCCCTCCAGCTCTCAATATCCCCATATTAGGCATATGCTTAGGGCATCAGTATTTAGCCCTGGCATACGGCGCCACGGTCCATCCCACGGGACGACCTCGCTTCGGGGTTCAAGCACTCATCTCGCATGAAGGTGAAGACCTCTTTCAGCAGCTCCCAAATCCCATTCCCGTAGGACTTTACCATGCCTTAGGCGTGTACCATCTTCCGGATACTCTCAAAGTTTTAGCGGTGGATGAAGAGGGACTCTGTATGGCCTTTCGGCACACGGAATACCCCATATGGGGGGTACAGTTCCATCCAGACTCTATTCTAACGCCAGCAGGGCCGCGCCTTTTCCGCACTTGGCTCAACCTGATCACAACCCAAGTACCGACCTAAATATGTTTTTTAGTGGTAGCCATGACGAATGAAACCGCCTCCTTACTCCCTACCCAGACAGCTATCTCCCACCCATGGACCGTAGTTAATCGCGAAAATTACCGCTATGCCCATGGTGGCTCTATCGGAGGTCCTCCCATGGTCTTAGTCCATGGCCTCTTTGGCGCCTTGAGCAACTGGAGCCACACCCTCGCCCGTATGGGACAAAAGTATCATGTCTATGTGCCACTCCTCCCCATTTACGAGGTAAGCCCCGTAGAACCCTCCCTCAGCGCCCTTACCCAATATCTCATAGACTTTTTCACCCATGAGGGCCTCTCCCCTGCAATCTGGATAGGAAACTCCTTAGGAGGACATTTAGCCTTGCTGACAGCCCGCGCCCATCCCCACTTTTTCCAAGCCCTGGTTCTTACAGGAAGTTCGGGACTCTTTGAGGAGGGAATGGGTTCTACCTTCCCTCGGCGCAGCAGTTATGAATATGTAGCGGAACGGGTTGCCTACACTTTCTACGATCCAGCCCAAGCTACGCCAGAACTCATACAGGAGGTATACGAAATCGTCAATGACAACTACAAAGCTCTGCGAATCCTGAAAATTGCTCGGGAAGCGCAACGTTCGTCTGTGGCGCCCTGGCTTGCGGAGATAGATATTCCGACGGCCTTGATTTGGGGGCTTAATGACACGATTACGCCGGTGAGTGTAGCGTATGGGTTTTATCGGATGCTGCCGAGGGCCAAGCTCTATTTCATTGATGCGTGCGGGCATGCGCCGATGATGGAGCGGCCGGAGGCATTTCATGCGCATTTGACACGATTTTTGCAGGAGGTAGAAGTATGAGGTCCCTCCCCCCGACTTTGGCCGTGGCGCCTTTGCTGCGCTATCGTCGGCTAACCCTCTCCTTGGAGGGTAGCATGCAGGAAGCCCGCAAGCTCTTCGCCCGGCACCCACGTTTATATCACTTGCCTGTAGTGGATGCGGAGGGACATTACCGCTGGCTCCTCCCCAAAAAAGCCTTAGCCCGCCAAAAGCCCGAAGCCCCCATCCTCTCCCTTTCCCTTAAAGAAGTCCCCGCCCTCTCCCCCCAAGCTACCATCTACGATGCCCTCCAAACCATGCACGCCTACCATACCCCCGAAGTACCCGTTACCGACCCCGAAAACCATTACTTGGGACTCCTCACCGCTGACTCTCTCATCCAATGGTGGAGCCAGCTCGGCGCCGTCCAAGAGCGAGGCAGTGTCCTGATCTTAGAAACAGAGCTTTCCAACTATAGCCTCAGCCACATCGCCCATATTGTGGAAAGCGAACATGCCCAAATCCTTTCCGCCTATCTCCTGAGCCACGAAGAAGAACCCGGCAAAGCCTACATCGTCCTCAAAGTCAATACGCCTTACCTTACCTCCATCATCAGCCTCTTAGAGCGGGAAAACTACCACCTGGTCTCGGCGCACGGCGACCCCATCCTGGAAAAAAACACCCGAGACCAGATAGATTTCGTACGTCGGCTTATGGACCTGTGATATGCTTAAGCTGGGCCGCCTCCATCTGATTACAGACACTGCTACTCAAAGCCGCTTTTCTCATCTGGACTTAGTGCAGATGGCTATTCGGATGGGGGCTCCTACCATTCAATACCGAGAGAAGAGCTTTCGTCGAGAAACCCATTTAGCGGAGCTAATGACCATTGCTCGCCTCTGCCGCCAGCATCATGTGCAATTATTCGTGAATGATTATGTAGAGGTGGCGGTGGAGGTGGGGGCATCGGGAGTGCACTTAGGAGAGGAGGATACGCCCATAGAGGTGGCTCTTCGTCAGCTGCCGCCGCTCATGGTAGTAGGTGCCAGTGTGCATAGCTTGGAGTATTATCAGCGGATTCGGCACCTACCGCTGGCTTATGTGGGGGTGGGGCCTGTTTTTGAGAGTCCGACCAAACCGGGGTCCCGTCCCCCCTTAGGGATAGAGGGGCTACGGCAATTTGTTGAGGCCATCTCGCATCCTGTGATTGCCATAGGGGGCATTACGGCAAAGCAGGCGCAAGAACTCTTTGCAGCTATTCCGAAACTCTACGGGGTGGCAGTGATTTCCGCCTTTGTGCAGGCGCCCGACCCCGAAGCAGCCATACGAGAACTGCTCGCCGCCATACCGCCGGAGTAGCCCCCCTTAGCCGGTCCAACCGGCCCTCTCAGCTGAGCCACGCTTCTCCCCAAACTTCACGAAGGGGGGTGATTTCAGCTCTCATGCAGGCTCCCGACCCCAAAGCGGCTATTACCATTTGCAATCAAAAACCTTCTGAATGTAGAGAGATGTTTTGGGCGGCGGCCAGCCCTGCGGGCTGGCCGCCGCCTCAGCATAGGGCCGCCGCCCCCCGTCGGCGGGCGGCGGCCCCCCAAAA
>Ga0272445_1002634_pt1 | contig 12122 bp, 13 predicted proteins | sample YNPCB0031_FD_194404 | JGI IMG/M metagenome (GOLD analysis project Ga0272445, IMG submission 194404) | Hot spring sediment microbial communities from Yellowstone National Park, WY, United States - YNP-CB-003-1 | ecosystem: Environmental > Aquatic > Thermal springs > Hot (42-90C) > Sediment... | reverse complement strand
TACGAGACGTTTATTAAGGATTTTGCTTCGGAATAGTTTAATACTTTGGCGACGTCATTAGCCTTGTTGGAGGTTGCTGGTTTGGCTGGAATTGTTCTTGTTAGGGATGTTATGTCAAAAAATGTTCGTGTTGTTCGTCCAGACTCAAGCGCGAGAGAAGTTGTAGCTATCATGAACAAATTTAACATAGGTTCTGTGGTGGTTGTTCAGGGTGAAAGACCAGTTGGAATAATTACTGAACGGGATATTTTAAGGAGGATTGTTGAGCCATGTTTGGCGCCGGAGACTTTGACGGCTAGGCAGATTATGACCGGTCCCGTGATAACGATTGATGAGAATGCGAGCATAAATGAGGCTGCCAAGTTGATGGCGAAGAAGGGCATTAAAAGGCTTCTCGTCACCAGAAACAACGATAAGCTTGTAGGCATCATCACATTTACCGATATTGTGACAAAGGTTCCGGACATGTTGAGCATATTGGAGGAGCTTGTTAGACCCCACGGCCGCAAATACTAATGTTAGACGTGATTAGCAAAGAGGAAAGAGCTGTTGAAGATTCTGGAGATGAACCTTAAAAAGGGCTTTGTTAAGGTTGTTCCAGAAACATTTGATGATTTGTGGCATCTCTATAACATTATTTATAAGGGCGACGAGGTTTACGCCTACACATCTAGGGAGATAAAACAGGACGAGAAATACTCTAGGGGAAAGCGGGGCGAAAGAGTTTCAGTTTTTATGGGTGTTAAGGTGGAAAAGGTTTCTTGGGATAAGCTCCTTGGAAGGCTTAGGGTTCATGGAATAATCTGCCATGCGCCAGAAATAATTCCAACAGGCGCACACCACACGCTGAGCATAGCATTAAACTCACCGGTAACAATTGTGAAGGAGGAGTGGGCAAGCCACCAGCTTGAAAGACTGGAGACCGCCAGAAAAACTTCGGAAAAACCAGTGATTATCGTGGCGATAGATGATGAAGGCTTTGTAATAGCCACAACAACCCAGTATGGTGTTGAAGTGAAGGTGGAGGAGCGAACAAGGCTTCCAGGAAAACTTGAAGCTGAGAGGAGAAGCGCAGCTGTCATAGAATTTTTCCAGAATGCATTAAGCAACTTGCGCCAAGTTTGGAGCGAAGCCCGTAATCCAATTGCGATAATTGGTGTTGGCTTCATTAAAAACGACTTTGTAAAGTTTTTGGAGAAGGAGGCTCCTGAAATAGCCAAATCTGTTGCCGATGTTAAAAGTGTGAACAACAGTGGTGTTGCTGGTATTTATGAGGCTATACGCTCTGGGGTTCTTACAAAGACTATGAAGCACTTGAGGGTTATTGAGGAAACGGAGGTTGTTGAGGAAATCTTAAAAAGGCTTGGCAAGGGTGAGGGCACGGTGGTTTACGGCTTAGATGACGTGCGAAAAGTCTCAGAATACGGGGCTATTGATAGGCTTGTTTTGGCTGACACAGTGCTTCGCGGTGCAGAGGATGAAGAACGCTTACTCTTGGAGCGGTTAATGAAAGATGTAGAGCAAAAGGGTGGAAGAGTCATGGTTGTCAGCACAGAACACGAGGCTGGAGCCAAACTTGTGGCTTTGGGTGGTATTGCCGCCCTTTTAAGATTCGCCCCTCAATCTTAGCCAGCCGAAACAGTTTTCAGTCTCCTTCGAACAGCTGGATTTTCTTCCGCCAATTTCTTTAAAGCAAACTCAAAAGTCTCGCCTTCGGTTAATTCTCTTTCAATAAAAACCCCTGTTCTGCCGATATCATCTCTCCTTAAGAGAGCATGAACCCTGTCTAGGACTGTTTCCACAGAAATCTTCAAAATTTTAGCAACATGCTCTTCTCGCCCAACTATTCCGCTTTCCCTATGTCCTTTTTCAGTAGGCTCAATGAGCATTAAACGTTTATCCACACCAGCAACACGTACATCAGCTCTCAAATTTTCAATGGTTATTTCGCCACCGAACTTGTAAAACTCCCTCTCAATTTTCCGCATTTTCATTAATGGGAAGGAGACGCTAGTCTTTTCGTCGATTTCTATGTAGCCTTTCATCGCGTAGGTTGGTGTTGCCTGCACAATAAGACGCTTGTTCACCGATATGCCGGCTTGTTCAAGGGCTGTTTCGATGAGAAAGGATGATGGTGGATTTGGTATGAAGACGTCAACATCGCTTTTTTCCGTCACGTCTCCTCTTGCGATGCTGCCGTGGGTTATGGTTTCTATGTTAAACTTTGCAAGCGCCTCCATTAGTTGCAAAGCTTTTGCCCTCAACGTTTTAAGCAACGCCCAATGCTCAGTACTGTAAATGACTTCTAGAACCTCTGGAAGCCTTGAAGGTTTCTTAGCCATGGCATTCAACTATAATGGTGTTCATTCAACCTAGAAAACTTTCGTATCTGGGAAGTGTTAAATTTTGCTTCGAAAAGTATTTCCTTAGCCGGTTTGCAGTGTTTGGAAGACTGGTTAGAGTGGGAGACATTAGAGGCGGGGAGCTTTGCAACATTTGCAAGCGAAAGGAAGCCTTTTTCTTTAGGCCATACTCTGGTGAGAGGTTATGCAAAAGCTGTTTTGTTAAATCAATTGAAAACAAGGTTAGAGCCACCATAGCCAAGTATGGCATGTTAGAGTTTGACGATAGAATAGCCGTAGCGGTTTCTGGCGGAAAAGATAGCGTAAGCCTCTTGCACATTTTATCCAAAATAGAGCGTGGCTATCCGAAGGCTTCGCTTGTTGCGGTTTCTGTAGACGAGGGAATTGCTGGGTACAGAGACGAAGCCTTAAAAATTGCTGGGGAAAACTGTGAAAAGCTTGGCGTGGAGCATAGAATAATCTCTTTTAAAGAGCTTTATGGCTTCACCCTCGACGAAATTGTTGAAAAGTTAAAAAGCAAAGGCGAAAATGAGCTCACACCATGTGCCTACTGTGGTGTTCTGAGGAGGAAGGCGCTAAACATAATTGCAAGGAAGGTTAAAGCGGACAAGCTTGCAACAGCCCACACTTTAGACGACGAGGTGCAAACAGTTCTGCTTAACATGCTTCACGGCGACCCCTACAGGATAGCGCGGGAAAAACCAGTGACAGATGAAACTCACCCAAAACTTGTGAGGCGGGTGAAGCCTTTCTGCGAAATTCCAGAGAAAGAAACAGCGTTATACGCCTACGTCAAGAGGATACGATTCCAGAGCACTCCATGTCCATACGCTCCGGAAGCCCTAAGAAACGACGTGAGAATTTTCCTTAACAGAATGGAGGAGAAGCACGCTGGCATAAAGTACACAATCTTTAAAGCAGCTGAAAAGCTCAGACAAGCCATAGAAAAAGCCGAAAAAGCAGAAACTTTAAGAGAATGCAACGAATGCGGAGAGCCAACAACACAAACCCTGTGTAAGGCGTGTGAAATGCTCCAGAAATTAAGGGAGTGAAACCGATACTCTAATAAGTTTAGGGCTTTAACCATTGAAGATTGATGAACAATTTAATCGCAATTTTGGCTTCCGTAACAGCCGTAAGTTTCATCGCCTTCATAGGAGTAATCTTCATCGGATTGAAAGAGGATAAACTAAAACGCTTAACAACAATTTTGGTGGGCTTCGCCTCAGGCACCCTTTTAGGCGGAGCATTTCTTCACCTACTCCCAGAATCCTTAACGCCTGAAAATGACCAGATGACTGTCTTATGGTATGTGATAGTAGGCATAGTTTCATTTTTCGCATTAGAAAAGTTTCTTTACTGGCGTCACTGCCACGAGAAGGAATGTCCAACCCACACCTTCGTGTACCTAAACCTTGTCGGAGATGGAATCCACAACTTTATTGATGGAATGGTCATAGCCGCCACCTTTATGATAGGCTTTGAACTGGGTTTAGCCACGACTTTAGCCGTGATTTTTCACGAAGTCCCCCAAGAAATAGGCGACTTCGGTGTGCTGGTCTATGGAGGATTAAACAAGAAAAAGGCGTTAATTTATAATTTCATCTCAGCCGTGACAGCCATTTTGGGGGCGCTGGCAACATATTTTCTGGCTTACCTAAGAAGCATAGAAGCACTACTAGTTCCTTTTGCAGCTGGTGGCTTCATTTATATAGCCGCTACCGACCTAATGCCCGAACTTCATAAAAAATCGCATGCTGGTGAGTCAATTGTTCAGCTTTTCGTGATTCTTCTTGGAATAGGGTTGATGGCTTTTCTTAAAATAGCTTTTGAGGCTTAACTTTTCCATGTTTTGTGGCGGCTTTCTCCTTTAATTTGCGCAGAATTGCCGATGCTTCATCAGCCTTTTTAGAGTAGGCGATTTTCTTAGCTTTTTCCAGCAGAATTCTTGAACCGCAGTAGGGGCAAGTTCTTGATTTTTGACCAGTTTTCGCCAGCAAGTAGCCTCCGCATTCACCACAGGCAACAATTACGTAGTTTGTCAATTTGCCCTCCCTTTTCCGAAAACCTTTTCACTAAACTACTAAATAACGCTTAATGCAAGAGGATTCCAATGGGCACTGAGGAGGCAAAACCAGAGAAATCGTCGGACTTGAAGCAGTCGGTGATACAATATTTTAGAAAGAAAGGTTACAAAGTGGAGGAAAACGTCAGCCTCGAGGGTTATAGGGGAATATCTCGAAACTTCGACTTAGTAATCCAGAAAGGTCGTATAACACAAGTTGTTTGGGTAAAAGACTGGAAGAGAACAATAGGTATAAATGTCTTAATAAATCTCGACAAAGCCTCAGAGGAGGTGGGGTTGCCTAACCCCGTCATAGTTGGGGAAAAATTTAGCGATCACGCCAAGGCCTACGCGAACAGGAGAAAAATAATGATCTTAACAATAAGACAAATTTTACAAAGCCTAAAAACGTAGCTGAAGGCGTACGTTTTCCTTTAGATTCTTAAAAACTCGTCTAACATTCCTTCGTTCTCTAATTTTCCAAGCCAATCAACCACCCCTAAGCGACACTTCTTAGAGCCATTTAAAACGGCTAGGATATCTTCAACAACCTCTTCAACGCTTTTGCCGGTGGCATCAATTTCACAAACCTTCCCTTTTCCATAAGCATTTAACGCGTCGACTAGGCAGACGTCCAAAATTTCAGAAGCCAAATTCTCCCACAATTTGTTGCCGGAAAAGCCAGCCTCCTCCATGAAACTCTTCAACTCGACTGGGTCACGCCTTAAAACAAAAGTATGTGTTACAAGTTTTTTCGGGACCACACTTGCAGCGTAATGCCCATCAAAGACAACATTTTGTTCTCCGGTTTCGTGTATGAGCTTGCTTGCAGCCTTTTTTAAGCCGTTTTCATCAATTATTAGGGAGCCGCCTCTCTTGTCATCCGCGCCTATGACAAGTTTATTTTTCACCGCTAACTCCGTTAAGTTCACATAAGCGGCATTAAGCTTTGAGGCAAGTAATCGCGCCACTGATGTTTTCCCGACGCAAGGCGTACCCGTAATCACGATTACAAGCTTATTCAACGGTAGTCGCTCCGTTATTCACAAACATAAATGCCGTACAGTGAAATAAATCTTCCAAAACTTTTATTGCAAAGCTTGAGAATGAAATCTTAGGGCTGGCGAGTTGGCGTGTGGCCTTCGGGCTGACTTATGAAGCCTGAGGAAACTCCGCCCACGTGTAGAAGTGCAACGCCCGCAAGGGCGTAAGGCGAGAGCCTTGGCAACGGAGCAGAAACGAAACGTCCACCCGGACAAGTGCCAATGAGGCATGCTAAGTTGTCGAGAATGCCGGGTGGAAACGGTGAAACGGCCGTCCTGCACGTGGAAAGGGCAAACAAGCGCTGATGAAGCCTCTACCCGAAGCGCAGGTAGCCCGATCAGCTGAATGCCACATAAAACAGAAGGCGGGTTACAGCCAACACGCCAGCCCATTTCCTTTTGGTTTTAAATGTGATATTAGATGTATTGAATCGTGAGAAGTAATATTTAAATCAGAAATCGAACATATCAATAATGGAATAGAGGGAACATGGTTGTCGCAGAACAAGCTTAAGTTAGAGGAAAAACCAGTAGCGGTTGTCGGCTTTGGGCATCAAGGAGCGAGAAGAAGGCAGAGCAACACTGTATATGTGACTGAGGAGCAGACAAAAGCCGAAATAAAAGACACAAGGATATCCGTGTCGATAACGAAAACAGCCACGGTTGAGGATAACACCATTGCTGAGTTAAGAAAAAAGTACCGTATAGATAAGTATGACCTGCATCCGGGTTATGTTTTTCCAGAGTCTGTGCGTTCCCTCATACCAAGAAACACTCCGGAATATGTGGATAGAGGCTTCAACTATGTTGAAAGGATAGTGCGCGCATTGTATTATTTCAAGCAGTGTGCTTTGGTTGGTCCGAGTGGAACTGGGAAAACGCACATAGTCTATCTCATTGCTGAATTATGTGGATTGCCTATTTGGGAGATAAACTGTGGTTTGCAGACTTCTGCCTATGACCTTTTTGGACGTTATATCGGTCTTGGGAAGGAGAACTGGATTGATGGGCAAATTGTGATGTGGTGCAGAAACGGCGGCATCCTATACCTCGACGAGGCAAACATGATGAAACAGGACATAGCCTCAAGGCTCAACCCAGTATTAGACACGAGGGGACACATAGTCCTAACAGAGAAGGACAACGAAATTGTGAAGAGACACCCGTACGGTTACTTGATAATTTCAATGAACCCCTTCTCAGCGGAATTCGTTGGGACAAAACCGTTAAACGCTGCCCTAAGAAGACGTATGTCAGTATGGATAAACTTCGACTACCTAAGCGTAGGAGACAAAATAGCCCCAGAAGAAATAGAACTCATTGTAAAGAGGACGGGCATAGATGCAAAAACTGCAGAAAAAATAGTCCGTGTTGGCGCTGAACTCAGGAGGCAATATAAGAATGGCGACCTACCTTACGGACCTTCTCCAGGCGATCTAATCAATTGGGCAACACTAATAGTTGATGGAAGCCCACCCATTGAGGCGGCAGTGGAAACAATTGTGGGGACTACGAGTGATGACGTGGAAATCCAAGCGGCAGTAAAGCGAGTGATCGAATCTATATTCGGCTCTTCTTAGAAAGGGTTAGCCTTGAACTTTTTTGATTTTGCCTGGTCAGCAGCCCTTCAAGTCACAAAGAAATCCTATAATGAGCTTAAAGTTCTCCTCCACGATGACTTGAGATATCCATATCTGGGGAAAGATGAAAGGGGCTATGTTCTCCATTTAATCAAGCCTTTAAGACTAGACGATAGCCACGTTGCCTTTCAAGGGCTAAAATTCAACCTACAAAATCCAACCCACAAGAAGATTATTTGGTACTTGTTTAAGGCATCTGTTTACCATCTTAGTTTGCATGCTCTCTTGTCGGATTTCTCCATTTATTCACGCTGGGCGAGGGGAAAACAGCCTAGCTTATCTATTTTCGCGGTTAGCCTTGTCGAAGATGCCATAGTTAATAAAAACTTGAAGCGGTCTTTCAGATGGATGCTCCCAGAGGTAACTTACGCAAATGTAATATCCTATCTTCGAATGAAGAACGCTGAAGAACTTTCCAACGACATTTCGCGGGTTATGGCTTCGGTTCTTCTCGACTTCAATGTAGGAAAAGTTAAGGGAACTATTAAAGACGAAGCGATAACAGAGGTTAAGGCCGTAACGTCAATGCTGCAAAATATCAAAGAAAATCCAACGGCAAACGAAAAGATAGATTACGCAAACAAAATATATGATGCCCTTTCACTATTCGGTCAAACTTTTGAGGTTCCGTCACTCTTATATGCTGAGAGCCATGGAACAAATGACCTCTTCTATAAAGAGAAGCCGCCAAAGGAAGAGGAAATACAAGCACTTTTGACCGAAACGTTACAAAATACCAGTTCAGAGTTCAAGGATGAGCAAAAGCTCAAGTCAGCCTTGCAATCCCTGGATGGGAGTGATGCAAACCTAGCTTTGACAGCGTGGTTAGAACGTGAGAAATCGCAAATCAAAATTTTAAATAGTTATAGAGAAAGCGGGAAAGAAACGGAGTTTGAGGATTTCTCCTTCCCTGTTGAGGACTACGCAGAATTTCAGAGGCGGAGAGAAATCCTAAGCAGTCCCATCAGGCGGATTCTCCATCAACTGAGGCTTTTGAAGAACGTTAGCGGTGAAGACTTTAAGCAGGAAAGCGGATTTGTTGATCTGCAAGAGGCTATACAGGTTATTGCTAGTAAAAGCCAAAGGACAGACATTTTTGTTCGCGAGGAATTGCAAACTAGAGAGGATGCGTGGTCCATACTTATCGATGCAAGTCACAGCCTAAACATGTTTAAGGGCGAAGTAAGGGGGATAGCCCTCTGCCTAGCTGAAGTTGCCAAAATGCTTATTCTCAACCAAAACTCTTGGGGAATGTACGCTTTCAACAACAAATTCTACATAATAAAGGACTTTTCGGAAAAATATGATGCCCGTGTCCGGGCGAGAATAGGAGGCTTAACCCATGGAGGTTTTACCTTCTTGCCAGATGCCATCCTACTTGCTGCTCAAGCTTTGACGCGTCGCTTAGAAGAGGCGCGCGTCTTAGTTGTAGTTTCAGACTTTTTCCCAGCAGGATACGATGATGCGGAGGAAAGGCTCAAAGATAACATTAAAAAAGTTGAACGCATGGGCGTCAGCATAATAGGCATAGGCGTCAATAGCACTGCCGTTAAACGTTACATTAGAACATATTGTGTTGTTGAAGATCCTTTTGATTTGATGAAGAAGTTTACAAAAGCATTTATAGAGTATAGTGCAAGCTGAGGAGTGCTATTCCAACTGCTTTACCACGGAGAACTCAGCAGCAAATTTGAACTTTTCCTCGCCTTCCGGCCCTTTCTTCGGCTTTACGGCTATTTTCTCCGGGATTCCATCACGTATAAACGTGACGTAAACCATGTTTTTCCCCAAACCGTAGCGCTCCAATTCCATGAGGGATGCTTTAACTTTCTCAAGCTTGTCAAGCTTAATTTTAAGCTCTTCTACCGCCTCAAAAATTATTTCCACTTCACCGAAATCATCGGAGCAAAGTAGCAAATCCTTAAATCTGACCCATTCTGTTGTAGCGGCCTTTTCCTTTCTTTCACCCTTTCTTCCGCCAATTTTTAAAATCTTCTGTAAATCGGACACCCTTTTTGTCCATTCCTGATTTTTTGAAGCCTCCGGGTTCCTCAAAAGAGTCCCAAGCCATTGGCTGTAATCCTCGAGCAATATTTTATACTGATTTATTTCGGCTTCAACGGTTTCTCTTATTTCTCTTGCAGAATAAAAGGTTCTGATTTCCGTCGTTACTCCATCCACATCCTTCGCCAACCTTTAACTTTGATTTTCATTTTGCAGAGAATCCTTAACAGCATCCATCGATTCAGTTTCAGCCACCTCTGTTTCTTTGCTTCCAACGATGGCTTTTACAACATTTTTAAGCTCCTTCTTTATTTTGGCGAAGAAACTCACCCTCGTGCTTATTTTCTTTCTATAAAGCATTATAACCTCGGCCAGTTCAGGCATTACCACCAACAAAGTAGCCATAACAATCTCTGGCGGGTATTCAGCCAAAAATGCGGAGTGCACTTCACCTTTTTCATAGACAAGTATAAGGTGGCACTCCTCGTTTAGGATGACTTTTTTAACTTTAGCCTTTATTGGTATGTCTCGGGGCGGGATGTTAAATGAAACATTCAGCTTTTTCAGAATTTGCCTCATTGATGTACAGAGCTCTCTAACTAGTCTTTCCTCCTCCATTAAAAACTCGCTCAGTTGAAGGGTTTCCTCGCTTATGCTTTTCAATAGCTCCTGCAGTTTCTGCTCTAACTCCACTTTATGCCTATCAATTTCTTCCGCATTTAGAACTTCTTCCTCAGTTTCTGAAAACTGTAGTGAATGGAAAAAATGCGCCTTTTCTATGACTTCCTCTTGGCCTTCTGTTGTTTTGACATCTGGAGGCTTTTCATTCTCGTCTGCCTTTACGGCTTTTTTCTCCATGAAACAGCACCAATGCTTCTAGTAATAAGTTAACTACAAAAGGCACAAGATAATAGAGTTAAGTATGTGACTGGTTGTTACGCACTAGGCTATTGGACAGTAGCTACTTTGGATTCGCTCTCCTTTCTTTCATTCAGGCTGTTTTTTGTCTTAATGTTTTTGTGTGTTAAATGTATTTTGAATCCATATTTTGAATTCAGAAGTATAAAATATGGCGTATGCTGAATCGAATTCTGACTCTGACTTAGAAGGAGTAGGCTGAATTTAAAAGGGGTTTAGATGGAGTTATCCGTTGAAAAGCCTGAAAGCATCGTAAAACTCTATGACGAAAATAGTGGGCTTTGGCGCTTCGTTAAGGCAGATAAGGGTCCAGCCAAATCGATAGAGATCATTGAGAAGGCGCTTCGTGGACTAGGCTTGTCTAAAAACGAGGTGAAGGTTTACGTTTACTTGGCCAGGACAGGGGAACATAAGGCCAGCGACATTTCTGAGGCTTTGTCACTGCATAGGACAGAGACTTATAGAATTTTACGAGATCTAGAAAAGAGGGGGCTAATATCATCAGTTTTTGAAAAACCGTTAAAGTTCATCGCTACACCATTTGAAAAAGCCTTGGATATACTTATTGAAACTAAGAGGATGAGGCTTAACCTCCTTGAGAAAAAGCGGCAAAGCCTTGTTGACTTATGGCTTTCGTTGCCAAAGCCCGAGGTTGAGCTTGAAAGAAAAGAGGTTTTCCAGATTTTGGAGGGTGAAGAACAAATAAGCCTTAAGGCTGACGAGATAATTGGCAAGGCCGTAAATGAAATTCTTGTCTTCGTCTCACAATGTGATATTGCAAACTTTTACCATTCAGGTTTGTTGGATAAACTTGAAAAGCATCAAAGAAGAGGAATAAACGTTCAACTTTTAACCACCTATTCGCCGAAGACCTGCTTCTTTCTAGAGAAAACAAAACTGAAAAGGGCGAAGTATTCACGGTTAAATGCTGAAGATCTACCAACTTTCATATTAGCGGACAACGAGCACCTACTCCTCTTAATTAGGAAAGAGGACGGCAAAAAGAAAGTTGCAGCTTTATGGACGAACTATGACGCTTTCATAAAAGCTCTGAAAACACTTTTCAACGAGCTGTGGAGCAACGACACTTAGACTTTAACACGGCCTATTTTTGTCTCTATTTCTTGCCAAACCGCCTTTGCAAGCATTTTTGCATCCGCGTCTATTGCTGAAAGGAGAGCAATATAAAAAATTCCGCCAAAAGCTGTTAAGCCTAAAATTTGGTAAACTCTTGAGGGTTTAAGGGTCTCTTTTGTTAAAAAGAGGACGCCGCTCATGATTATTGAGGTGAGAACGTATTTAGCAATGTTTTTCCATGGAATTTCCAACCGCGTCATTTTGTGAACCATGGAATATAATACTAGAAACATGGCGAAGCGTGCTGCCGAATTTATTATGGCAACTGAAAGGGCGGACTGTATTGGCTGGCTCTGCGTGTATGCTGTTAACACATAATATGTGAGCGGTATGGTTATGGCTGAGTGAATGTAGGGCAGTGAGAAGGCTATAAACAGCCTACTTTTCACGAGCTTTCTAAATGGTATTCTTGCTTCTTCATCTATTCTTTCGAATCCATAAAGCACGAAGCTAAAAAGTGTGGACACGGTCGCAATAAAGGAATCCACAGCTAAGACCATTAACACTGGCCATGCATCCTTGTATGTTTCTTTTAGGATTGTGAGGTATAAGTCTGGCAGTGTGAGGGCTCCGGCGGTCATGGGTATGGCGAACATTAAAACTGTTTTTATGGATGTTGTTATGTCGCTGCTGCTTTTCTCTGCTAAAAGTTTTGGGTATAAGGCGAAGGCTAGAAAGGACGAGTATGTTATTATGTTTGCTATTTGGAAGGCTGCGCCATAATTGCTTCTGGCTGTTTCTCCGCCGTATGTGAAGAGCATTATGAAGATGAAGGCGGCGATTTGGTTGCCCAAAACGTTGTAAATGTTTGCTATTGAGCCCTTCACCCACTCCTTAACGTATGCCCAATTAACGTTCTGTTTAAAATCTTCAACGTGAAGTTTCAGATAGTAAATTATTTGGGCTGCAATCGCTAGGGTTAAGCTTATTACGGCCCCTTCTAGGGGGCTTA
>Ga0272445_1002633_pt1 | contig 12123 bp, 13 predicted proteins | sample YNPCB0031_FD_194404 | JGI IMG/M metagenome (GOLD analysis project Ga0272445, IMG submission 194404) | Hot spring sediment microbial communities from Yellowstone National Park, WY, United States - YNP-CB-003-1 | ecosystem: Environmental > Aquatic > Thermal springs > Hot (42-90C) > Sediment... | reverse complement strand
CGGCGTCCTTCACAACGTCCAGCCCGAAGACCTCTACGACTCCGCTAGAGGGGACGAGCAACGTGGCTAGTATCCTCAGCATGGTGGTCTTGCCGGCGCCATTGGGCCCTATCAGCCCGAAGACCTCTCCCCTCTCGACGTTGAAGCTGATGCCCTTGAGGACCATTTTCTTGCCGAAGTACTTGACTAGGTTGGAGACTCTAACGGCCATAAGACCTGGGATAACCTGCGACGAGAGCCTGTTAAAACCTTTGTGTTTCGGCCTACGCTTAAAGCAGCTTTGGCCGCTCTCTTAGAGGCTCGACGGGATTCTGTGTTGAGACCGCTGTTGCTGATTTCTGACCCTCGATTTGTGAGACAGATGTACCGATGTACTCATGGTTAGCCAAGGATCCTCACCTCTTAGAGGCTAGCTCTAAATCGCGGCGCTCCACTTCGGTTGCTGTCGGCCCTCGGCGCATTCGTGGAACAGTTTATCAAGGAGTGGGCCGCGTTGGGAGTGTGAAGCCTATGTCGAGCGAAGAGAAGATCCGTGCTTTCTTGGACAAGCGCAACGTCTTCGCGGTGGTAGGGGCCAGCCGCGACCTTCAGAAGTACGGCCACCAGGTGTACAGAGACCTAAAGAGCGCTGGCTATAAGGTGTACCCGGTGAACCCGAGCGCCCAAGAAGTTCTGGGCGACAAGTGCTATCCAGACCTAAAAGAGCTCCCGGAAAAGCCCGACGTGGTCGTGACGGTTGTCCCCCCGCAAGTGACCGAACAAGTCGTCAGGGCTTGCAAGGAGCTTGGGATAAGGAGGGTGTGGATGCAGCCGGGCTCCGAGTCAGAGGAAGCGGTAAAGTATTGCAAGGAGAACGGCTTAGAGGTTATTTACAACATGTGCATAATGGTCGAAAGGAAGAGGAGGTAATGGTCACTTAGATTAGACTTAGCGCAGACACTCTAGTGCTTTTGCGATGAAACCTCTTAACACAAATCGAAACACCCTCTATGCGATGATGAGATTAACGCCTTTGCCCATTTTGCCTTCGGCATCTGATTTGATATCTAGCTACACCCGATGAGAAATTTATAGATTTACACAAATAAGCTTGGAGGTTATAGGATATGCCTTTTAAGACCATAACCATTACGCTCAAGGCCTACGAGACGTTGTAAAAGCTCAAGAGGCCAGGAGAGAGCTTTTCAGGCGTCTTTCCTAAGTTGGCAAGGAGTTCCCTGAACATTTTAGAACTAGCAGGAGCTTGGAGCGACGTTGCTCAAGAGGAAGCCGAAGACGTTTTAAAGAGCATCAGAGGCTTGGGCCTCATGGAAGCCCCAGCGAGGAAGATGGTGTTGGACACCGACGTCCTCGTAGACTTCTTGAGGGGGTCAAAGAGCGAGGTCGACTTCATTAAAAGGCTTAAAGCAGAAGGGGCAGAGCTTCTGGCGACGTCCATCAACATTTTCGAGCTGGCTTGGAGGACTTACAAGATCGGCAGGGTCAAGATCGAGACGTCCTCTAATTTAGCAAGGGCCTTGGAAGTCCTGAGTCTGTCTGAGAGGAGGCCTTGAGGGCTGGCGAGGAGATGGGGTATCTTGAGTCCATCGGAGTGCCCCATAGACTTGAGGGATGTGCTCATTGGAATTGTGACGAGGGATAGCAGAGTGTCGATAGCTACGGAAACGCGAAGCACTTTAAGAGAATTAGGGGCTTGACGTCTCGAGTACGAGAGGGATCGTGAAATCTCTTAGAAATCTTCAGTTTTCAGAAATCACTCGGGCGAGCACGTGTACGCGTGACGTCATGCGGCTTTCTAGACTCAACAAATAGGTGTTCGTTGAAGATACGTTTAATGCGGCCGCCGGGATTTGAACCCGGGTCCGCAGCGTGGCAGGCTGCCGTCCTAATCCAGGCTAGACTACGGCCGCCCCTTCTCTACATCGAAGGGGTAGATTATAGGTTTTTCTTCGCTCCTCTTAGTAGCCCCTCTATTTTCGACAAGTGCCTCGAGAGGTAGACCGCTTGGCTTGAAACCTCCATCAACGTTCCTCTCTCTACTACTAGGTGCCTTATCCTCACATCGGCCTGTGCTATCCTCTTCGCCTGCTCCGCGACTACGTGCAACTGCGTGCAGTGGGGCGAGCCATCCATTGTCAGTATTGTTATCGAGGAAGGTTTCGCATAGGCAATTATCGTGGCCACCTTGAAGCCTACCTTGTCCAAGTGCTCCTCGCTCATGCACACGGCGAGCGCCGCCTTCTCTTTGACGGCTTCTTCGAAGACCTCAGGGTGCTCCGTCGGCAAGCATTTGCTGTAGATGAGCAAGTCCTTTCCTCTCAAAAGGAGGCTCGTGACGCTTACGGACATCAACTCCAATTTCTCTTGCATGAAGTTATTTATGCTCTCGCTGGACGAATAAACGTTCACCACAATCTTGGGGCATCGCGATGTCCAAGAGGAGTGTCGCCGCCTTATCGCTATCCATGTCCCTCATAACCACGTCCATGGGCATAGCGAACCCGGTGGTCCCGCTCTACGCCAAGGACCTAGGGGCCACGTACACCGACCTAGGCCTGATAGGCGTGGCTTGGTCAGCGCCTTACTGCCTCTTCCCCGTGCTCGCCGGGCTCTGGAGCGATAAAGTAGGTAGGCTGAAGGTCTTCCTCGTGGGGGTGTTAACGAGTATCGTGGTGCCGCTACTCCTCTTGGCCTCTAAGTCGCCCCTAGACGTAGCGCTCGTGAGGCTCTTCCACGGCGTGGGCCTGTCGTTTCTATGGGTCCCGGGGGAGGCCCTAATATCCGACGTGACCAAGGAGGACAAGAGGGCTAGGCAGCTGGGCCTCTTCAACGCCTCGTGGGCCATGGGCTACTTCATCGGGCCTTTGATAAGCGCCTCCATCGTAGAGCGAGTGGGCTACGCTGGGGTCTTCTGGACCTCCTTCTACGTGGGCTTAGCATCGCCGCTGGCGCTCTTGTTGGCCGAGGGTGACGTTAAGCCGGGCCGGACGGCGGGAGGCGACGTGGTGAGCCGCGTAAAGGAGGCCCTCTCCAAGGGCTCGGCCCTCTACTTGGCGGTGACGTCGTCCAGCATAGTCATATCGATAATTTACAGCGTCTACCCAGCCTACCTCCGAGAGCTGTGCTTCACGGACTCCGAGGTGTCGCTCGTGGTGGGCGCGGTGGCCGCGGCGAGAGCTGCGGGCTTCTGGTCCACGACGGTCATCCCAGGCCTTAGCGAGAGGAGGGCAGTTTACTTCGGGTTATCTCTTCAAACGATGGCCTCGCTCTTCATGGTCCTCGCCCGCGACTTCGCCTCAGCGGCTTTGGCCGTGGCTATGGCTGGCTACGCTATTGGGGTCCTCGTGCCAGCGTCCACTTCGGCCATCTCTAGGACGCTCGGCAGAGAGTTCGGCCTGCCCCTCGGGATGATGGAGTCCATGTTCGGGATTGGATGGGTCGTGGGCCCGGGGGTCGGCGGGGTCTTGGCCGATTACTCCTCGTGGAGCCCTTCTCCGTACCTGTTCATGGCCCTCGTGAGCGCGACCTCGCTGGCCTACTTCGTTGCGAGATCTAGGTGGCGAGTGGAAGATTGATATGTCCCCCTACGCCGTGTCATTGCGTGAGCTTGGCTAAGCGGATCGACCACACGAACGTGAGGCCGGACGCCACGTTTCGCGACATCCAAGAGCTCTGTAGGGAGGCCCTCGAGCTCGATGTTAGGGCCGTGTGCGTCAACCCCTGCTACGTCAGCTACGCCAAAAAGCTCGTCGGGGACGAGCTATTGGTGTGCGCCGCAATAGACCTGCCCTTCGGCTCCTCCAAGATGGAGGTCAAGAGGAGGGCCGTCGAGGAAGCCATAGCCGACGGGGCCGACGAGGTGGACTATGTGGTGAACATAGGGATGCTGAAGAGCGGCTTCTTGGACTACGTTGTGCGAGAGGCGCGCGAGGTGCTCAAGGGAGCTGGTGGCCGCGTGGTCAAGGCGATAATCGAGGTAGGGTACTTGACCGTCGAAGAGATGGAATCAGTGGCGGTGAGGCTGGCCGAGGCTGGCGTCCACTACGTGAAGACGTGCACTGGCTACGGGCCTAGAGGGGTGACCGTAGAGGACGTCTTGGTGCTCAAGAGGGCTTTGAAGGGGAGGGCTGGGATTAAGGCGGCTGGAGGGGTAAGGGACTTGCGGGCGGCGCAAGCGCTCATCGACGCCGGGGCGGACATCATAGGGACGAGCGCTGCGAGGCGCATTTTAAGGCCCTAAAGGCTAAGGCTAGCTCTGAACAAGTACGTATAGCTCTAAGCGACTAACATCGCAGAACCCTTGCTTTGTACTTCTTCGACATGCGCGCAGAAGCTATTGAAGCATGTTATGCAACGGGGCTACGGTAGTAACATAAGTTACGGAGCTCGTCGCTAAGGTACTACCTTCCTACGCGGGCGATGAGCTGGCGTCAGCACTTAGAGATTATAACATCGACGCCCTCTTTGCCGAGCCAATTCAAGAAGTACGTAGTCGACAGCCCAGCCAAGCCACCAATGATTGCCACGTCAACTGCGATGACTTTGTCTACTAACTTCATCCTCTCACGGAGAGATTTGGGAATTCACTTAACTATAAAACTAATCGAGGCATAGGAGGCCCCTAGGCGACCATGCATCTTCTTCGCTTGAAGATGATGAAAAAACTTCATAGTGCTTTTACGCGATAATCTTCAAGCATTAGTACCGCGTTACAAGCATTGCTTGAATGCTTAGGCTAAGCTAGAGCAAGCACATGACTCGATAGTACGTTCTCGCACGATTAACAACGAACTTGCATGTTTAGCACAACGCTAATAATTCCAGCTTATCGAAAGTTCCCAGGGTGCGCAGGTGAAGCTCTACGAGCTCGAGAGCAAGGAAATAGCCGCGCGCTATGGCATTCCAACCCCCCGAGGACGCGTAGCAACGAACCCTCAAGAGGCCTCGCGAGTTGCTAGAGAGCTTGGACCGGTGGTATTGAAGGCGCAAGTACTCGTTGGCGGTAGAGGCCTTGCGGGTGGCGTGAAGATAGCCGGGAAGCCCGATGAGGCCTACAGCATCGCCAAAAGGCTATTCTCCAGTAGTATTCGAGGCGAGAAGGTAGAAAAACTCCTTGTCGAGGAAAAGGTGGGCATTAGCAGAGAACTGTATCTGTCGTTGACGGTCGACAGGGCCACTCGTAGGCCTGTATATCTTGTCTCGGAAATAGGCGGCATAGAGATAGAGGAGCTGGCTAAGAAGCATCCCGAGAAAATTCACAAGATATACGTGGATCCCGGCGTTGGCTACACCGACTACATGGCCAGGGAGGTTCTACAGACGCTCAAGTTAGCGTGGACCTTTCTTCAAGACATCGTTAACATCACGAGGGCCATGTACAGAATCATGACTGACTACGACGCTGAGCTTGTGGAGTTCAACCCCCTAGCGCTTACAAACGACAACAGGCTCGTAGCGCTCGACGCCAAGATAATCATCGACGACAATAGCCTCTACAGGCACCCGGAGTTACAGAAGCTACGTGGTAGAGAGCTGTCGGAGTACGAGAAGAGAGCCCGAGAGTTAGAGTTCAGCTACGTCGAGCTCGACGGCGACATAGGCGTTATTTGTAATGGTGCGGGCTCGACTATGGCCACTATGGACTCCATACTGTACTATGGCGGTAGACCAGCGAACTTCCTTGATATCGGTGGCGGCGCGCGTAGCGAGCGCATAAAGGAGGCCGTTAGGCTGATGCTCATGCACCCTAGATCGAGGGTCCTACTGATAAACGTTTTTGGCGGCATAACGAGGTGCGATGAGGTGGCCATGGGCATCATCGAGGCTATAAGAGAGGTAGGTGCTCGAAAGCCGATTATCGTAAGGATGTTGGGCACGAATGAAGAAGAAGGCCGGAGGATTCTAAGAGAACGCGGCATTGAAATTTACGATGAGATGGACGATGCTGTGAAGGCGGCCGTCGAGCTGGCGAAGGGGTGATATCCATGGGCATACTCGTGAACTCTTCCACAAAGGTGCTAGTTCAGGGCATCACCGGGAGAGAGGGTAGCTTCCACACTAAACTAATGCTGGAGTACGGTACGAAGGTGGTTGCCGGAACTTCGCCCGGCAAAGGTGGTAGCTACGTCCACGGCGTCCCGGTATACGATACAGTCTACGAGGCCGTGAGAGAGCAGGGCCCCATCGATGCTTCAATAATTTTCGTGCCAGCTAGGCTCGCTAGCGACGCCGTCTACGAGGCTGTGGATCACTGGCTGAGAGTTGTCGTCGTGATAACCGAGGGCATACCATTGCACGACGAAGTCAAGTTCGTGAACTATGCTAGAAGTAGGGGCGTCGACGTGGTGGGTCCAAACACTCCCGGCGTCATGACCGTTGGTGAATGCAAACTAGGCATCATGCCCGCACAGGTATTTGCACGCGGTTACGTGGGGCTGGTCTCGAGAAGTGGCACATTAACGTACGAGATCGCTAGAGAGCTCGGCAAGCGAGGCTATGGGATCTCGACCGTAGTCGGGCTGGGCGGGGATCCCGTTACGGGCCTTGACTTCATAGACGTTTACGAGAGATTCTTCAAGGACTCGGAGACCAAAGCGGTGGTCTTAATAGGCGAAATCGGCGGCGATGCTGAAGAGAGGTTCGCACGCTATTATACAAACCTCGGGCCTAGGAAGCCCGTAGTGGCCTACGTGGCTGGTAAAGCAGCTTCTCCCGGTAAGCGCATGGGCCATGCAGGGGCGATAATATCGATGGGCGTGGGCGACTACACATCCAAGAGGGCAGGTCTCGAAAGCGCTGGTATTCCTGTGGCCGACACACCATCGCAGGTACCCGATTTACTAGAGAAAGTTCTTGGAAAGTGATTTGACCGCAAACCCAACGGCATCGTGTGATGCCTGTCCATAGGCTCGCCTACTGAGGTTAACTCTAAGCCGAGTAGGCGATCGAGGACTGAGCGCCCACCAAGTGAGCCATGGCCCAAAGGTGGCTGAGAGAACCGCGCCAAAGGATATTGCCGATGAGAGGCGTCCTCGCAAGGTCTTAGTTAGTGGAGATGACGGGATGTCAGAAAGGAGCTCTAGAAGTTGCCCATGAGATTGCTTTTGTCATTCTCCAAAGAGACATGCGAAGCCCTGGTATCCGTAGAGGAGGTTAAAGTTGCTTAGTAGTTAATCATAAGGCAATAGCAATCAAGAGACGAAGAGATGCCGATGGCTTCTCGCGCCTTTTTATGAGGAAAGCTTTATTTGAGAGAAATCACATAACATAACGATCTTGCTATGAAGAGGACCGTTAGAGCATTCGTTCAAATCCTCACAGTGTTGCTGGCCCTAACTCTTGTAATCGGTAACGCGTCTGTAGCCCGCGAAGACGAGGGGTTAGTAATTTACAGCCCCGTCTTGGGCATCAAGTCTGAGCCGAAGAGGCTCTCGATCCCCCTAACCATCACCAACCTGCTGGGAGAGAGTAGAGAGGTTTCATTCAACATTTCCTACCCAAAGGGTTGGAGTTGCGACGTTTTCTATGGGGACTATGGCATCTCAAAGATTTCCTTAAGGAGTCGCGAGTCAATGAACCTGACTCTGGTCATCGAGCCAAGTTCGAACGTAACCGCTGGAAGCTACAGCATAGTCGTCACAGCGCTTAGCGGTCAAGTGAAATCGAACGCTCTAAAGATAGACGTCGAGATAATCAAGCCTAGCTTAGGCATAGAGCTTACAACGACTTCTGCGGAGGTCACGGGCTCGCCTGGATCTGTGTTCTCCTTCTCCTTCAACATCAAGAATAACTACTATAGAGACCTAACACTGGGGCTATCGGCCGAGGTGCCAGAGGGTTGGTACAGTCTAGGGTTCCTGCCCTCGTCTTATGAGACCAAGGTTATCTCTGACGTCGCTGTTAGGGCTCGCTCCACGTATTGGGGGGTAACTCTACAGGTTTGGTGCCCTGAGAGCGTCAAGCCAGGCACTTACCCAGTGAGCGTCACGGTCTCGGAGCCCTCCGAGGGCATACGCGAGAAGCTCGAGTTCAGGGCCGTGGTCACCGGGACGGCGAAGGTAACTCTCAAAACCGAGGGCGGCCTCCTGAGCTATAACGTCGAAGCTGGGAAGACAGTGGAGATACCCCTCATAATTGAAAACACGGGGACCCTGCCGCTACGAGATATAAGCCTCTACTCCTACGCTCCGAGCGGCTGGAAGGCCGACATCACTCCAGACAAAATAACCGCGTTACCAGTGGGGGAGAATGCTACTGCTATCCTCTATCTAGAGCCTCCACCTGGAGCGATAGCGGGCGACTACTCCATTAACGTACGCGCTTGGAGCATGGAGGCTTCTCACGAGATCACGTTGAGGATCACGGTGACTAAGGCCACGTATTGGGGGATAGTGGGCGTGGTGGTGGTAGTTGGCGCAATCTTCGTGCTAATCTTCGTGTCCCGGAGATATGGTAGGCTATGAGCGAGAGAGACGTGGTGATAAAGGCCGTTAACCTCACCAAGAAATATGGAGACTTCGTCGCAGTCAAGAACTTAAACCTCAAGGTGTATGAAGGGGAGTTCTTCTGCCTACTGGGCCCGAATGGCGCTGGCAAGACAACGACTTTCCTCATGCTCCTTGGTCTAACTCGCCCCACGTCTGGATCTGCTTGGGTTTGTGGCTATAACGTGATAACCCACCCAATCGAAGTTAGGAAGAGAGTGGGGTTCGTTCCTGAGGCTCCCGGCCTATACGACGACCTGACGGCGAGAGAGAACTTGGCATTTACAGCGAATTTAAATAACATACCGAGGGGCGTTAGAGAAAGGAAAATAGAGGAGCTCCTCGAGAAGGTCGGGCTTCTGAAGTGGGCCGATGAGAAGGTGGGCAAGTTCTCCAGGGGCATGAAGCAGCGATTGGCAATAGCGGACGCCTTGGTAAAGGACCCCAAGGTCTTGATCTTAGACGAGCCGACTGCAGGCGTCGACCCCGCTGGCTCGGAGGAAATACTGTCGCTACTTAAAACCTTGACGAGAGATGAGGGGATAACAGTCCTCATGTCGTCCCACCTCCTGCACCACGTCGAGAAGTACAGCGACAGGATCGCGATTATGAATAGAGGGGAGATCGTGCGAGTGGGTAGCGTTGGCTCCTTGACGAAGGGGGAGAACGTGATTGAGCTAGAGCTGGTGGAGGTTAATGAAGACCTCGTATCTAGGATACGCGAGCTCCACGACGTCAAGAGCGTTGAGCGGCGCGGGAACAAGATCGTGATAGTAGCGGACGAGGACATTAGAAAGGAGGTGTTAGAGGCTATGTCAGGGGACCTGAAGAAGGTGCTTGGAATGAAGTTCATACCAAGCTTAGAGAGGGTCTATGCAAGGTACGTGGGGGAGGACGCAGGTGGGAGTTAGGTCTATAGTGAGGAAGGAGGTCGTTGAGCACTTAGGCAGTAGAAGATTCCCCTTGCTATTCGCGCTTATACTTTTATCCGGGCTGGCGACGGCGTACTTCGGCGTCCAGTCTGTTGCCCAGACGGGGGTCAAGGAGACCGAGCAAGAGATAGCGTTCTTAAGGCTATTATCGGGTGCAACCGGGTCCCCACTACCGTCCTTTGTGTACTTCGTGGGACTCTTCGGCCCCATAATCGGCATAGCCCTCAGCTTTGACTCCATAAACAGGGAGATCGCTAGTGGCTCGATGCTGAAGATGCTTTCAAACCCGATACGCAGGGACAACGTCATCGTCGGAAAAATCGCGGCTGGTCTGTTGGTAATATTGTTGCTGATATCTTGTGCCACTAGTTTGGTCGTGGGCTTCACAATGTTGATTGCTGGCTTCGGGCCGGGCATAGAGGGGGCCTTTCGAATCATATACTTCGTCTTCGCATCCTTTCTGTACATCGGGTTTTGGTTCGGAATAGGGCTCCTATTCTCAATAATCTTCAGAAGGACGACGACTTCAGCGTTGGCTTGCATCTCGCTGTGGGTCTTCTTTACCATCTTCGTCTATTGGATTATAGACATCATAGCGATAGAGGTTGCCGGTCTGAGATATTACTTCCCGAGCCCGCCGCTCGCCGCGTACGTGCAATACCTTGAGATTAGAGAGGCCCTTTCGAGGATAAGCCCGCTTACGCTATATGCAGAGGCCGCAAGCGCTTTACTGAACCCGGAGATAAGATCCTTAAGCATTTTCTATTACTACGCGGAGAACCTCCCGACCCCGCAACCTCTTAGTCTGGACTTGAGCATTGCCCTAGCCTGGCCCTCGTTCTCGGCATTAATAGCGGCCTTCACCGTAATCCTAACACTAAACATAATAACGTTTATGCGAGCGGAGATTAGACCAGCGTGGGCCTAATCTTCGTTTAAACTCAACTCGCTGTCGTGCTGCACACAAAGCTGAGGTCCGGCTAGTCATGGCGTTTTGGGCACGTCGTTGGGGGAATTATGTGACACTATGTTAGAAGAGTTGAGAAGACAAGGCGAGGATTTTCCGTCATGAATCAGCTAGTACGGGAGGAGTGGTCAGGCTCGGGGGAGGACAAGGTCATAGGGCTCAAGAGACGCAATAGAATGTTCGAGAGACATGCTTAGGAAATAGCAAAAGTTGAGGGAAGACATGCTAACCAGCCTTAAGAGGCGTACGAGAAAACGGCGAAGCTTAAGGAGCGTCAAAAGATGCTTGGGTGATAGCGCAGGAGCAGGAAAGGCGGAGCTATGCGAGAGCTACGAAAGGCTCGAGGACGTCTTGATGAGTAGCTTTGCAGAGTACGAGCAACTTCGTTGGCATCACTTTCGAGGGGCTTAAAAGAAGTTCTCGACAGCTGGATGATGTGCAACCTTGGCAGGATCTTTTAGTCGAGTCCTTTTAGTCTTAACTACTAGACATTAAAACTTTTTAGAAATCTTCAGCGTCAAGTAATCTTAGCATACGAGGCCTCTTCTTAGACCCGAGTAGCTAAGTAACGTAAAATTAAGCGTCGTAGCGAAGCACTTTTTAGAATGAAACTCCTTAAAAGCCCGTGACATTCTCATAGCCGCCTTGAACTTTCATCTCGATATCTTGAAGGACCAAGGGATCTTTAAGTTGTTTGTAAAGTGCTTTACTATCTCTTTTTATTTTTAATCTCCCCAAAGACTCTTGGCGATTAGCAACAAATGACTATTTATGACAACGCTTTTTTCCCTCGGCGCGAAGGGCCCTTTAAAATTCTCCGAAATACGTTTTAGAGATTATGGGCTAAAAAGAAGTCCATGTATGCTTAGCGATCAAGTAAGGGGGTGGTGCGGGGGGTGGGATTCGAACCCACGAAGGCCTACGCCACGGGATCTCTCATCTGACCTCGAGCGAGTAAGATCTTAAGTCCCGCCCCTTTGTCCGCTCGGGAACCCCCGCACCCTTAGTGCGACTCCCTGTAGGGACTTAAAAAGCTTGATGTAAAGCGCGTTCGCCTTTTTATCGCTAGCCACAACAATATGAGTGGGTGCGTACTTGTGGGGCTCTTTGAGGCTAGGAGCGTGGAGTGGAGAGATGGAGTTGTGCGGCTCATAGACCAGAACGCCTTGCCTTGGGAGTTGCGGTACGTGGAGTGCAGGAGCCCGGAGGAGGTTGCGAGGGCCATAAAGGACATGATCGTGAGGGGGGCCCCAGCTATAGGGGTCGCCGCCGCCATGGGGATTGCGCTTGCGGCCTATTACTCAAACGCCAAGGACTTGGAGGGGCTCCTGAGGGACGTCGAAGAGGCGGCTCGAGTGCTGTCCAAGGCAAGGCCGACGGCGAGGAACCTCTCCTGGGCTATTGAGAGAATGACGAGAGCCATCAGGAGGGCCCAGAGCCTCGAGCAGGCCAAGAGGGTCGCCGTGGAAGAGGCCATTAGGATGGCGGACGAGGACGTGGAGGTGAACAAGAGGATAGGCGAGATAGGGGCCTCTCTGATAGAGGACGGCGACACGATACTGACCCACTGCAAACAGCCGGGCTGAGCAACCCGGCTGGCAGATTGCGGGAGCGCTGGCGACGGTGGGGTACGGCACAGCCCTAGGCGTGATTAGGAGTGCCGTGGCTCAGGGAAAGAAAGTAAGGGTCATAGCTACCGAGACGAGGCCGAGGCTACAAGGGGCAAGGCTAACGGTCTACG
>Ga0272445_1002632_pt1 | contig 12123 bp, 17 predicted proteins | sample YNPCB0031_FD_194404 | JGI IMG/M metagenome (GOLD analysis project Ga0272445, IMG submission 194404) | Hot spring sediment microbial communities from Yellowstone National Park, WY, United States - YNP-CB-003-1 | ecosystem: Environmental > Aquatic > Thermal springs > Hot (42-90C) > Sediment... | reverse complement strand
TGGGGCTGGGCCCGGAACGCCCGGGAGACGCGGCGGATCCGGGAGGCGCTGGAGGCCTGGGCGCTGCAGGAGCTGGCCCGCCGGCGGGAGCAGGAGGCCCGGGAGATCCGGCCGCCGGAGGACCTGATCGCCTTCCTCTCCGGCCTTCTATCGCATGCGGAGGACGGCGCCGGCCCGCTTCGGATCTTGGAGGCCTCCCCGATCCCTGGGGAGCCCGCCTTCCGCGTCGAGACCGATCGGGGAACGTGGATCCTCTCGCCGGCTCTCCCTCCGGGCCGTCGGGGGCTCCCGGTGGACGCCCTGACCACGGGGGACCGATGGGTGGCGGAGCGGCTGCGGCGGGCCCGGCTGGCGGCTGCGGATGGGGTGACCGTGCCACAGGTGGAGCGCTGGTGGCTGTTTGAGGAGCGCCGCTTCGGCGTGTCCGAGTGGCGCGCCTCTTTGCGTCGATTCCCGTTTATCCGGAGGTGAACGATGAAGCGCTTTCTTCCTGTCGCCGCGGCAGGGATCGTGTTCCTCCTGTCCCTGGCCATGCTCCGCCCGGAGCCGACCCGGAAGGTCGTGGTGGCCGCCGCGGACCTTCCGGCCGGATGGACGATCCGGCCGGAGGACGTGGCGCTGCAGGAGGTCCCCCAGCGCATGGTTCCCGCCGACGCCCTTGCCAATCCTGACGCCGCGGTGGGCAAGACCGTCCGGATCAGCCGGGCGAAGGGGGACATCCTCCGGGAGTCCGTCCTGGGAGCTCCGGTGGTCCTGGGGCCGGATGAGCGGGCCATCGGGGTGAAGGTTTCGGACGCCTCCGGGCTGGCCGGGTCGCTCCAGCCCGGGATGCGGATGGGGGTGGTGGCCGTGATCTTCTCCGAGATGGGCCGCGGTGCCTTCTCCAAGGTCACCGTAGAGGGCCTCCGCGTGCTTTACGTGTCGCCGGAGTTCGCCGCCTCGGTCCCCGAGCCACCGCCGTCGGCCACCGGCGGGATTCCGCTGGCCTCGCTCCGCCAGCGGCGGCCCGAGGGGACGGTGGTCCTGGCCGTCCCCACGAAGCCCATGCCGGTGCGCTATGTGGCGGACGGGAGGGAGGAGGAGCGGAGCGTCAACGCCCTGGAGCTTCTCGCGGCCCTCAACGCCGCACAGAACGCTGCCCTCTCCCTCTACGTCGCGCCGGGGGAGGGGATCGGAGCGATCCCCAGCCAGGGCCTGTTCCTGGAGGAGCTGGTGCCGTCCGGCGTGCTGACCCAGACCTGGGGCTTCTCGCGTTGAGTTTCGAGTTCGGGAACCCATGAAAGGGAGGCGCCATGAGCGAGGTGACCGTGCTGCTGGCCGGGCCGCCCCAGCGAGTGATGGGGTGGTATTCGGCCCTGATGAACGATGCGCGCTTCCGTGTCCTGTCCTTTGCCACCGACCCCAATGACTTCCAGGCCAAGCTGGCCGCCCGGCCGGAGGTAGTGATCCTGGATGCGGCGCTCTTCCCCGGCCCCCGGCCGCTTCTGGAGGCCCTCACAAAGGTGGCCGGCGTGGCCTACGTGCTGCTTCCTCTCCAGGCCGACGCCACTGTTCGGGAACAGGTCGCCGCGATCCCGGCGGTGAAAGGGGTCTTCGTGGGGGACATCAACCTCCTGGAGGCCCTTGGGGATATCTACGCCGCCGCCACAGCCCGGCGGACCCAGGCGCCGGACCTTGCCTGGGCGGCCCGGGAGGGAGCCTCCGTGGTGACGGGACTCCGGATCCTCACGGTCTGGAACCAGGCGGGGGGGACCGGGAAGTCCACGGTGGCGGCGGCCCTGGCCCTGGAGGCTGCCCGCCGGGGGCTGCCGACGCTTCTGGTCGGCCTGGGAGCCCCGGATCCGCTGCCCCTGCACCTGGGCCTGGAGGCGGTCCCTAACATCATGGGGTGGGCGGCCAATCCCACCCGGGAAGGGCTGAAGGGCGCCCTCCAGAAGGTGGGGGACCTCATGGTCCTGGTGGGATTCCCGGACGTCATCGCCGAGGCCCGGATGATGGGCCTGCGGCCGGAGGACCCCGCCAGCCTCAACCAGCTGGCCATGACCGCCGCCTACGGGGGGTTCGCGGTGGTGATCTTCGATGCGCCCCCGGAGGGCCTGGCCCCCATGGCCATCTCCGCCAGCAATTCCCTGCTCCTGGTGGCCCGGCCCACGGTGGCCGACGCATGGTGCAGCGTGGAGGCTGTCCGCACGGTGGCGGAGCGCTTGGCCGGCCAGCACCGGATCCCGCCTGAGGGGATCCTGGTAGCCCTGAACCGGGTCCGTTCCGGAGGGATGTCGGCCGGGGAATGGCATGCCGCGGCCTCCAGGGCTCTGGGCCGGCCCTTTCCCCCGGTGGTGGCCACGATCCCGGAGGACCCGGCCGTGGAGGAGGCCCAGAACGCCGGCAAATCCCCCCTTCACGCTTCGGACCATGTCGCGCGGGCCATCCATGTGCTGGCGGACGCCCTGTTCGGGAAGGGCGGCGCCGTCCCCGAGCGGCGGGGGATCTTCAACATCCGGATCCGGCTGAGGTGAGCGATGTGGACGCGGGTGGCGCAGAGCCTTTCGCGGGAGCAGGAGGAGGAGGTTGTCGCGGAGGCCATCCAGGCGATGGGCAAGCTGGCCCTGGCCGAGATCCGGGACCGGGCGCGCCTGATGGAGCGCGCCCGGGCGGCGGTGGAGGCGGTGCTCTCCCGCAGGGGCCTGGTGGCCATGCCCGATCGGGTCCTGGCGATGGCCCAGGCGGTCGCCGCCCGGGCGGGCGGACTGGGCTTCCTGGAGGCCCTGCTGCCCCCGGCCCGGACGGATCTCTCCGAGATCGCTGTCACCCCCGACGGGAAAGTCTGGGTGCTCAAAAAAGGGGCGCGACACTTCGAGGACACCGGCCTCCGCCCCTCGCGGGAGGAGGTCTGGCGGGCGGTGGAGACCCTGCTGGCCCCTCTGGGCCGATCCCTCTCGGAGGCCACCCCCTCCGTGGACGCCCGGCTGCCGCGGGCTCCCGGCTTCTCCGGCGCCCGCATCAAGGCGATCCACCCGGCGATCTGCCCCGGGGAGTTCCCATCCATCAACATCCGCCTCTTCGAGGCCAGGCCTGTCACCCCGGAGCAGATCATCGCCTGGGAGATGGCCCCCGAGCCGGTGGTGCGGGCTCTGGTGGAGGCGGTAGGCCGGGGATGCCGTGTGCTGGTGATCGGGGGGACGGCCACCGGGAAGACCACGCTGCTTTCGGCCCTCTGCGCCGGCATCCCGAAGGAGGCCCGGATTGTGAAGATCGAGGATCCCGAGGAGATTTTTCTTGATCACCCCCATGTGGTCACCCTGGAGGCCCGCCCAGCCCCGCCGGGATCCGCTATCCCACCCTATACAGTGCGGGATGGCGTGGACGACGCCATGCGGATGAGCCCCAGCTGGCTCATCGTGGGGGAGGTCCGGCGGGGGGATGCCGCCATGGCCCTTTTCCGGGCTCAGATGAGCGACCACCCGGGGCTCTCTACCTTCCACGCCGAGGGGCCGGAGGAGGCGGTCTTTCGATTGGCAGTCATCATGTTCGCCGACGTGGGGGTCCGCATGGAGGCCGCCAAGGCCATCTTCGCCCAGGCCGTGGACCTGGTGGTCCAGGTGGGCTGGCGGGATGGGAAGAGGCGGATCCTGGGGGTCTGGGAGCCGGATCGGGCCCTCCACGGCGGGGATATCAAATTCCGCAGGCTCTGGCTATATGGAGAGCCGGAGATGGCTCCCATTACCCGGAGGTAGGCGATGGCCGAGATGGCGCAAATCGGGATCCTGGCCGCCGCGGCCTCCGCGGCCGCGATGGCCTTCTTTGCCGCCCGGGCCGCTGGCAAGTGGATCGTCTCCCGTCGCGCCGCTGCCCGGCTGGCCGCCTTCCAGGTCTCCGGAGGGAGGGACATCCCGCCCGTTTCCGAAGCCTTCCGGATCCGGCTGGCCTTTCCCTTCGCCCCGGAGGGCCGGGAGGCGGAAACGTTCCTCGCCTTCCGGCTGGCGGCTGCCGGCCTGGCCGCCGGGGCGCTGCTCTTTCTGGGCCTCCCGCCGGTGATGGCGCTGGCGGCGGGGCTCCTGGGGTATCTGGCCGCGGAGGAGTTTGTGCGGTCACGGTGGGAGAGATTCGTCCGGGAGGTTGAGGCGGGACTTCCGGTCTTCCTGGAGCGGATGGCTGCCATGATCCAGATCACCCCCCACATCCTGGTGGCCGTGGGGGAGCTGGCGGAGGCCATGGAGGAGAGTCCGCTGCGGGCCTGGCTCGAGCGGTTCCTGGCCCGCGCCCGCCAGGGGGAATGGGCCGCTATGGAGGAGGAAGCCTCCCGGATCTCCCCCTCCCTGGGCCTGGCGATCTTCCTCGTCCGGCGGGCCCATGAGACCGGCGGGCCTGGCTATGGCCAGGCCCTGGCCGCCGCCGCCTCCCGGCTCTCCGGGATCCTGGCTGCCCGGGAGGCCGCCCGGGCGAAGGCGGAGGGAGTGATGGGCGCGGTGCGGACGATGGCCCTGGCCCTGGCGGGGGTGCTGTTCCTTTTCCTGGGCAATCCCATGATCCGGGAGGCGGTCGCCCATCCCTTCGTCCAGATTGGCTACGCGGCGGCCATGGGCGTGGCCGGCTATGGGTTTTTCTTCATCCGGGATATGGTGCGGGAGGCGATATGATGCCGAAGGTTCTTTTCGCCCTGATCGGCGCGCTGGCGGCGGCCTTCGCCGCCTACTTCGCGGCCCGCTCGCTTTCTTTCGGTCCCCGGGCGGCCCGCCGCCTGGAGGCCTTCGCGGGGGAGAAGGAGACGCTGGCCGACCGGGTGGGGAGCCGCCTGGCTCGGATCCTGGGGCTCGATCTGAACGCCTGGGCGCTGCATCTGCAGTGGATCGCGCTGGAGGAGCTGCGCCCGCCTCCCCCGCCAACGGCCCTCCTCGGCCAGGGGCTGCTGTGGGCCCTCCCGGGGCTGGGGGCGGCCGTTCTCCTCGGATCTACAGTCTTCCTGGCGGCGCCGATTCTGCTCTTCGCCTTCCCGTTTCTGCGGACGCGAGGGAGGGCGAACCGGGTGCGCCGCAGGGTTCGACGGGAGATCCCGGAGCTGGCCACCCTGATCGCCTCAGAGCTTTCGGCGGGCAACGCGCCCGATCGGGCGCTGGAGCGCGCGGCGGAGCGCCCGGGGCCGCTGGCCCGGCTCCTGGATATGGCGCTGGCCGAGGCCGCCCGCACCGGACGTCCTCTCTTCTCCCGGGGGCCGACGCGGGGGATCCTGGTGGAGGGCCTCCGCCGGATGGGGGACGATGCCCTCAACGCCTTCGCCGTCCAGCTGGACATGGTGGCGGAGAAGGGGGCGGCGGGGGCAGAGCTCATGGGGAGCATTGCCGAGGCCCTGGCCCGGGAGGAGCAGGCCCGGGCCATGCGGGCGGCGGAGCGGCTGGAAAGCGACCTGGTGATCCCAGCCGCCCTCTTCTTTTTCATCCCCTTCGTGACCGTTGTGATGCTGCCGCTTCTCATTTCCCTGTCCGCCGCCTTCCGATGACGGCAATCGCCTCGTTCGGCTGGATGCTCCTCGCCATGGTCCGGACGGCGGCCGCCTTCCGGACCGGGGACCCCATGTTCCTCCTGGCGGCGGCCCCGGCGGCGCTGACCGCCTTCCGTCTGGTCTTCCGTCGGGAGGCGAAGCGAGAGGCCCCGCCTCTTCCGCGAGCGGTCGCCTGGGCCGGGGCGGTCCTTCCCCTCTTTCTCCAGCATGGCGCCCGGCCATCCCCCCTCGTCGCGTGGGGGGCAGCCGCCGGGGGACTTCTGCTCTCCACGTGGGCGATCGTCTCCCTGGGGGATTCCTTCGGCATAGCGCCGGCCTATCGGGGGCGGATCGTGGAGAAGGGGCCCTACCGGCTTCTCCGGCATCCGGCGTATGCTGGGGAGCTTCTGGCCATCGCGGCCTTCGTGGCCGCTCATCCGACCCGGATGAATCTTGTCCTTCTGGCGGCCATCGCGGCCGGGATGATGACCCGCGTCCTCTGGGAGGAGCGGATCCTGAGCGAGGACCCCACTTATGTCGCCTACGCGGAGCGGGTGCGATGGCGGATGCTGCCCTTCATCTGGTGATCCTGGCCTGGCTGGGAACGGCGGCCTTCCTGGACATCCGCTTCCGGCGGCTTCCCTCGTGGCGGTGGAACCTCTTCTCCCTTCTCGCGGCCGCCCTCTGGGCCGGCCTCCGGGGCGGATGGGTGGCGCCTGCGGCCGTCCTCTGGGCCGTCCTGCTTCCCCGGCCCTGGTATTTCCTTGCCCTTTCCCTTCTGGGCCTCCCGGAGGCCCAGCCCATTCCGATCATGGCCGGAGCGGCTTTCCGGGCGGCGTGGGAGCGGGGGTGGCTCGGCGGAGCCGATGCGTGCGCGGCGCTGGCGTTGCTTCTGGTCTTCCCGGACCCATTGATGCTGGCCTTGCTCTCCATAGCCCTCGCTGTCGAGGCCTGGGTCTTCCGCCGCCAGGGGGAGCGGCGCTTCCCCGGGCTGGCCGGGCTTTTGGGGGCGGCCCTGATCCGGGCCATGATGTGGGCGGCCGGTCTGACTTGACAAACCATGGGGGACTGATGTATTCTGATAGCCGAAAGGCGATCCCGCTGGGAGGTGGGATCGCCTTTTTTATTTCCATCCGGGAGGCAAGGATGCTGCGGATGATCCTGGATGTCCGGGCCGATATGGCTGAGAAGGCTGTGGTCATGTTTCTCATCATCCTGGCCGCATTTGCTGCGTTCCAGTTCCTCGGCGTGCGGATCTCCGATGTGGTCAATGCGGTTGCGAATGGCATCTGATACTCGCGGCGACATGGCGGAGGCGGCGGTCACGCTGCCGGTGGTGCTGCTGGCGGCGCTGCTGATGATCAACGGGGCCATGGCCGGCTTCGCCGCCGTCAACGCCGCCAACGCCGCCAACATGGGCGCCCGCATGGGCTCCGTCGCCCAGGGGAACGCCGTGGCGGTCGCCGTGGCGGCCGCCCAGGATGCCCTCTCCCACGCCCCGGTGGGGACCTATCGGGTGCGGGCTTGGGGCGGCGGCGCCCCGGGCGTCCCCATCGTGGTCCAGGTGGAGTGGGAGGTCCCCTCGTTCCTCGGAGGCCTCACCGCCTTCTTCGGACGGGCGGGGCCCGCGAAGTTCTCCGGGACCGCCACCGCCGTGTGGAGGGGAGAGGGATGGTGAGGGAGCGCGGATATTCGATGGCCTGGTGGGCGGTGATCCTCGCCACCGTCTTCGTGCCGCTCCTGGCCCTCTCCATCGACATCACCCGCCTCCTCTACGTCCGCGTCCGAGTCCAGGCGGCGTCCGACGCCGCCTGCGAGGCCGCGGCCAACACGGCGGACATCCCTGCTTGGCGGGAGGCCGGGATCCGGCGGATCGATCCCGGGAAGGCGGTGGCCAACGCGGCCTACGCCTTCTACCGGACCGTCGCGGAGGCCGGGATTGTGCGCTACTCCCCGACCCTCTCCCGCCTGGAGATCGCCGGGGACACGGCCCGGTGCCGGGCGGAGGCGATCGTGCAGTCCTTCATCCTGCCCATCCCCCTCCGGGCCTGGGCGGAGTCGGAGGCCCAGATGCGCTATCGCTGATCCGGGGCGCCATCCCGTCCGGCCGGTCGGCGGCGTCGGCCGGGCCGCCGACCACTTCGGCCGGGGCCGACTTCTTCCGTGGAGGCGACCATGCGCGGGATGGCCTCCTGGATGTGGATCACCCTGCTGGAGCTCCTGGTCGGGATGCTCTTCGCCGACCTGGTTGCCCAGAGGCTCCAGCAGACGGCGCGGGTGATATCCGGCCTGCTTTCGTGGTAATTCCATGGATCCGGCGGCCACTCAGGCCGCCGGGGAAAGCTACCCGCCCGCATGGTGGAGATCGAGCTCGACCCGAGGCTGTCCAGAATCGCCCCGGTCGTCCTGGCCGGGATGGCGGCCATGGCCCTGGCTCTCTTGGCCATCGCCGGGCGCTCCGTCACCCCCGTGGACGCCACCGGGCACCCGCGGATCCTGTCCTACGCCGACTGGCAGGCCCTTAAGGCCGAGCGGGCCTTCCGGGCGGAGCGGGACCGGCTGCGGCGGGCCGTGGAGGAGCTGGCCGGGATCCTGGAGGCCCGGCCCGATCCGGTCCGGGCGATGCTGGTCCGGGACCGGATCCTGAAGGAGGCCGCGATGGGCCATCCCGCCCTGGAGCAGGCCCGGAGGAAGCTGCGCGCCGCGGCGGAGGCCGTGGCAGCCTGGGCCTCCGGGGGGACAGGCCGGGAGGAGGCCGTGCGGGCGGTTCAGGAAGCCGTGGAGGCGTTGCGGTGATGGAGCATGTGCGGGACGGGCTGCTCGCCGGGTTGCTGCGGGCCGAGCGGGAGCTGCGGCAGCTGGCGGAGGAGCGCGCGCGGGAGCTCCTGCGCGTGCTCGTGGAGGTGGCCGCCCGGGTAGATGGAGCGGTCATGGAGGAGCATCGGCGCCGGGATCCCCGCGCCCCGGAGAGCTGGGGCGCGGAGGAGTGGCGACGCTTTTTTGCCAGCGTCCTGGAGCCACGATGGTCCGCGCCCATAGGGGAGGCCGAGCGGATCCAGACGCTGCGGGCCCGGATTGCCGAGCTGGAGGAGGAGATCCGGCGGCTGCAGCAGGAGAACGAGCGGCTCCGGGAAGCCCTGCGCCGCCAGCCGCGCGCGGAGAAGGAGGAGCGGGCGCCGGAGAAGCCGGCGGCCTCATCCGGATCCGCCCCATCGGACCTGTGGGATCCGTATTTCGACTTCGAGTTCCCCGCCCTTCCGGCCGCGCCGCCCCCGCGCTTCGCTTCCCTGCGGGAGCGGTGGCGGCGGGGAGCGATGGCCGTGGCGGCGGTGGCGGCCGGCATGAGCGTGCGGCAGGAGGTGATGGACCGGGTCGCCCGGGCGGAGGGGATCGGGGAGCGGAGCGGATCCCTCAAGCGGCTGATCGAGTCGCTGGCGGAGGAGGAGTTTCTGGCTGCCCGCACCCTGGAGGTCCATCTCGGGCCGATGCCGTCCCGGGTGGCGGTGCTGGAGCTCGGCCCCCGGGGACGGGAGCTGGCGGAGGCCATGGGATGGACAGTCCGGGAAGGAGATCTGGGGCGGCTGCGGCGGCTGCATCGCGGGGATGAGCTGGAGGCCCACGCGGCCGCGGCGCTCATCTTCCTCTACCAGGCGCGGGCCCGAGGCTGGCGGGGCATGGCCATGCCGGAGGTCGAAGGCCCCGCCGTCCCCGACGCCGTGGTGGAGAAGGGAGAGCGGCTATATGTGGAGGTGGAGCGATCCGGGGAGGAGAAGCCGGAGAAGTGGCGGAACCTGACCGCCCTGCAGGGGCGCGTGGCCCTCTGCGCCCCTAATCCAAAAATCCGCGATCGATTGGTCGCGGATTGCCGAATGATGGGGCTTTCCGGAGCCGCCACTGATCTCCTCTCCCTGCTCCAGGGTCATGAGGACCTGTGGATCGAGAGGTGGTGAGATGAACCAGGTGACCGCGTTGTGCGAGATCATAAAGGTCTGGACATACGACAGCGATCTTAAAGCTCGTGTAAGGATGCGCCGACCCGGGTTCATTGAGCCCAAGCGGGAGGGACCGTGGGACTTCGCCACCGTGGTCTTCCCGCGCGGGAAGGCGATGCGGCTGGACATGCGCCCGGGGCAGCGGCTCTGGGTTTCCGGGGTTCTCACCTCCCGGGATGAAGATGTTCCCCTTGCGGAAGTCCTGGAGGACGTGGAGATCCCAGAAGGGCTGAAGGAGAGGCGCATACGCTTCAATTTTAACGAGATCATCGCTTTGAGCTGGCAGGTGATGGAGTAGCCCTTTTGCCGTTGCAGTCGGCTTCGCGTCTCCGTGTGTTCCAGCCCGCGTCCTTCGCGTTGAGGGCGCGGGCTTTTTTCTTTGCCGCCCGGGTGGCGAGATCCGGGTTCGACTCCCGGACGGGCGAATGGGAGGCCGAAAGGCCCCCGTGGGGCGCTCCTTAACAGCCGAATATCCGTGAATCCCGTGTGAGGAGGTTCGCCATGCGTCTCGTGTGGATCGCGGAGCGGGAGTTCTCAGGTCGCATCGTGCAGATTTATGCCCTCTGCCCGCGGCATGCCGCCGAGCTGCTCCGCCGGCGCCAGGGGCCTAATCCCGCGCATCCGACTCGCTACGAGCGGATCTCGCGGAAGGAGGCCGACCGGCATCTGCGCTGGCTGGGCTACGGCGGCGCCCATGCGGAGGGCTGCGACTTCTGCGCCATCGAGTGATCCGTGTAGTGATCCCACCACCCGTGTGATCCCACCGCGTGAGGAGGTTCGCCATGACCGTGAAGGCCGTGTTGTCCCGCGAGCAGATCGAGGCGGAGGTGGAGGCCCGGCGCAAGCGCGCCGAGGAGGCCCTGGCCTCCGGCAAGTACCGCGTTCAGCGCATTGGCAAGGGGCAGTGGCGGGTGGAGAACGGGGACGGGACCGCCTACACCGTCGCCGTTCAGGACGGGAAGCCGTCGTGCGACTGCCCGGACTTCCGGAATCGGGGCTCCGTGATCGGCACATGCAAGCACATCGAGATGATCCGGGCCCTGGTCCGGAACTCCAAGCCCGCCCAACCCGCCAAGCCTGCCCAGCCGTCCCAATCCGCGTCCGGCCCGTCCGCTCCGACCCCGCCTACGCCGAACGGGCGGACCGACAGGGCTCCCGAGGCCCCGGCCGCGCCTTCCACGCCTCAGTCCACTGAGGACCCCGAGGCGGTGGCGGTGCACTGGGGCAAGCACAAGGGGAAGACCCTGGGTCAGCTCGCCCGCGAGGCGCCGGGCTTCATCGCCTGGCTGGCCTTCAAGATGGAGGCGCGATCTGACGAAGATCGCCGCCTCCAGGAGGCGGCGCGCAAGGTCCACGACCGCCTGAAGCTGAAGGCCGAGAAGGGCGAGAAGAAGGCCCGCCAGAGCCGGGGCGCCGATCCCGTCGCAGGCTTCATCGCCGCGGCGGGCATTGAGCTCCTGAAGGAGCTCTGGAAGGCCCAGAGCGGCGGACGGGACCTGAGCGATCCTGTGATCGAGAAGGCGCTGGAGCTCCGCGTCCAGGCCATCCGCCGGGTCGCGGAGCTGCTGCGGCAGATCTGAGGAGCCGCCCAAGGGAGAGGGGAAGGCGTCGTCGCCTCCCCTCCCTGCTCCGGCGTCATCTGGCTCCGGAGCGGGGAGGGGAGGAGCCTCCCCGAAATCCCTTCAGGAGGCCGGCCATGTCCGTGTCGTTCGAGTTCTTCGAGGGTCTGGATCTGCGCGTGTTCTACCGCGTCGCACGCGCCGGCTCGCTGGAGCGGGCCGTCCGGGAAGCCGTACGGCGGGAGGACGGCTATGAGGCCCGGGTGGAGCGCCGTCCCGGCGTGATCGAGGTGCGGATGCGGGGGCCCATCTGGGGGCGAGCCGTCAAGACGTTCGAGGTCCGGGAGGGCGAGATTCCCCGCGCGTGGGCCTGGTGGACGCCGCCTCCTCTCCGACGCGGATGGGTCATCGCATGGGAGAGGGAGGATGGATCCGTCGAGCTGTTCGAGGGACCTCCCCTCGACCACCGCCAGGTTTACTGCGATGTGTGCGGGGCATGGATTGCTCACCGTCCGGTCCCCATCCTGCTCGGGTCGCATGCCCTGTGCAGCCGCTGCATGCGCAACGTGACCGGCGTGTCGCTTGACGAGGCGGCGCGGATGGACGGCGTCGCTCTGCAGTGGCTGGATGAGGAGCAGCCCTAAAACAAAAGGCCGAGGCCACAAGCCTCGGCCTTTTTCTTTGCGCGAGCCTCACATGCTCTCGCCCGCATTTCCAGGGCCCCGGCCGCATTGCCCCTGTGATCGGATAGGGGATTCGTCGCAAGATAATTTCGCAATCCAAGTCCCCTTGACTTGACAAAAGCCCCCGGATCCCCTACCATAAGGGCGAGGTTTCCGGGGGCGGATCCCCGGAAATCTTCGCAAGATAATTTCCGGAGGCTGGCGGAATGCCCGCTTCGCACCCTCTGATAGAGGCCTTCCTCCAGGATCTCGCGCGGGCCGGCAAAAGCCCGCGAACGGTGGAGGGATATAGAAAGGACCTGGTCGACTTCATTGCCTGGCTTGAAGGGCGATACGGCGAGGCCTTCGACCCCAAAGCCGTCCTCCCTGAAGACCTCCGCGACTACCGCCAGCACCTGCTCGCCGTCCGCCGC
>Ga0272445_1002630_pt1 | contig 12135 bp, 11 predicted proteins | sample YNPCB0031_FD_194404 | JGI IMG/M metagenome (GOLD analysis project Ga0272445, IMG submission 194404) | Hot spring sediment microbial communities from Yellowstone National Park, WY, United States - YNP-CB-003-1 | ecosystem: Environmental > Aquatic > Thermal springs > Hot (42-90C) > Sediment... | reverse complement strand
ATACCAAAAAATGTTTGCCATGTTCAGCACCTATTGGTTTTGCCGCTAATGAAGATACAATGTTTATTGTCCCTAATGCCATGCTTTCAAGAATTTTGTTTTGGATACCACCTCCAGTTTGCATTGGGGCAACTATGCATAAACAGGATTTTAAGATTAAATATGGATCTTCTACATATCCAGTGATTTCTACATTTTTAAACTTTTTTGGCAAATCTTGAATTATCTTTTTTGGATAAGCCCCAACTACTATAAACTTTAAATCTCTATTAAGGTGCGGTAAAACATTTTCCACAAACCATAATACAGCATCTTCATTAGGTTGGTAATCCATTTTACCAAAAAATACAACATAATTTTTATATTTAGGATCACGCTTCTCATAGACCAAAAGATATTCATTTACTCCATGCGGAACCCATATTGTTTTTTCTGGCAAATTAAAATAATCTCTCTCCTCTTTATTAAAGAATAAAGTTTTATCAAAATGGAGGATACAATATTTTTCAAAATTAATAAGCCTTTTACCTTCTATTGAATAGATAATCTTCCAGAATTGTGAAGTTGTATTCTTGGCTGACCTTAAATAATTTTGTCCTATGGAATCAGCCATATCTAAAACCTTTGATTTTTGTTTATTAACAATATACTTTGCTGTCCTAATCAAAGTAGCAAATAACAAGTCATATTCCTGGTAGATTTGATCAATATACTTCTGGACATCTTTAAAATAGTAATAGTTTACCTGTAAAGGAAGTGTATTAGTAAAAAAACCTTTTAATGTATTTAAATAAAATTGTCTTTTATCTTTCTGGAAAAGCCTATAAGTTAAACCTAAATCATTTACCCAATCATAAAATTCCTTGGGCACATCTTGGTTGGTTATGGACACAAGATGAACCTTAAAATGTTTAGAAAGGATCTTCAAAAGCCAATAATTTTTTAGACGGTCGCCACCTATTGGGGGATAGGGTAATCTTGAAGTTAAAAAAAGAATTCTTTTCATAATATTCTAATATAAAAATTTTTTATTTTCAAATCTAAAAATAATATTAAAAATTGTGGAAATTAAAAACCATACCATTAATATCAAAAATGTATTGAGCAAGTTACTTTTCTTAATCTTGGGGAACATTAAGAAATAAGGAATAAGAAATATAGAAAATATAGCAGAAAGAGAAAAGGTTTGAACATATTTTGTAAAATCTAAATTTTCTATCGGTATACCTAACAATAACTTTTTCATAATATTTATTTTGAATTTAAACTCTTTATTTGCCAATACGAAAACTGAACTTTTTCAAAAATTCCTGCTTCAGCGGCAATATATCCAATGATCTTTTTTATCTTGAATTTCCTACTTATCTTAATACTAAAATCTTTTTCTAACATCTTTATTTCTTTTAAAATCACCAATATGGTTCTAGGATTATTGCTTTTTCCACCTAACATCATCTCAATTTGATAACAATCAATATAAACTGGACGTATTTTTTGAACTACACTTAATACCCACGCATAGTCTCCAATTATTTTATATTTTTTATCATAAAGAGAATTAAAACGAAAAAGTTTTGAAGATATAATTGAACCAGAGTGTGGAATAGTAAATTCTTTCTTCAAATCTGATAAATCTTTAAGTTGACGATATTTATATCGTATCTTTCCCCATTTAGTTAAGAAAACAATATTGCCATAAAGATAAATTGTATCCTCAAATTTCAATAAAGTGTTAATATAATGAACCCCTTTTTCAAGCCAATCTTTTATTATTTTATCATCACTCCCAAGAAACACATAATAAAATCCTAATGCCACTTTTATTCCCTTATTCATTGCATCGTAAATACCTTCATCAGGTTCGCTAACCCAGTAGTCTATGTAATCCTCATACTTTTTTATTATATCAAGAGTCCCATCCTTTGAGCCTCCATCTATTATAATATATTCCACATTTGGATAGGTTTGACTTATCACGCTCTTTATGGTTTCCTCTAAAGTTTTTCCCCCATTCAAAACAACGGTTATCACTGTAATTAAAGGTAAATAGCTAATCTGGCTACTTTGACTTGAAACATAAAGCCTGATCTTATTCTGTAGATCCTCCGGGGCTGAAATTACAGGATTACCCTCTAAATCACAAATATACCATACACCATCCACCAACTTATAACTAAATTTGAAAAATCCTTTTGTTCTTAATCCTCCTTCTGCTTTTCTATGAGGGTTCGGAGGCAAAAATAGCATCGTTTCAAATTTATCTCCTGGGTTAGGTATAAATTTAGAATCTTTTATTTTTAGCTCTGGAATGTTTATTTTATATTTAAACTCTTCCTTAATTTTGCCGAATGAGTCTAAATAATCGTCTGGTATGAGCTTGTGAAATATATATTTATTCTCTTCCTTTTTTTGATTGTTCATTTTATTTTCCAGCATTTCATTTTCACCTCATAATCTAAAAATATGCTTTCTAGAACACGAACTCTGTCTACACTATCAATCTCTACTAATCTTTTTTTACCTTTTTCTATAAGTTCTTGTCTCAATTTTTCAGAATTTATCAAATTTTCTAAATGAGTTGCTAAGGTTTTTGGGTTTTTCAAATCTACTAATAAAGCTGCATCACCTACCTGTTCTTTTAAACCAGGTAGATCTGGGTAAATTACTGGTGTACCTATTGCAAAAGCTTCCAAAGGTGGAATATTGGTGGGTCCAAAATAGGTTGGCATAACCAATGCTAATGCATTTTTATATAGTGAATATATATCTTCATCAGGGACAAAACCAATGTATTTAATCAAATCGATAACACCTTTTTTCTTAGCATATTCTAGAACATGGTTTAAATTTCCTTTGTCAGAACCGCTAAATACAGCTGTGAGATTTATACCTTTGTCTTTCAATAAGGCTATCGAATCTATTATATAAACATGATTTTTGTGTGGCCAAAATTGTGCTGGATAATATATGTAGTATTCTGTTGTTATTCCATATTTTTCTTTAACATTTATATCATTTTTAATGTATATATTTGTAGAAGGTAAAAAGGGTAAAACATATATTCTATTTGGGTCTATACCATATCTTCTTATTATGTTATTTTTTCCGGCTTCGCTATCACTAATTATAGCTACCGCTTTTTTTAATGCTCTTGTATAGAAAAACTCTCTCCTTTCGAATTCTTTATTAAAGTTTACTTCTGGAAATTCTGGATAATCTCTATGACATAAATCCCATACTGTAATAATGTAATTATGCTTAAGTAAATCAAGTGCCAAACCCGAAGGCTGAAGAAAATATACAAGATCAATATCTTCCTGTTCTAAATGTTTTTCAAAATCACATACTAAATTAACCTTTGTTAGTAAAAAGGAAAAGCTGTCTAACCTTAATGTTAATCTTTTTATTTTATCTAAAATTTGGCGTTTAAGAATAATGGTTTTAAATTCCATAGCTCTTAAATATTTTTTATTTTCTGGTGAAAAAGTGAATACTACAAATTCATATTTATCTCTCAGCTTCTTAATTAAGTTCAAAACCGTTTTTTGATATTGAAAACCTCCACCAACCTGTAGATCACCATCAAAAACTACTCCGATTTTCATTTTCTTACTACCCATACGACACTCCAGTCATTTTCGGAGGGTTTTTCAAATTTCAACCATGAAAACTTGCTTTCTAATTTAAAACCAATATTTTCTATAAACAGTTCAAGTTCTGGATCGAAAAAGAATCTCATAGGATGAATTTCTTCGTGTTCTAAAAATGTTTTATTTTTTTTATCTACTACAAATATTTTATAGCACACTTCAACCACATTCCTACTGAAATCAATCATGGGTTTAGCTACCCTTATAAATTTGACATTATCATTTTCTAATTCTTTAATCCTAACTTCTGGTTTTTGGATAATAACAGCTGGGCCATACCAAAAATCAAAAATAAATAATCCGTTTTTATTTAGATGGTTATAGGCAGTTCTAATTAAACTTTCTACATCTTTATTAGTGATTTGATAACTTAATACGTGGAATAATGCAGTTACGACATGAAATTTTTTATCTAGTTTTAAAAATCTAATATCTCCTTCTATAAAATCCAAATTATTATTTTTCCTGTTCATAGCTTCATTTAGCATGTATTTACTTTGATCTACGCCTAATACAATAAAACCTTTATTAGAAAATAACTCCGCATGTCTCCCTGTCCCACATCCAAGGTCAAGTATGCTCTTTGCCTCTGGATTGTATTTTTTAATTAAAGAAATTATGTAATTAGATTCAGATTCATAGTCTTTATCTTTGTATAACATATCGTAAAACTGGGCATAATACTTATCAAATAAACTCATTTTAAAACCTCATGTAAAACCTCTGAGACTCTGATAATCTGTTCCTCTGTTAAAGCTAAACCACTAGGGATGTAAAACCCTCTTTGATAGAGTTTTTCTGAGTTTGGATATTTTTCATCTTTAAATAAGTCCATCTTTTTAAAAGCCGGCTGGAGATGCATAGGATAAAAAAAAGGGCGTGTTCCAACACCTTTTTTAGTTAGTTCTTGCATTACTTGTTTTGCATTCCTTGGATAATAATCCTTTAAAACGATAGTATATACCCAATATATATTCTCCGCGTAATCTGTTTTAGGAATTGGTAGATAACATATATCTTGTAAATCAGCTAAAAGCTCATTATATTTTTGACCTATCCATCTCTTTTTGTTGGTATGCTCCTGTATTCTTTCCAATTGAGCAATCCCTAAGGCTGCTTGTAAATTGGTCATCCTATAATTCCATCCAATTTCATCGTGTATAAATCTTTTATCCGGATCGGAAGAAAAACAAAGATTTCTATATCTTTTACACTTTTCGTATAAATTCTCGTCATCAGTCAAGATCATTCCACCTTCGCCAGTGGTTATATGTTTGTTTGGATAAAAGCTAAATACACTAATATCTCCAAAACTGCCGCAAAGTTTTCCTTTATATGTTTGTCCTATAACTTCTGCTGCATCCTCAATGAGTAATAAACCATACTTTCGAGCAATATCAATAATTGGATCCATATCAACAGGTAATCCATAAATATGAACTACCATAATTGCTTTTGTATTTTTGGTGATTTTTCTCTCTACTTCTTCGGGCACCATATTAAATGTCCTATAATCACAATCAACTAATACAGGGTTTAACCTTGCTTTTACAACGGCTTGCACACACGAAATAATTGTAAATGTTGGAACAATTACTTCTGAACCTTCTGGCAGACCTAAAGCTTTAACGGCAATTTCTAAGGCAGCAGTCCCACTGCTTACAGCTATCCCATACTTCTTGCCTATATATTTAGCGAACTTCTCTTCAAACTCTTTTACATATGGTCCTTCAGAACTTATCCAACCAGTTTCTAAGCATTTCAAGACTAATTCTTTTTCCCTGTCTTTTATGAGTGGTTCATTCACTGGAATCATCGCCCTAGATATCCTCCCTAGATATTCTCTATTATAATCTGACATCTATCCACAGGTTCAAATCTGACTTTATCCATGTCTCCTGCATATGGACCTTGTTTAACCTCAATTATTTCTGTTTCTTCAATCATTTCAAAACCATGACCACCGTGTGCAAGTAGTATCACATCTCCTTCATCAAGAATTACGCTCTTGAGATAATTTCTATCTTCATCGTAAAAATCAACCCTGACCTTACCTCTTTTAATAAATAACACTTCCTGCGTATATTCTACCTTTCTTTCTACTATATTATGTATATGAGGTTTAATAATATAACCCTTTGGCCTTTTCATATAAGCTAATTGCTGAGAAAAATCGGCTGGAGTGAAAAATTCAATGCCATCTTTTTGGAAATTTCTTTTGATTATTATGGCTAAGACTTTATTATTATGAGTTATTTGATGAATCATTCTATACCTCCATTGTATATATAACTTTCTCTTTTTATCCATTCTAAAAGCTTTGGACTTCTTTTAACTTCCCTTTTATGATATTCATATCCTTTAATATATCCAGTTTCAATTGAAACATCCTTTCTGAGCAGATATTTTTTAATGAGTATCTTCATCCTTAATTTCATAAGGCTTCTCTTTTTCCCATTTCTAATATCGGAATACGAATCGGAAATTCCTTGATTAAACGCTCTTTGAATAAAATATTCTTTTGTCATCCTTTCTTTGCTAACAAAATGATAAACGGAGGCCTTCGGATTATAGACTGCTTTTAAACCGTTTTCTAGAATATATTTAGCAACGTGGGTTTCACCATCTCCCCTGTATAGTCTTAACTCCTGTGGCATGCCATCAGGATGAAATCCTCCAGCTTTATATAAAATGTCTTTTCGTATTGAAAAGTTACAACCAAATATATAATATGGATTTACATTATTTACCACTTTATCACCTAAGTCTACAAGACTCAAATAAGGTATAATTTTTATTTCCTTTCCTTTCTCCCACATATCTACAATCCACTTAGGAGGTTCTATTTCATAATATGGTAAAACTTTTCCACCAACTAAAACAACATCTTTATCTTCAAAACTTTCCATTATACCCTCAAGCCATGTAGGAAAAGCTATTATGTCATCGTCAGCATATACTAAAATATCTGCCCTGGCCTGGAGCAAACCTTTATGTCTCCCAATGTGTAATCCCGGCGTATCATCATACAAATAGACTAAATTTTCATTTTTTTTCTCAAAATTTCTAACTACATCCTTTGTATGGTCTATGGATCCATTGTCAACTATTATAACCTCATAGAATTTTTGAGATAATGTCTGATTGGAGATAGACTCTAAAGCTTTCTCCAAATATTTCGCTCTATTTCGCGTAGGTATAATAACCGAAAGTAAAATCATTTAATATACCCCCAAAACATATTAGGGAGACTATCAAAACTTTCTAACATTGGCTTTACTTCTTCTTCTACAACTCTTATTACACCTTCAGCCCATCCATAATCATGAAACACAACGCAACTTCCACTTTTAAGAAGAGGAGAATACAGATCCCAGTCAGTTTTAACTCCTTCATATGAATGATCACCGTCTATAAAAAGAAAATCAATTGTTGTAGTGATCTTTTTTACTTGGTCAACAACATCTTTAGAAAAACCTTGGATCATTATAATTTTATCTGAAAATCTTTTTATATTATTTATGAACTCTTCTTTTGTATCTCTATATCCTTCACTCATTGCATCATTTTTCCATGTATCAATACATATCAATTTACTGTTAGTCTTCAGTCCAGATGCAATAAAACAAGCGGAAGCGCCAAGGTAAGAACCTATTTCAACCGCAAAACTATTTGGAGGGAGCTTTTGAGCTAGTTCAAAAAGTTTTCTTTTTTCTTGACTTGTCAAATGAGTAAAAATAGAATCAGCGTCATAAAGGTTATATTTTAGTAGAAAATAATGGTGAACCAATTTTTCCATTAAACCACCCATTTTATTTACTAATTTAAAAAATGTCTTCATCATAAATTACCTCCTTTCACTAATTCAGCTATAATACCCTGGTATTTTTTTTATATTATACACAGAATTGTTTTCGAAGTAATTGACAATTTTTGCAATACTAAGTGTCCTAAACCAAGTTGCGAACATATTACTTTCATTTTTCTGCGACGACATAATAGTGTGACCGTACCACAAAGGTTCATTTCTCCTAAATACAAACCCTCCATCTTCATTTTGGTTTGAGAGTACCCACGCGAGTGCTTTTTTAAGGGAGTCTTGAACTCTATTATCATCTTTTCTTCCTAAATGAAGGAGCAATTCTATTGAGTCCATATCCTCACACGCACTTGAGTTGAGTTTTACTCCATAACCACCAAGTTTGTTTTGAGTTCTAAGAGTAAGTTCTACAATTCTTTCCTTATACTTTATTTCCCGTTTATCATAGAAATAGGCCATCAGAATATGATAAGCAAACTGAGCTGTTCTTGATAGTTGGTAAGGATCTTCTATATTGCACTTTCCCCACATCCCTGTAATCGGATTTGTTTTACTATCAAGATAGTTATATATAAATTCTAAAGTTCTATTTGCATTTTCATCTCCATAAAAATCTCTATTATATTGAAGTATCGACATAATATTCATCAATTTATTATCAATATCATTATTATGACCAAAAAATTCATTCCAATTAACTCTATCCAACCAAGATTTTGTATAGTTTAAATCATAATACTTTTCTACGGATCTGATTTTGTATTTTGGCTTTCTCCCAAGAGCAGCGTACGCTACTATTATATGAACAGCCAAATGTCTAGCTCCCCACCAATCACTATCATAATAATATTGATTTAGTAAATTCTTATCATACCAAAGCCCATCATCTTCTCGTTGAAATGAATCAAAATATTCTGCCCATTCTTCTTTTTGAGATTCGCTTAAATTTTCAATTTCGCCATACATATCTAAGAGCAAACAAGCATATACTGACGAATAAATATTTTCTTTTTTTTGTGATGGGGCAAATTTGTATTTATAAAAGGTTTCAAGTCGCATGGAGTTCACAAATGATATACATCTTCTCTTCATTCTTTCATAGTCAAAATACAAAGCATTAGAAATTCCATTGTGAAGAATATTTGCTATTAAAAATTCATATTCCTTCTTGTTTTCGAAAGTTATTATTCTTTTAATTTTGTTTAAAACCATTTTCAACATCAGTTTCCCCTCATTGCTATGATATTCCACATATTACGAAAAAATGTTTTATCAACAAAATAAATTCCCATTAAATATATTAGAATTGATATAAACAAAATCAAAAAACTGGGCATTGAAAAATTGATAAGATTTATAAGAAAAATATTTACGAAGAATACCAGAAGTAAAATAATAAAAATTGTTCTTATATTAAAAAACATTTCCGAATATCCCAAATTTAAAATGCTTCTACTTGCATAAATATGAAATGATAATGCCAACACAGCTAATACAAATCTTGTTATTACGAAAGCTTTAAAACTGATTTGTGCTGATAGAAAATAGCCAACTAAATAAATGAAAATAGATAAGCTTAAAATTTTTGTTTCTATATCAGGTCGTCCCAATGCCTTATATGCTTCATTATTTAAGCCAACTATCCAAGATAAGCTATGCATAAGAGCTAACCATCCGACAACAAAATCCAGACCTTGCCACTTTTCACCAAATAGTAAATTAACAAGAGGAGCTTTTATGATAAATATCCCAACACCTATAGGAAGGACAAAAAAACTCAACACTTTTGAGCTAAAGAGTAAGGCTTTCTTAATACTCTCTATATCATGTTGAATTTTTGAAAAATAGCTATACATTACTGGCACTATAGGAGTAGTTATAAGACCTATTATAGTACTAACAAAGTAATTTCCAGTGCGGTAAAGTCCTACTTCCTGCGAACTAAAAAATAATCCAAGAACAAATATCTCTCCCCACATAAAAAACCAACTAAGGATTCCGGATAATAAAACCCACCTCGAAAAAATAAACATTTCTTTTGCAAGCTTAATATTATAAGTAAGAGTTGGTCGCCATTTGCTAATTTTCCATAAAATCATGTTTTGTATAATCATGGATGCTATATTTCCCAATACTAAAGACCAATAGCCATAGCCAAAATATGCCATCATTACAGATACTATTCCGGGTATAATTGTACCTGCAAATCTAGCAAAGAAAAGCTTTTTAAATTCAAAATCTTTTTGTAAAAGCGCAGTCTGAACAGACATAAGCGATCCAATTATAAGTGATAAACCAGATACTTTCAAAATTTCGGAAATTCTTTTATCATTAAAAAAAGTAGAAATAGGATCAGATAAAATAATCAATAAACCATAAAGTAATGAAGAGAAAAATACGTTAGTATAAAAAACAGTACTTGCCCTAATTTCAATATTTGAAATATCCTGAGTTTGTATAAGTGCTTTTGATAACCCAACTTCCCCAATTATAGAGGCAAAAGCTATTACCATTGCCGAAGTGGCAACAAGCCCAAAATCTTCGGGAGTAAGTAATCTCGCTGTAAAAATATAAAAAAAAGGTGGCAATACTTTTGATAATATTTCGGATAAAGCTGACCATTTAATCGATTTCAAAATTACTTCTTTGCTAATATACTGACTCATCCTGTATACCAACCATAAATCTTTCTTATCCCCTCTTCCAAGCTTGTTTTTGCTTTCCAACCAAGCTGATTTATTTTACTCACATCTAAAAGCTTTCTAAGTGTTCCATTTGGCTTGCTTAAATCATGTTTAATGTCGCCTTTAAAACCCACAATCTCTTTTATCATAACAGCAAGCTCTTTAATCTTAATATCCACCCCTGTTCCTACATTTACAAAATAATCTGGACAAAGTCTGCCCATCACTTCTGCATCTACATTTTCCATCAAATATACACAGGCGTCTGCAAGGTCATCTACATGTAAAAACTCCCGGTAAACCTCTCCAGAACCCCAGATGGTAACTGAAACATTAGAGTTTGGATGCGAGAAAGAAATGCCAAGTTTTGAAAGAATTTTTAATATGCTTTCCTCATTATTTGGATCAATCTCTTTATCTAAACCAAAACCTATTGGATATTTATGAAAATCTCTTTTAATTCCTTCTATATCCCCTTGTTCTAACAACTTTGCTAAGTGGAATTTTCTTATTAAAGCTGGCAATACATGGGATGTTTCAAGATTAAAATTATCATTCGGACCATATAAATTTGTGGGCATAACAGAAATGAAATTGGTTCCATATTGTTGATTGTAGTATTTAACAAGTTTTATCGCAGATATCTTAGCGATAGCGTAGGCTTCGTTAGTTGGTTCTAAGCTCCCTGTTAGTAAATATTCTTCTTTCATTGGTTGAGGCGCGTGCTTTGGATATATACAAGAAGAGCCTAAGTTTAGTAGCTTTTTTACGCTAAATTTGTAGGCTGAATGGATTACATTTATAGCAATGGCAAGGTTATCGTATATAAACTCTGCAGGATAAGTGCTGTTAGCCAATATACCACCTACCTTAGCGGAGGCAAGGAATACCCAGTCTGGTTTTATTTCTTTAAAAAGACTTTCTGTCTCTTCCTGCCTTCTTAAGTCTATCTTATGCCATTTAACCGATAATGCCTGAAAAGGTCCCTTGGTATGAAAAGTTGCATGAATATCCTTATAGCCCTTTTCAATCAGCTTTCTAATAATGGCACTTCCAACAAGCCCTGTCCCACCACAGATAAGTATCTTCATGGTCTAATGCTTAACCTTAGAACTAAAAACATACTCGTGGTTCGTATAGTTAAAACCCTTGGTTAAATTAATTTTAATTCCTTCACCAATAGGTTCAAGACCTACGAGCTTTAGGTCGTAATCTACCATGATCTTAACCAGCTCCTCAAAGGTAACTCTCGGTTCCCATCCCAACCTCTGTTTAGCCTTTGTTATGTCCGCTTGGAGCCATTCAACCTCGGTAGGTCTAAAATATTTCGGGTCTATCTCAACAACTATCTTGCCTGGTTTAAGAAAAGATTCCCATCTCCTGTCAACACTCTTTACTATACCCTTTTCTTCCAGCCCCTTCCCTTTAAACTCAAGCTCAACGCCCGCATACTCAAAAGCTTTCACCAAGAACTCCTTTACTTGATGACTTTCTCCTGTGCCTATTACATAATCGTCTGGTTCATCCTGTTGGAGCATAAGCCACATAGCTTCTACATACTCAGGAGCAAACCCCCAGTCCCTCTTAGCATAAAGGTTCCCAAGGTAGAGTTTTTTTTGCTTGCCTGCAAGTATATGCGCCAAAGCTCTTGTTATTTTTCTTGTCACAAAAGTTTCCCCTCTTCTCGGGCTTTCATGGTTAAAAAGTATTCCATTGCAAGCAAAAATATTATAGGCTTCTCTATAGTTTACTGTCATCCAAAAGGCATAAACCTTCGCTACCGCATAAGGGCTTCTTGGATAGAAGGGGGTTTTCTCATTTTGGGGTGGAGGAGAGGCACCGAACATTTCTGAAGAAGATGCTTGATAAAATTTGGTCTTTATTCCGCTTCTTCGTATAGCTTCAAGGATTCTTGTGGTGCCAAGACCTGTAATGTTTCCAGTGTATTCTGGCATATCAAAGGAAACTCTAACATGGGACT
>Ga0272445_1002629_pt1 | contig 12137 bp, 12 predicted proteins | sample YNPCB0031_FD_194404 | JGI IMG/M metagenome (GOLD analysis project Ga0272445, IMG submission 194404) | Hot spring sediment microbial communities from Yellowstone National Park, WY, United States - YNP-CB-003-1 | ecosystem: Environmental > Aquatic > Thermal springs > Hot (42-90C) > Sediment... | reverse complement strand
TAAATTAAATCAACTAGGCTTGGTAACTTGGCTTTATCATAAACTCATAGATCAAATGGCAAGAGGAATTTTAAGGGAATATGATGTCGTGGTGGCATTAACACCGCATGAAAAAGATCTTCTGGTTAAAAGGCTGGGCGTCGAATCTGAGAAGGTAAAAACTATTCCTAATGGCATAAGTGATGAAATTTCTAATGTTAATATCAATAAAGTAGAAATTAGAATAATGGATGAAAAACCTATAATACTTTATGTTGGCAGAATAAGTAAGTCTAAAAACTTAGACTTACTTCTTAAGGCTATGAGAGTACTAACAAAAAAGAAAATGGCCAAGTTAATCTTAGCCGGCCCAGATGAAAATTTAATTGTTAAGTTAAAAAATTACTCGATAAAGTTTAATATTGATTTCAATTATATGGGCCAAGTTTCAGAAATTGACAAGTATATGCTATACAACAGATGTGCTATCTTTGCGCATCCAGCAATTTATGAGCCATTTGGAATAACACTATTAGAGGCACAAGCTTTCGGAAAATCATGCATAATAACTGGTGATGGTGGTCAGTTGTATGCTGCCCCTCCAGGGCATACAAGTTTGCATGCGAACCCAAGTCCAGATGATTTTGGAGAAAAAATGGCGATATTACTTACAGATGAGGAGCTTTACAAGAAGCTTAGTAAAAATGCACGAGTATGGGCTTTTCGGCATTTATGGTCAAAAATACTCCCTGAATATGACAAATTGTATAATGTAATATGTGGATAGCTTATTTAACGCAAAATAAAATTTATAGCTGTCATCACTAAAAGCTAGGCGGGTTTAGATATGCCAAAAGTCAGTGTTGTCTCGATCGCGAAAAGGGATTCCGATTTTGAAAAGTTACGTAAAGCATTGGAAGAGCAAACCTTTCGTGATTTTGAGTTTATTACGTCAACTAAGGGATCGATACCTGAAGCGTGGAATGATGCTATTTCAAGAGCTAGAGGCGAGATTCTTGTTTTTATAGAATCTGACGCTTTTCCATTGAGCAATAATTGGCTGGAAGAAATAGTGAAGCATGCCAAGAAGAACACTATCTTGAAAGGCCTAGAAATAAACCCAACGAGTCTTAATCTTTGCAATTTAGTTTGCGATGCCTCTATTTTTAAGAATGTCAGATTTGACGAGAGCTTTAAAATCTGTGAAGATACAGAACTTTTTGCCCGCTTAAGGAAAATGGGCGTTGAAATAGGTTTTATTAACGCTTTCCCAGTCATCCACGTTCCAACAAGAACGTGGAAGAAAACCCTCTCGCGGGCATTTAGAGGCGGCATGTATCATGTGAAAATAATCTATATGTATGGCAGAAAAAACATCGATGATATAAATACTCAAAATTTCCAGAGCAACTATATACACCCAATAAGTAACAGGTTACGCATAATAGTCGAGAACATCCTTGTGTTATTAGGTTTACTTGTTGGAGCTGCAATTTATATCCCCATACTAGTAAGGCGTAAACTGAATGAAAGAAGCAATCCACATGAACATATATGCTTGTAAATGACCTGATTGCACATGGCTCCGAAACAACCTAAAAACTAGGACCATTTAGAGAATGTTGATTTTTCTCTCTTGGAAAACGCTTATAGAAATACTATCAGGCCGCTATAAAGATGTCAACTATCTAACCATGCGAGCATTACTCAGAAATAAGGTGCTCTATTTCGCCGGCTTAGTAAATGTGACGATACGTAACAGTAATGAGTGGCAGGAGCTTGCGAGAAGAAGGAATCTCCAGCTACAAGCTCTCAGAGAGTTTGCTGAGATTGCTGAGAAAATGGGTTTACAATATGTTGTTATCAAGACGTTTAAGCTATTTCCATATGTGCCGGATGATGTTGATATATTGATTTTGAATGATGACGTATGGAATGACCTCATATCGGAGCTGATTGCAAAAGGCTATTCTATTAGGTCAATAGGGACATCTGAGATGACAGTAAGAAAAGTTAGATTCTTCACCTATGTTGATTTAGATATACACCATAAAGTAGCGGCAGGAGAGTACGTTTACCATAATAACGGCAACTTGTGGCGTAACCGAAGGGAATTGGAGATTGGCGATGTAAAATTACCAGTTGCATCCTGGGAGGACGAGTGCTTGCTTACAATTTCGCATGCTGTAATGAAGGAATTCGAGGTTTTGGCATCAGATTTATTGCAAGTGCTCCTCGGCCAAAGAAAAGGCTATATTAAATTGGATTACTTCCTTGAAAACGGGCACTTAGAGACGTATAGAGTTTTCATAAGGTCGCAGAGGCGAGTAATCTCCAAAGGGCTTTGTCTTCCATACAGAATACCTATATGGGAAGTGTTACATGCTTATATTCACCACCTTAATCATAGATTAAAAAGAGAAAGTTTTTCACCTCTGAAGGAGTTAGTGCAATTTCCAAAAGCAAGGGGCATAAAGAAGCTACTATTATCCTCGTGAAAGCTATGCCATTAATCATCCTATTTGGTCCCGATGGAGCTGGAAAAACTACAATGGCTATCGAACTCATAAAGAAACTCAAGGAGCTAAATTACCGAGCTATTAGCATAAAAATGAAATCTCATCATCTAATCATGTACATGTTTTTAAAGCTCCTACAAAAAATTAACAAAATTCCCAACACTCACTCTCCACGTCTTATAGATTACAGCCTTAGGGCGATTTTTAGAGATAGTAATATGTATGTTTTCCTTGAAATGTTTAACATACTGATGTGGTATTTTATCTTCGTACTACCACATCTTAAAAGAGAGAAAACCATCGTGGCGGATAGATTTGCACCTGACTCTGTAGTATCGTTACATATCGTGTCTAATAATGTCAATAATGTGCTTGAGAGAATTCTCCTAAGACTATGTAAGGATAGTATTGCCGTATATGTGCATGCTCAGCCTTGGACACTATTGCAGAGAAAGAGAGACGAAGATCTCTCAGAGGTGTATCTAAGATATATAACAAGGCTTTATAACAAAGTCGCCAGACAGGTTGCATTAATTGCGCGGAATTTAGTAATAATCGACACAACAAGTTTACCAAAACAGCGCTCGGTCGACTTAATATTCAACAGTGTTAAGAGGTACATATGACCTCAATATTGACTGTTAGTGAAATATTCTGGCCTGAGGGCGGCGGAGCAGAGAGGGCGACTTACCTAATACTTAAGCTTCTGGCACAGCAGGGATTCAAGATAACCGTAGTCACGGGAACGGATAGCCCGGCCATAATACCCGGCGTCAAATACTATGTTAGTAGGTATCTGAAGAGCTCTAATAGGTTGACCAGATGGACTTTGGCGAGGCTCTTGGCCACTTCACATGCCTTTATAAAACTATTGAAGGAACATGATGTACTCTACATCCCCTTAGCCGAGTACCCGCTTATACCGATCGCTAAAAAAGCCGGGCTACGTGTAGTAGTCCACTTCCACAACTACATGCCAATCAGATACAGTGGTGTTAAGTACTTCTTCGAGCCAGATGTTGTAAGCCTGTCTAAGGAATTGAGACTGGCTGTCTTCCACGAGTTCCACGTTCAAAAGAGCCTCCTCAGAACACTATTGAGCCCCTTATCGCTTATAGGATACACGTTGAGCAAAGGCTGGCTAACGAACGCTGACAAAATTATATGTGTCTCGAAAAGGCAAGCTGAACTAGTATCGAAGAATCATCCACAATTAGCGGACAAAATAGAAGTGATCTATAATCCCATTCCAACGAAGCTAATGAGCACAGAGCCAAGGAAAAATCTCAGTAATCTTCCAACTTTTCTTTATGTTAGTGGTGATAGTTACATTAAAGGTTTTTACATACTACTCTACATACTAAAAAAACTGAAAGACGAGAATGTAATGGTTAAGTTTTTACTTCTCGGCAACTATAGTAAGCATAGTATGGAGCTTTTAAGAAAGACAGGAACAGGGAAAAATCTGGATCTCAATATAATTGGCCCTGTCCCGCACGAAAAAGTGATTAAGCTACACAAAGAGGCATGGGCTTTGTTATTTCCATCTTTAACTGAGGAACCATTTCCCTATGCCGTTGCCGAGGCATCATTGTTAGGAACGCTACCAATAGCGCCAAAAACAGGTGGTACACGAGAAATTTTGCAAGGCACACCTGCCGAAAAATATATGTTTAATCTTAGAAACGCAAAAGAGGCAGTTGAAAAAGTGAACACCATCGTTGTTGGTGAAGTCGACGAGTTCATGAAGGAAGGTATGATGCTTAGATCCGCCCTGCTCAGCTTCTTTAAAGAGTCAAACGACAAGTCTTTGAAGAAACTGGTAAAAGTTTTTTTCACATAATTAAATCTATTCAACGAGAAAACCAAACAGCGAAGGATCGTGTCCTAGCATGTTGTCATACAAGGTTTATGTGCTGATTTACTCCTTACTTATATTTATAATTAGTCTTAGAATTTTAGGGCTAAGTAACGTCGCTTCAAAGAAATATCTTTACACAATTAACATTAAGAAAAAAGGACATCTATGGGGTATCGTTTTAGTTATTTTATTAACCTTGAGTCCAAAAGCGCTAAGAGTCATTCTGTTTGGTATTTTTCAAGAAGCCGATTACCCTGTTTACGAGAAAGATTCAGACTTTATATTGAATGCTGGCCACATATCATTTGAAAATCTTTCGGAAGACATATACTATAGGACTTTTCCAATATACACATTAATTAACGTCATGTTAAGATACTCAACATCTTTAACATATTATGAGGCAACCTTATTCCTTAATTTCTATTGTTTGCTTCTGTTCGTATTATTAAGTATACTTTTGGCAGAAAGAATTGGTTCTAAAGAATTTAGGCTTCCTGAAATAATGCTTGCCGCACCACTCCTCTTCTCAAATACTTATCTCTACGCTTTATGGGGGGTGTTCGTGCCAGTAAATCTTGCACAAATCGCTATGCTTCTGGCGCTTTATCTATTCCTTCAAATTTTATACGAAAGAAAAGTATCATACAACATCGGCTTACTCATCACTTATGTCTTTATGCTCGTTCACGTCCCACTTCCGGTATATCTCCTTATTTTGCTGGCTTTTTCTCTTTTAGACATACGCAGGACATCTCAGAAGGAAGCACCAATAAATTGGATTTCCACTTTTGGCATTCTCCCAGCAGTTTTATTCGCCCTTTATGCAACCTTTCAAGATATCACATTAAAAAGTCTTATAGAGAGGGTAAATCTCTTCACCCTATATTATAATGTTTTGCTAAAAAGTGCTCCTATACTTTCTGAAGCTGCGCATCCTTACCCCGCGATTAACGCTCTAGGTCCCGCATTCACCATTGGGATAACTGTGGCATTCTTCATTAAGGTGGCTTACAGTTATATCAAAGGGCATCATAAAGTCTTAGAGCCTATACCACTAAGATTCTTGTTTAGCATAATCGCTATTTCACTAGCAATGATTCTCTTTGCAGAACTCTTATATTTTATCCCAACTTCAAGAGGAAATGTTGCAATGTATCCGCGGATGTATGGGTTTTTCCTCAATTACGTAGGAGGATTTGGCGCGTTGTCTTACATGCGTTGGAGTGACTTTAATTCATTAACCCGCATTCATGACAAACTTCTTTTAATGATTTTCCTAGTCATAATGGTGCTAAGTGCAGTTGGAGGTTTAATAGATCCTTTTGAATTCAACTTGTGACAATTTCCTTCCACGTGCAAGAATGGAGATATTTTATTGTCATAAATGCCTCGTGCCTAAACCTTGTCGTAGTTACTTAGACTGGAACTATAACATGAATGATGATTGTAGTGGAATATGAAAGAACGGTCTACTGACTTATGTGACGGTTAAGCTATGGAAAAGGAAGTGATTTTCGTAAATCCTTCTGAGCGATTCGATTGGGGGCTAATAGGATCTCTACGGCATATCGGGTTTGACGTTATGGTTCTTAGTATAGAGCCCAACACTATCTCGGAGAGAATAATTTCAGACTGTATAGGCGTAGGCATAGATCCGGACAACCCTAACACTTACGTAAAGGTTCCAATAATCAAGGCTTGTGAAGATATGAGTATCAGCTTAATTGAAAGACTTTGCACAACAACTGAAACTATCATAATAGTTCCAAGAGTATTTCCAAGAACATTTTTAAAACCGAGAATTAAATGCTTTAAAATATTGTACTTTTCGCCGACCCCCTTTTACATATTTAAAGCTATTGGAAGAATATCAGATAAAGGCCTTAAGCGTTTTAAGGGCATCTTAACGGGACTTGGAGGTCTCATATATTACTATTATAAAGCTCTTGAATATGATATCGTGCTCTTTAGAGACCCTAAATCTTACGAGTTTGCTAGGAGAGTTCTTAATATAAGAAACATACGCTTTCTACCTCCAGTTTATGCGAAGATCTTCTCCCCAACTGAAGGCAAAAAGGATCTAGAGCACGAGTCTCTCGACATAAAACCTAAGAATCGTTACCTTCTGTCTGTGGCCAGCATTAAAACTAGAAGATCAGATCTTTATTATATCAACTACTTGAATACTCTTGCTAAATACATAAAGGGGGTAGATTTTGTTGTTATTGGAACAAGCGCAAGAGATTTATCTGGTTTAGGCATAAAGAAGACGTTAGAACCGAATATGCATCTGGTTGGATCTATATTTAACGAAGATGTACTTGCATTTTTATATAAAAATGCAATAGCCAGTATAATTCCGATTATAACACCAGGCCAAAGCAATAGATTGATGGAGTCGCTTTTTCACGGTACTATTCCAATAACAAATGAACTTGCTGTACAATATCATTTAAATATAAAGAATGGTTTCAACGCTATAATAGCAGACTTAGAGAATATATCACAAATGATACCAATTATCAAAAATCTAATCAAAAACGATGGCTACAGGGAAATTCTTAAGAATAATGTCAACACGTCATACAGAATGTACTTAGCGCACGCTTTGAAATCACTAAAAAATTTTATGAATTCCTTGGTGAATGATTAATGGTCATTTACGATCGAGTAGTATGGATTCTTAGCCATGTAAGTAAAAAATGCTAAAGTACTTGATATTGGGTGTGTAGGTGGATTTGAACGTTATGGCAGTTCGAGACGGCTTCACGGATTACTAAATAAGGTTGCCAAGGAAGTCGTAGGCATTGATATAGATAAATTGGCGAGTAATAACCACCTTCACCAAGAATCGCCCATCTGAGGCTAGTTAGGCAAAAATCGAAGGATATTACATGGCTGACAAAATTTAGGCGCCGAGTACTTGGCTGGTGTGGAAGTATCGCCCAAGAAGATCCGTAAAGTGAATAGGCTTAGTCTATGTGATGAGTTCATGAACCGATGTTAGAAACTTTGACCCTGAAGAGAAATTTGACACGATAATAGCCCTAGAGATTCTACATAGTCTCTAGGCAGAATTAATGTAGAGGGCCTTTATTAAAAAGGCTGCAATGTTTTATAGATAGATGCTTTGGAAGTTCATGTTGACCGATTTAAAGGACTGTGACGTTTACTTGGCATATCTGTTGCGCTTTTTCAAGGCAACCAAGTTACTTCTAACGATTTTGAAGCCTCTGTTCAAGATGATGAGTTCTCGAAAAAGGATATATTTTGGCTTTTAAATAGGCGGCGAATATTCATGAAGGCCCCTTTAAATGCTTTAAGCACAGCAGTTGTCGGCAATCACATCTACGTCCTTCTGAGGAGAGGAGAAAGATTGCTCTTATCAATTCTTAACGCGAATTTAGAGATTATTAAAACTCTATGGAGTGGGAGAGGGGACATAGGTTTTATCCTTAAGGTAGAGGGGGGCAGAGCTCTTATTAGCATAGATAATAAGCTTTACCTTATTAAAGGTGGTGAGGCTGAAACCGTTTTAGTAGCTGGCAACAAAGAAAATGTGTTCTGGCATTTAGCCGAGGCTGAAGGAAGAGTATTCATTCATGAATACGGGCAGCCACCATGTGCCATTTACTCATCAAAGGATCTTGAAAAATGGGAGAAGGTGATCACGAACTTCGACATAGATAAGCGATCCAAACACTTTCATTACATAGCTTTTGATTCCTATAGGAAGTGGTTGATCTCCACTCTAGGCGATGGATGTATTACGAGAGTCATCATTTCTTATGACCTGGGTTCTTCTTGGAGGCCTTTTTACAAAGGCCCTTGGCAGTTTGTCCCCATCACAGTACTAAAGGATAATATCGTCTTTGGCATGGATAGTGGGATCGCAAAGGGTGGGCTAGGCATTTATCACCCATATGAAGATAAATGGGATTTCATATTTGTAAAATGGGTCGATAAAAACATCAAGCATGCTCAGTTTTGCGACTTAAGATTTCTAGGTAGGTTTTGGATAGCTTCATTGGGAACACCTCAGGTTGTAATTGTATCTAAAGATTTAAGATTGTGGTTTCCTCTCTTTGTTGAGGACTTCAAAGAAGAATTCAATCACAATATGCTTTTAAGTGTTGGAGAAGACATAGTAGCTTGTTCAACAGGAAAAACTCTGCTTATCCTTGATAAATATGAAATTGAAAGAGCTTCTGCTTTGAAGCCCGTAATGGTAGAGTACAAAGCCTATAGAGATAAGCTCGTGGGCTATGGCTTCATAATAAAACATAACATTTTTGGTTCATGAAGATTAAACCTATATTTATCACAGAGAGGCTTTTTACAGAAAGGAATATGGAAAAATAATTTCGGCTTATTGTAAATCTAAAGCCTTTTAGCAAAGTTCTCTTGGATACAGACTTGTTATGTACACAATCTTGGAATGAATGGATGGAGTAAGGAGAGTTTGAACAAATAGTAGCTTAAGATTTCTAGAACTAGAAGAAGTTGTAGTGCCGCAATTTTCAGTAAAATAATGAAATATGGGATGAAGGTAAAATACAATATTTTAACTTCCTATAGTCTTAGTGCGGCTTGGCCATGTCACAATTACGAGTGATAGTTTTTATAGGTACTGTTGGCTCTGGTAAATCAACTCACATGAAAATTCTATACTCAAAGCTAAAACAGAGAGGATTTAAGGCTAGGATAAGTTCCCTGAAAAGGGGTCATCTGCTTATTTTCGTCCTTGAAGTTTTATTGGCTAAGATGTTTGCAGGTAAGAGAAAGGGTGTGTATCCGATAAGGGCTCTTCTTGAAGAGAGACCAACTTTGTTTAGAAGAATCTTCAGACTATGGCTTAGCTTAGATTTAATTAGCATTACCCTAAAGTTCCTCGCAAGTATATATCTCCCTTCAAGGCTAGGTTATATAGTACTTGTTGAAGAATACATTCCAGCCACGATTTCCGATTATATTTACTTAGGTAGGATTATAAATTCCCCTTTAAAAGTGGATTCTTTTGCCATCAACTATTTGATAAGATTAATGAAATTGTGCGGACCTATTCAAATAGTCTTCTTAGACGCTAAGGATGAGGAGTTAGAAAGGCGTTGGAAGCTGAGGGGAAGCCCTGAAGAAAGGGAAGATTATCTTCAAATGCAACGCACGTTGCTTTTACGATTATCAAGGACACTCTCATCTAATGAACTTATTTATGTAAACACTAGCTCAAGAACATTAACAGAAGCTCAAGAACTAATTACAAACCGTTTATCAGTGTAAAAATAGAGCAGATTCTTATTAAGAGCATTCTTATAAAACATATGAACTAGAAGCTTCTGTAACATAAGTGCCTTACGAGGTTTAATAGGAACCAAGATAATGTCTCTTGAAAAGCTATGCTGGTCTCTTGTGACAACATCTAACACTATATACAAGGAGCGAATCTACATCCTAAACGACTACTTCACGGTTGATAGATGGACGTCTAAGAAGACCATTAAGCTTGCCCAAGGGCTCAGATGTGAGGAGGCCCTAAGAATAACCACAAACTTGAACAAGAAGATCCGCTTAGGAATTCTTGAAACACAATACAAAAATTTCATTACCAACATGGCTAGCCATACTAACACGAAAAACCAAATAGAAATCCTAACAAGGGCCGCCTCAATGAATATGTTAAACTAAAAAACATTAGTTAATAAACGCGCGGCAAAATCCTATCATTAAAACTTATGAGAGAAACTTACTAGGGACTGGTGTTTGAACATCTTTAGACTCTTTTATGGTATAGTAGCTGGATTATTGAGCAGGCTTCATATCTATGAGGAACGGACTGGCAAGTGTCTGAACTATTTCAAACATTATGTTGATGATGCAAGGATGGTTATGGGCGTCGGATGTGGTACAGCGTTTTTCAGCAAAGCTTTAGCTAATAATAGGCACTAAGTTATAGCATTGTATATAGAAAGTAGGTTATTAAAATGAGTTCGAAGACCCATATATTGAGAAGGTTTGCGCAGACACTCAACAACTCCCCTGCGTGTTGGCTCGGTGGACACGGTTCTCTCACACTTCTTGAACATCTTGGAAACTCGGCTAAGTGCGTGCAAAGCTTTATGGGGTACTGAGACAGGGCGGAGCAGCGATAATCCATCTTCCAAATCTCCAATATCTTTTTGAGCCTCACATGAAATGGCCGCTACTCGCTACTAGGCTTCATATCTAAATGGGCCAAATCGAGAATATTGAGAATGATGGAGTATGTGTACATTAACTTTGACGTCACGGGAAAAAACACTTTATTAATGCTTCAGAAGTCTGGCTTTGAACTGGAGGAAACAGTGAAGGTTTACCATTTAGGAGTAATGAAACTTTTACCATTAGCTTTAGCCTACATATTTATAGCTAGGAAGGTGAGGGTTTTGAGCTAGCAACCTTTACGGAGGCTATGTCCTTCCTAGTGCTTGTGGGGGAGTATCGTTATTGCGAGCTAAGCTTAAAGTAGTTAAGCTGTGTGCTGGCAATGTTTAATTAACCTCGATTTTAATGATTTCTTCGGTGTTGCTGAGGCGCGCCTTGAAGAACGTGGTAGTCAGGTTTCTGGATAGAGAGGTTAGCTGTATGGCCTTATCCGACACGGGTTCAGGGGTTACAGCGGTTCAACGAAGCTTTTTCGAGGAAAGCTTTGGAGCTAAATGGTCTATGCTTAATAAGCCATTAAGGCTCTACTGGATTAACGGTGAATTTATTCAAGCTGACAAATATGTGCAAATCACTATAATCATAGACGGCTTCAATCTCCCCGAAACAGTACTAGTCATAGACGATTTCATCAGGGAGATCGAGGTGGAGGGTGGGAGGATACGCCTACCCGAATTAATAGTGGGCTCGGGTACCATGGATAAATATGGGATAACATTAGACCCCGAAGGAGGGGGTCAAGCTAACGGGAGCATCATTACTGCTATAAATCAAACTTGCCGTTATACTTAGGCGCCTCAATCGCGGTTTATAAGAAGTTCATATATCCATACTCGGCTTGTAATTGAGGTATGGCCTGATCCTCGATGACTTTGGACTACTGATAACAATGTAGCATCTTTTGAACAAATATATGACATGTGGAGGTTAAAGTGTTGTTTGGGGATGCCGATAGGAGGAGGTTGAGGGGTCTTATTTCTAGTGGGTACGGGAGCATATTCCCCAATAATCCCTCCTAGCCTGGCAAAGGGCTTTCAAATAGAGATACTTGCCAAGACGGAGCTAGCGCTGGCGGACGAGAGAAAGTGGAGGCTGGGGTCTTCTTAGCATACTTCAAGCTTATGTATAGAGAAGTGGATATTTCAGATAGCCGTAATGGGGTCCCGGAGCTGATGCTCGGCATAACAGTATTTGAGGGTCTAGGCATAAGAATTGACTCTGCCACTGGTGAGCTGGAATATTCAAAGCTATATGGCCTCTCAGCTATATAAAGCCCCCAGTAGACCCGTTGGTGGTCAAAAGCTTCTGGAGCTAGCTCATAAAGAGCTAATTGAATATGGACGCTGCTATCTTGTCAGTCTTTCTAATGCTTCTTTCAGCAGCTTCATCGTCTCATTCAGCATCTCCCTCGTCTCCCTTGACTCTCTTGTCAATGTTTCTAGGATTATTGTTAGTTTTTCCGATATCTCGCCATACTTCTCCATCATTATCTTGAAATTCTCATCGGTCCTCCTCGCAAACTCCCTAAATTCCTCACGATAATCCCTGAACTCGTTTCTATAGTCCCTGAATTC
>Ga0272445_1002626_pt1 | contig 12147 bp, 6 predicted proteins | sample YNPCB0031_FD_194404 | JGI IMG/M metagenome (GOLD analysis project Ga0272445, IMG submission 194404) | Hot spring sediment microbial communities from Yellowstone National Park, WY, United States - YNP-CB-003-1 | ecosystem: Environmental > Aquatic > Thermal springs > Hot (42-90C) > Sediment... | reverse complement strand
AGAAAATAATAAAAAAAGTAATGAAGATGATTTAACAATAACAGCAACAGTAAACGTCAATGAAACAAAACATCCTCCTCCCCAAACATCAGCCCATCTTCTTCCATTAGACATTATTAACAGAAATTAAAAAATTTGATTTTTCAGTTTTAGATTACGGTTTCTCCTTCTTGTAATGGCTATTATTAAAGTTGTTAAGAGTATCATAGCCAGAATAAGCGTAGTCGATGTGAATTCAGGTACCACACATTTACCTATTATTTCTACCATGTGAGTGCTATGTATATAAGTGAAATGTATAAATGTGTGTGTGGTGTTCCATGTTATTGTTAAGTTGGTTGGTGTAGAACCGTCAATTCGGACAATCCATTCGGTTGGTGCTGCGTTTAACAGTTCTTTTGGTATGGTGACGTTACAGACGCCCGCTGTTCCTTGTGAGCCTTCAATATTAAAGCTTAGTTTTTTATCGTTTATGTTTAAAATAATGTTTGATACGATTGAATTGCTTTCGATAACGACATCAAACGAATGATTACCTGCATTAATTGTGTTAACTGTCCTTTGAACTTTTGCAAAATTTGCTGTCAATACGTGGGGGGCGTCCACTGTTATTGTATATGGATTGCTTGGGCCAACATTCCATCCATCAAGGTTCCAGTGACTAAAAACATAGCCTCTGCTGGCTTTTGCCAAAATCAAAACTGATAAGCCCGAATCGTACCAACCTGAGCTTGGCGAGAGATCGCCACCTCCTGTCGGGTTCACCTGCATGGTTAAGTAGTATTGCGTCTTCCATCTCCAAGTTATGCTTGATGGAGCATTTATTATGAAGGTTACGCTTGTTGAAGTGCCTGAGGCTGGAACGCTACCGGTTCCAGTCCATCCTATGCAGACGTACTGTATGCCACTTCCACCCGAGATAGGCGAAGTTATTGATGCAGTTATGCTCGTTCCAGCGTCAAACCAGCCGCTTCCGGGAGCTGGAGAACCATAAGCTGAGGAAACAGTCAGGTAGTATTGTGTCTTATACAGGGCTGAAACTGCGCCGCCGCCTGATGGAACCATTATCGTCCCAGTCCTTGCGGTTGTTAGACCACTCGTTGAGATCCAAACATATTGCTGCAACGAGCCGGCGCTCATGTAATCGGACCATGCAAAGCTATGTGTTGATCCAACGTCCCAAGTGAAGCTTTTAGGCAGGTCGCGGTAGGAGTAGCCCGCGCCGTCAACCATTAAGACAGTTCCTGACACATCCGGACCTAATCCTGAAACCAAAAAAGTAACAGTGGCAATACGCTGGAGCCTCATAGTTATCAAGCCACCTCCACTGACGATAACCGTCGTCGAGCTGGACGTCGATGAGGACACGCTCACGCCTCCGCTAGACTCCCATTGCTTAAATCGGTATCCGCTTGGAATGTTTCCTGAGGACAATGAATAGGAGCCAGAAGTAACTGTAGCCGACTCCCCATTCTTATAACTTGAACCATCAAAGTAAATAGCGGCTCCAGTTACAACGTTGTTAGCGTCATCCTTTACATAAAAGCTCACAGTATACGTTATAGGGCTTATCTCTAATGTATAAGTGGTTGTTTTAGATAATCCCCCTCCCGAACCGGTTATTGTTATTGTATAGGTTCCTGTGGGAGTTGAGCTGGAAGTTAATATTGCCACGGTGCTTGTGAACGTTGGTTTCCCTGAGGATGGATTAAAGGTTACGGATGTTCCGCTTGGAAGACCTGAAGCTGAAAGGCTTACTGTCTGGGTTGAGCCGCTAACAAGTGTGACAGTTACGGTTGCAGTTACGCTGCCACCTTGCTGGGTTGATCCGCTGCTTGGGCTGACTGAAATCGAAAAATCAAATGGCTGGGCAAAGTTGGCTGTCTGGGTTATAGGCCCATTCATCGTAATTGTTGCTGGGTTAGCTGTGCCAGTGTAAGAGCCTGAACCTGAACCTGTCCAGCCGCTAAAAACATATCCTGAAGATGGCGTAGCGCTTATTTGAACACTTGAACCCGCATCAAACCATCCACTACCAGGAGAAACTGTTCCAGCTCCACTTGGATTAACATTCATTGTTAAGTAGAATTGCTGTTTCCATTCAGCAGTATAAGTAGCATTACCGCTAACCACAATAGTGCGTGGATCAGCCGTGCTTCCGTCCTCTCTCCACTTTTTGAAAATTAATTTTTCACCACTTCTCGGAGAGTATCCAGAATCTGGATCCAACGTGTGAGCAGAACCATAAGCCCACGTATAGGTAGTTTTAGAAGTAATAGCATTACCATCAACATAAATTCTACCGCCGTTAGGGTCAACAGTTATCTTTGGAGACACTATTGTTATTTGTGCTATAGGGGTGCTGCTAGCAGCAGTATCGTCAAAACGGGGGGATCCTCCCCACTCACCGTTAAATGGCCAACTAGTTGCTCCAGGGCTATATCTATAAAGCAAAGCGCCTTCACTGCCATGATCCCATAAACGCTCATCAGATTCACACATCCAAGCTTGAATTTTAATCTTCAGATTCCCGCTTGCAACTTTAGCTCTAATATAGACTTCTATCGTATCAGTTTCGGTCTCTCCAATAAAGTCGTCGTAAACCTCGATTATTGGGGCCCCAACAACGTCTCGACCTCTAGGATCGTTATAATCGTAGGCTCCCCACGAGTCTGGTGAGGGAAAATATCCAGTAAGTTTTGGAGCCCTTGTGAATTCACCATTTTCTAGATATATCTGCAAGCCATTTCCCCACCAATCCCAATTAGGTGTTCGAGCACCCTCCGTCCCTTTGTTCTTAAGGTAAAATTTGATCGAAATCTCTTGACCATACATTATAGAACTCGGAATAGATGACCATGTTACTTCTATTTTAGGTGCAGGTGTATCAGCGCCTGCCCTAATAACAAAGTAAACCTTAAACTTTGAGTAAATTATGTCAATCAATCCACTATATTCCTTATAGAGTGTCATATACACTGTATAAACACCTTGAGGGGCGCTTGAAGCGGATGAAAAGCCGAAAGGAACTATCTGCCCAGGCGTGTAAGAATGTTTTGTATATTGCCAACTTATACCTGATTTTCCACCGGTTGGATCTTTCCAATCATCAATACTTACGTAATTAGCATCTGCAGCTGAAATTACCTTAGCGATTTCTAAATCTACATAGCCCTCATGCCCAGGGACGATTGTCCAAGCTGTTTCTAAAGGTCTTCCTTCCTTACTTCTCCGTGTCCAGTCACTGTGCCTAAAATAAATGTCGTAGCAATGTCCCCAAGGCTCTTGAATTATATCTGCAGGATGATATCCACCATTAAATGCTGGCAAACCAATCCATGTTGGATTCGAGTTTACTGGAATAGAACTTAGAAGAACACAACAAAGAAAGACGCAAAATGACGAAACCAGTAAAATCATAAATTTATTCTTTATCACCTAGCCTTCCCTCCCGATTATTAGCGTAAAATATTTTGACTTATTCAGTTTAAAGACTTTATGCAAATTTCATCTAGAAGACAAACTCTAACAAATTACTCAGAATGTTCCATTAATGTCTCCTAACTGAAACTGAAAGATTTCCCTGAGACTTGTGCTCAAGGATATTTGGTATCCGCAAATACATGAATACACTGTGCATTTTATTCCTGATTGAAAGAGATTATTAACAAACCATGCATTTACGAAAATTTTTTATGCACGCCATTTTCATGTTAAAAAATATGGGCAAAATAAGAGCTATTAGCCTTCTAATTATTATGGTATATCTGATGAGCGTTTTTGCATCAATCGATTTGCTCCATAGCAGGTTGTCCGCTTTTGGTTCTTCTATAGATTTTTCTTTCAAAGAAATCTTTGCATCTGGCAGAATTCAATTTTTCCCTGGGGAAACAATTGATATATGTGCACTCTTATATAATACGGGAACTGAAGAGATTGAAGCTTATACTCTTGAAGCTTCTTTTTCGTTATTGTCACCTTCCGGGCAAAGGATTTTCGTAGGCCAAAACTGGAATGGGTGGGATATACCGCCGGGACACTTTGATCTTCTTGATGTTTATTGGGATGTCCCCTTAAACGCAGAGGAGGGTTGGTACGATTGTGAAGTAACAGTAACACATAAGCCTACATCAATCACTAAACAAAAAATGCAGGAAAACATTTTTCAAATTATCGTATCACCACCTGATATTGACCTTATTGGTGAAATCTATGTTGACGGAATGAAGTACGAAAAATTGTCTAAAGTGTATATAGATAAAATAGGTGTACAGATAACATTTGTTGTAGTCAACATTGGATCCCAGAATGCTGGGCCATTCCATGTTAGGTACAAAATGTATTTTAACGAAACCTATTGGCAAGAAACAAGGGCATACGATGGTTTAATCGCTGGTGGAAGAATCACATTAGAAAAGTTTTTTTCTCCTCTCTATATCAATCGAGTGCATGTGCCTCATATTATAGTAGATTATTTGGGAGAAGTTGCTGAGAAAAATGAGGGTAATAATGATTGTGCTGTCTTCATATACCCAACTATGGATGTAAATCCAGACTTCGAAATAAACATGGACTCTCTTGGTATTTCTTTGATGCCAGGCTCTTCAGCTTCCCTCATGGTGAATGTAACCTCGTTGCGAGAATTTTCGTCTTTGGTAACGCTTAGTATTTTATGGGAAGGAACGATGCCGTCGGGTGTTAGTTGGGTATTCAGTCAGAGCTCTGTTGTTCCTACTTCCATTGTGACGTTAACTTTTACTGCAAGTTCTTCTGCCTCTCCTGGAGTTTTCAGCTTTTTCATAGTTGGAAATTCGGGTTCAATTACACGTTATTCAAAACCGATTTGTTTAAGAATCATTGAAACCCGCGCTGGAGAAACAGATATTAGAATTGCAAGCGCAAGCGTCCAAAACTTATTTGCCAATAAATGGGTTTTCATCGAAAATCCGTTTGAAGGAGTTCTTTATGAGGATGCGCTTCAATACTTAAATGCAATATGGACTCGGGACGCATTAATTAGCAATAACTTTGGAGAGATCAGTGTGGGGTTAACGATACAGAATAACGGTAACAAGTATGCAAGGAACATTAAGGCGTCGGTGGTTATTTCTGGTTCTGTAACTATGCTTGGCCTGGTCTATGCTTTGCCTGCGCATCCAAATAATGGCAAATGGTATTCGTTTAAAAGCACGCATAGCTTTTCAATAGGGGATATTCCTCCATGGGGTGTTGTTAGTCTTGAATTGAAGGTTCCACTGGAATACGCAAGCGTTGTTGTAATATATGCCCCGCTTCAACTTGGACTTTCACCATGGGTTATGTGCCTCTTACCAGGCGTTTTCGTTGAGGTTACTGTTTCAGGCGACAATACTAATATAGATCGGACAGATGCAACTCCACCAGGCATACCTTTGGGTCTTTACGGTATAGATGCTAAGTCGCAGGCATGTCAAGCTTTATCGACTGCCCTTTCATATTTAATTGGAAATAAAGCAAACCTTCCAAACGCTTGGGAGCATCTTAGTAAAGAATTTGAAAAGTTTGTTGCTGTCATGGCGCTTGATGTGGCTGTCGATGCGATAATTTCTAAAATTACAGAGGGAGCTATACAAGCAACACAAATACTGATTGATATTGGTTCAGGGGCTGTAAAACAGCTTTCTGCCACGCTTTGGTGGAAGGGAAGTTCCATAAAGTTGACCATAATTAGTCCAAGCGGGAAGGTGTATAATGCATACTCATGGAATACGACGTCTGCAATTAACATATATAATATTGAGCCAGGAATCTGGACATTCCAGTTATATGGCGAACAAACGCCGGAGGAGGGTGAAGATTACTCTTTGGCACTCGTTGTAAGCGAATCAGGCACCCCGCGATCCACCTGTTTCCTCGCAACCGACAAACCTGAATATTCATTAAAGGAACCTGTGGAAATAGTTCTCCAAAACACCGGAGATACCCAAGTCTACGTTGATCCTTCTTTTGCGATATTAAATGATTCATTTAACATAATCTCCAGATGGGCTATCGCGTCCACGCCAGTAACTTTGGCTCCTGGCGAGGCTGTCATAACCTATTGGAATCAAACATGTGATAATGGAAATGCTTGTCCAAATGGCAAATATTTCATTCAGGCAAACACATCTATTGGAACTTTGACCACAAAAATTACCATAGCCCAGCCCCCAAGAATCACCGACATAAAGAAAGCCCCGGACTTAGACTATTACCCAGAATGGAGCGAAGTAAAAATATCAGCAACAGTTTCAGATGAGGGAAGCGGAGTGAAAAACGCAACGCTATATTATAGAACTAATCGCGACAGCACCTTTACCGCTGTTCCCATGGAATACAATTTCTCACAGCAGGTCTACGAAGCAACACTACCAGGTCAGCCAGCTGGAACAACAGTGGAATTTTATATACTGGCTTATGACAGAGCAGGAAACATAGCCGTCGAAAACAACTCAGGAATTTACTATAATTATCAAGTCGTACCAGAATTTCCATCATCCACGATATTATTATTGATGCTCATCGTTTGCTTAACTATAGTAATTCTGTTAAAGAGAAAGCATCAAACTCTAAGACATTAAGTTTTCTTTTAATCGTCGTTAAAAGAATATTCAAGCCTCCAACCTTTTAATAAAAAATTTCACTTGAATCAACGTGCAAGGTTAAAGCCTCCTTTTGAACGCGCTATTGCAAATTTAAAATAGTGTAAATGCATTAGTAAACGTGCGGTGATGCATTCGTCCATGAAAAAATCACTGAGAGAGGCTACGCATAGAATAGTAACTAATATAGCATGTTTGAAGGAAAGATTCTATGTGCTCATCATATGTGGTCTTCACAATAAGGCTTTAGCTGAATTTTAACGTTGGAATCCTATGCTGTAGGTGTCAGCATTGATAATCGGCATATCGGAGTAGAAGTTGGGACATTAGAAGATTACTGCGCGCGCCTCAGACTTATCCGGAATCGCTGGATACAGTTGTGAATTAAACCAGTGGCCAGACCACATTCCACCCGAAACCATCACCACTACCAGCAACACAAAGTCTTATCAAGGTTTAAGTAGCGGTACCTGGTATTTCCATATTCGAGCTATAGATAACGCTGGCAACTAGGGGCCACCAAGCCATTACAGAATTAACATAGATGTTGAACCGCCAACCTGCACTGGACTCGATGAGGGGGTATCAGGCTGGAGTAATGATTAACACTCCAACTTTCACATGGGTTGGCACGGATAGCCACAGTGGGGTTGAAGGATACTATTGGAAAGTAGATGGCGGGACTGAAACGTGGACAACTTTTACTTCAGTAACGTTGCCGCGCAAGAAGACGGGCACACATACATTCTATGTTAGAGCTAAGGACAATGCTGGAAATTTGGGTAATTGGATCTCTCACACTTTCCAAATAGACACAAAACCTCCAAATCTTTCAAATAAACAACAAAATAAAATCACAGATGACCAGCTAAACAATTATTCAAGCCTCCCGTCAAACACGTATTACTACTACAAGGTCGTTCCGGAATACTCAGTAGTTATGCTACTAATGCTCGTTGAGAGAAAAACAAAGAAAACAAGCAGATTCCACTTCCATTAAAACCTCTTAATTTTTATTTAAAGTCTATTAACAGAAGTTTTTAAAAGGCGCATAGTTGTTTTTAGAGAATTTTGTTCTTCAAAGAGTTTTATTAACATAAAATTCGTAATGAATTATTGAGGGAATAAAATGGAGTTGCATAGGGTTATTGTAGGGAGCATTATCGCTTTGATGCTTGGTATAGCTACAACTTCACCAATTCTTGTTCCAAACTTAGCGTTAACAACAAAAATACAATTAGAAGCAGATGTGGTTTCCGCATATTTTGGTGTCCAAGAATTTAACAGCCAAATAACCGAATTGCCAGCGTAATTATCTGCATAGCTGTTAATGGGTTCCAAAAAGTTCTATGGCAAAAATCCTTTGCGAGTCTGCTACTTTTACTATGAAGGGAAAAATTTAAAAATAAAAGGTAATATAGAAGTTCCGGTGTTTCTAATGTCGACCTCGGTTGAGAGACCTTCAACAAGTCAAATTATTGCGTTTTATATTGCGGGTCTGTTATGTGCTGTGGTGCTGCAGATTGATCCGCCAGACCCTCAATGGACAATCATACTTTTAGGCCTAATAATATGTTTTATTGGAGGATGCGGCGCAGTTTATAGCGATGCCAAAAAGCTTGAATCCTACGCAAAGTCTAAAGGAAAAACAAGTTCGCTCTCGCCGAAAACTTGGCTTGCGCTGACTATACTATTTTGGATTCTGGCAATTCCAGTATATCTATACCAGAGATCAAAAGTTCTTCGCTCTATGTAAGGGTGACTTAAAAATCTTTTTATATTTATAATGTCACTTTTTAGCTTTTTCTTGACTATCAAATAAATAATGGAGCATAAAATGACAATGATAACGCCTATCGCCGCTAACAATATAATGTTAAATGCCTCTTCTTGCTTAAGGGTTGATATCGATACTTCACTATCTCCGAGTATGCATAGTTTAAAAATTGATTCTTCACCTTCTTTTATTGTTCCGTTAAAACTTGTAAACTTGATGGTCGATGCGTTCATTAATGCTACGTCTATGCGGTAAAAACCAGAATCCGTGCCTATGAGTTTAACATTATAATCGTTTAAATAATCCGCTAGGAAGATGTATTTTCCCTCATCGTATCCTTCCCCAAGCGCATAGTTTGGTCCCGTCCAGAATATCTTGTAAGGTGATCCCGTAGCAATCAGTTTCCAGTTACTATCATATAAGTAAACATTAACTGGACTGTGAACAATTATAACTAATCCGCTAGGTCTTGGAGGCGCTAAAAATTTATATTCTTTTATTAGATCGAAAGCAAATCCACCTTCACAGCCAATCGCCGTTAATGGCCCTCCCCATTCAAAGTTAAGTTCGTAAGCCTTTTTGGCGTCAAAGGAATCTAGATCAAGATTATCAGGATTATTTTCTTTTTTGGAGATGTTGTATGTTTTGTTGAAAAGTTCATTGGTTGGATCTATGAAGACCCATTTGCCTTCGATTTTAACTTCAACCCACATGTGTCCAATCATATTTAAGGCGTCTTTTGAGGCTTCCATGATCCCTCCAATTAATCGCACATCAAGCCCAAGCGCCTTTACAAGGCCTCCGAAGAAGATTGAATAAGTTTTGCAATCCCCTTTAATGCGGTAATCTGCTGAAACTCCGCCATGATCTTCTATTTCATTAACAATTGTATAAATTGTTGGAGGAAGCAGGCTTCTCTCGTATTCCATATGTCTTATAACATAATTGAATATTGCTTTGACTTTTTCTACTGTTTTTGCATTCTCATTTACCCCTTCATTTTTAAGAACGTCTAATGCGAATTGCCTAACTTTTTTATCGCCAGATATTCCTAATCCACCAAGATGACCGTAAGTTAATGGAAGAGATGTGTAAGTTAGTATTGCATGTATTCCTATTAACGTATATTTAGATGTTGTGCTATAAACTTTCATTTCAAAAACCTTTTCTTCCAATGTTTCTTCAATCTTTATTGTTAGGTTTCCATTATAATCTGCTTGACTGCTAAATTCGAGGCAAAGGTAGATCATGCTGAAACCCTTTGAGAACCCTTCTTTATGGTAGATGGATGGTGGCAAATCAATTTTTATTGAAGTGGGAGAGACCGACCAACCTTTACTTTTAGTTGAAGCTGTCAGGGTCACCGTGTGCGCATTTGAACCTCTATTACGGATTAATACGCTTACATACGTGCTTTCTTCCTGATACGAAACATTATACTTAGTCGCTGATATCGATGTTATTGTAACCATTTTCTCAAGTGGAGTGATTTCTAAAATGAATTGGCTTTCATGCAAGATATCTCCGCTAACACCAATCATCTTGACTACATGTTCCCCGAGTTTAACGTCTGGTTTAACGCTTACGTTAAGGCTCACAATTACGAACCCATTTTTGGGAGGAGTTGCTGTTGAACTTTCAAGAACTAAGTTAATTCCTTCATCTAGTGAAGATGTGGCTGACAAAGTAACTGGAGAGTCAAAGTTGCCAATAGATGTTACGTTTATAGAGCAAATAGTCCATTCGCCAGGAAGCACGACATATCTAGGCTGAACGGAACTTAGAGTAAAATCGGGCTTAACACCCAAAGAATACACAGCCATCGCTGTTCTTTCTCTATTACCCTCTTCAACCTTCACCGTTATAATTGAACTCCTACTAATTACTCCATCTAGATCCCAATGATCAAATTGATAAGCTTGGTAATTGGACGGTGCTGTTAATGTTACTGTGAATGGTGCATCCTTAGGACCGACATCAAAGTTTGTCATTCCAGTTCCAGAATAATCGCCAGAATAAGAAATGCCAATTCCAGTTATGGGATAGCTTTGAACATGAAGAATATATTTTTGAACTGGAGGAGTCGCTGGAATCTCATATGGTTTCATAAGAGGATAATGGTCTATGTTATTGGCATCAATAATATATGGCGTGTCGCCGATATTATCGCTTCCAGGCTGATTTTGGTTTGGACCGCTCTTCTCGTCGACGCCCGAATAATCGCTCCAGTAGTTCCCGCCAGAAGGATAGTCATTATCCCAGGCGTTACTATATGGACAAGAGCGTATATGCGCATGCTTTGTATTGTTAATCAGATTGTTGTGATAAATTTTGTTTTCAGAAGGCGCAAACAATTTGTTATATAATTGGTCGAATCTGCCATTGATATAAATGCCATAAGTATTATTTTTTATGATGTTTTCGTATATAAAATTGTTGCTTGCCTCACTGTGTAGGAAAAGACCATATGTGTTATTGATTATAGTGTTGCCTATCAGAGCATTCTTTGAGGAGCCATGTAAGTAAATACCAACACTGCTGTTTTTAACAACATTACATGAGATAATGCTTCCACCGATATCTGAATCGTCAAATATGCCACAGTCTAAATTATCAATGAAGATATTGTTAAAAATGGTGGCATAATATGCGTTATAATACAATTGAACGCCTCTATAGAATCCCTTAATAATCATGTTCTTAATTGTGACGTTGCGAGTCCATCTGTCTAGGAACACTCCTACACTCTCGAATAATCCCCCCTCGCTCCATCCACTCCCATGAATCATATGATTAGCGCCGTTAATTACAATAAAACTTCTCTGTACTATAATTGACATGTCAGCATCTTCGGTTAAAGTATAGATATTTCCATCTCTCTGAATAGGCGCCGTTGGGGGGTAAATTGAGCCATCATCCTTTATGTAAACGGTTTTAGTCTCGGCTTTAACAAGCTTTATAACAAATGTTGATGGCAACATACTTACTAAAAGCAATGTTAAAATTAATATTGTTGTAACTAACCTATTGAACAAGCCCTCTCGCCTTATAAAAATGTTGTGTATCTGATTTTTTAAATTTTATTAAAAATCATCTGTACTACTGTCTAATCATTTGAGGTTTCAATGCCAACACTGCCTTACATGCATGTTTTCTGTTAGTAATGTGTAAGCGAATAATCTTTGGAAAATGTTGTGTGTTACGCTGGCGTGGTTCCTCGCGTTTACGCGTTAAGTCTTCTGCAATGGGAAGGCAGTGGCCTAGCATTTGAATGGTTTGTAGCCGCGTTTCTGTGCGTCTTTTACAAAACCTAAGCTTTTCTCGTAACTGTAGTCGCTTTGGTTTTGGAAACGTTGCGCAATTTCAGAAGGCTTCAACTATATTCATAGTTTTCACATGCCAAAATGGGCCAGACGAACCTAAATGTTCAGTCCTTTTGCTTTCGCTTATTATTCTAATCTTTTGGCTAATTTTCTAATTAGAAAGACCATTCCCCCAGTTGAGAGTATTATAAGCGATGGAGTTATGGTTGAGGGAAACTCCATTATAACCCATATTCCTTGGATGATTATTTGAAAAGTGCTTGAATGAATATACGTGAAGCATATGAAGCTGTAAGTCTCGTTTTCACCCTCCTCTATTTTCATAATTGTTGGTTTCTCGCCTTCCATAATATACGTCCATGGGCCTCTTAGGAGGTTTTTGGGAATTGTTATGTTGCAATACCCTTTTGTTCCATGAGAACCGGTT
>Ga0272445_1002625_pt1 | contig 12147 bp, 11 predicted proteins | sample YNPCB0031_FD_194404 | JGI IMG/M metagenome (GOLD analysis project Ga0272445, IMG submission 194404) | Hot spring sediment microbial communities from Yellowstone National Park, WY, United States - YNP-CB-003-1 | ecosystem: Environmental > Aquatic > Thermal springs > Hot (42-90C) > Sediment... | reverse complement strand
GAGCGCAGATGAGAATGAGGAGACGATAGCTGGTGAGAGAGTATATCCTCTTTTTCTGGTTCATGTGAATTTAAACGCTCCAAATCTTTTAGAAAGTCTCTGGAATTGTCGTGCAGTGAAAGTTTTTTGTTTTTAGGGTGCTTCTTTTGCAGGCCGCTGCTCTTCGCAAGAATGAGGCTCTCAATCCTTTAACCAAATTGAAAATTAACAATTAAACTTTAAAAGCATTAAGCTTTTGTCATTTTCCAATTTTTCTTTTGCGTATTTGTAGTTTGGACATATTGCTTCCACTATTTGCCAGAATTTTTTGGTGTGTCTTTTTATATAGGTGTGGGCTATTTCGTGGGCTATGATATATTTCAGGGCTTCTTCTGGTAGGGTTGCTGTGTTTATTTTTAAGGTTATTATGTTTCCTTGGAGTTTAGCTATTCTTTGTTTTTTGTTGTCTATTTTTTCTTCTATTTTGAATTTTATGTTTCCGTGGATTTCGATTTTTCCTTCTTTTTTGATTTGGTTGTATATTTCTGTGGCTTGCTCCTCGAGAATGGTTTTTAGATATTCTTTTAGGATTGTTTTGGGTTTTATTTTTGATGTTTTTATGATTATCTTATCTTGTTGGGTTTCTACGCCGTCTGTGTCTGATTTCTTTATTATTATTTGGGTTGGTTTGCCGAGAATTGGAATTGTAAGGGTCTGATTTAGTGTTTTCATGTCGTTGCCTCGAGGGTTTCGAATATTTTTTCTGTTAGTTCGTCTATCTTGTCTTTGTATTCCTTTAGCTGGGATAGGAGTTGCACTCTGATTTCCATTTTTATTTTTCTTCTGGCTTCTCTTTGTTTTTGCCAGCCTTCAAAAAGTAGTTTCTGCTGTTTTAGGTTGTTTAGGAGATTTGTGGAGAAGTTTACTATTTTCTGTTTTTCTACCGTTGGGATTAGGGCTTTTATTGTTTCGTAGATGGGGTGTTTGTCTTTGCCTATTTCCTCTTCTTCTTTTTGCCATTCTGTTATTTTTTGGCATATTGTTAGGGCTTTTTGGATGGCTTCTTCTGTTTGGATTTTCCTGTTTCTTAGTTCCTCGTAGGTTTTCATCACTTCGGTGGATATGCTTATGAATAAGGGTGATGTTGGGTGGGCTTTTGCTTGTCTTTGTATGTTTGTTAGGATGTCTATGGCTGCGCCTGTTGTTGGTTTTTCATGTTTTATTTTTTCTATGTATTCGTTGTTTATTGGTAGGATGGGGTAGTTGTCTTCTATGGTTTTTATGTCGATGGTTTGTTGGATGAGTTGGACTGTTTTCTTTGAGAGGTTTTCTATTTTGAGTTCGTCTATGTTTTGTTTTTTGTATCTTCTGTTGTAGGCTATGTATATTTTTGTTAAGAGAGTGTATTGGGTTAGGTATGGTTTTAGGAACGGCTCGCCTCTGAGCATTTCGTAGGATTTCATTAGCTCTTTCATAGTTTCTTCGAAGGCCTTGGCTGTTTGTGGTGATAAAAGAATGTTTAGGGCGTTTTCGAGGCTTTCGTGGGTGTCTTCAATTTTTATGTTTTCGAAGATTTTTAGGGCTCTGTTTAGGGTTTCTGTGAAGTTTTGTTGTTCTTTTGTTAGGTCTCTTATGACTATTTTTATGTCTCTCTCGTCTGTGGCTTCGAAGTTTTGGAAGGCTTTTTCCAGCTCTTTTAGTATGCCTATGTAGTCGATTATTAGTCCGAATTTTTTGTTTTGGTATGGGCGGTTTGTTCTTCCTATGGCTTGGAGTATTCTATGTTCTTTTAGTGGTTTGTCGAGATACATTGTCCAGAGCTGTTTGGCGTCGAAACCCGTTATGAGCATGTCTGTTACTATGAGGATTTTTGGTTCTTTTTTGGTTAGGAAGTTTTCTATTATGGCTTTATGGATTTGTTTTATGTCTTTTGTTTGGTATTTTTCTTGGAGTTTTTGGAAGTAGCTTCTTATTGGTTGTTTGTCGTTGGGTTGGGTTGTCATAACTATTTCAGTGTAAGCCTCTGGCAAGAGCTGGTCGAGGGCGTTTTTGTATATGGTGCAGGCTTCTCTGTCTATGGTTACTATTAGGGCTTTGAGTTCTGTTGGTTCTACGACTTCTTTGAAGTGTTGGGTTATGTCTTGGGCTATTTTGGCTATTCTTTCAGGCTTTTTAACGTATGCCTTTATCACTTTGACTTTCTGTTTTAGTTCTCTGCGTTCTTGTGGTGTGAGTTTTTCTATCTCTTCTTCTTCGTATTTTATGAGGTCTTTTAGTTGTTCTGGTTTTAGGTGGTATTCTGGTAGGCGTGCTTGATATGAAAGCGGGACTGTGAAGCCGTCTTCCATGGAGTCTATCATTGAGTATCTGTCGAGGTATAGTTCGCCTTTTGGGCAGAATTTTTGGAAGGTGTTTCTTTCAGCTTTCGATAGTGGTGTGCCTGTAAAGCCAAATATGAAGGCGTTTTTGAATATGCTTCTCATCATTGTTGAGAATTTTCCATAATGGGTTCTGTGGACTTCGTCTGCCAAAACAACGACGTTTTCTCTTGCTATTTCGATTTTTTCTCCTTGTTTTTCAAGTTCTGTGAAGTCTTTTGGGCGGAACTTTTCTATTGTTACGAGGAATATGCCTCTTTTTCCTTCTTTCCCCCATTTTAGAAGCTCTATTAGGTGTTTGACTGTGTTTACTTTTTCTATTGGGATTTCTATGAAGCTGAAGTCTTTTTCTATTTGTTCCTCAAGCTCTTTTCTGTCGACTATTACGAATATGCTTGGGTTTTTTGCTTCTGGGCAGTGGTGGAGTTTCCATGCTGTGAAAGCCATGGTGTAGGTTTTGCCTGCTCCAAGCCAGTGCCATATTAAGCCGAACTTCTTGTTTTCTACGCCTTTTAGGGTGTTTACGACTCTTTGGTATATGCGGTTGGCAGCTCTGAACTGCATGTATCTTGCGGTTATTTTTGTTGTCTTGTCCCTTTCTTTTCTTATGAAGGTGAAGTTTTCTATTATGTCCAGTAGGTTTTGTTTTGAAAGTAGCCCGTATAATGTGGTTTTGAGCTTGTTTGTTTTTAGTTGTTCTTTTGTGTATGGGTATGGGTCTTTCCATTGGTTTAGGAAGTCTTCGTCTTCTGGGTTGTAGGCGTTTGGGAAGTAGAAGGTTTTCTCTCCGTCTGTGGCTATGCTTAACTGCACATATTTGAATAGTTCTGGAGCCTTTTCCTCGTAGCCCTTAATCTGCCTATAAGCGTCAAGCCAGCTTACTTCTTCAGCCGTTGGATTTTTGCACTCTATTAGGACGAGGGGTATACCGTTCACAAGCAGGATAATGTCGGCTCGGATGTTGCCCTTAGAGCCTTCAAGCCTAAACTGGTGAGTGACAACAAAATCATTATTTTCAATGTTTTGTAAATCCACAAGTTTTACGACTTTTTCTTTTCTCTCTTTTTTAAGCGGGATAAGTAAGCCGTTTCTAAAAATGTCCAAAAACCTTTTAATTCCGTCCACGTTTGCGGGAATTGTTCTTAAAGTGACTATAATGAAGTCTAAATCTTCATCCGTAAATTCGATGTTGGCGTTTATCCTTTTAACAGCCGATTTTAAATCTTCTATAATGAGGGGTTCTTCAAAATTCTCCTTACGCCTTAACTTCACTTCTTCTGGAGCCACATACCGCCAGCCAAGGCTCTGCAGCTCTTGAATAAAAAAGTCTTCAACCGTGCCTTTTTCCGTGTAAATGCTCATTTCATTCAGCCTAAATTAAATTCTACGTTAAGTTGCTTTTGAACCTCGTGGATTATTCTTCTAAATTCGTGCTCTGGAAGTTCACCAATTCCATACCCGTCTACATAGTTTTCAATTTTTATGAAGAGGGATGTGAATGGCTTTTTGGAGTATATTATTGTGGAGAATGAGACTTTCCATGGATATAATACTCTGTTTTGCTCGTTTGGCCATACGGGTGTTTGGTCGTCGAAATATGTTTCCTTTACTACGCCTATGCCGTGAATTTCTCCTGTTCCTGCAATCTGAAAAGCCACAATGTCAAAGGGTTTTATTTTGTTATATAGTCTTATGAAGGCTCTCCAATTTCTCTGAAATTTTTGTCCAGCTTCTCTATCCCAGAAGCCCCATAACAACCTGTCTTTTGCAACCTCAATATTTTCAAGAGTTCTTGAAGAGAAAACCCAAAAATTCATCCGTAGCCCTCGTATTCAGCTAAGTATTCTTTTAGCGAAATTATTTTTGGAAACTTTTCTGGAATTTCTTTTAGGTCATTTTCCCAGCAGACTACAAAGTCACAATCTTCGGCTGGGTGTCCGTGGTTTACGAAGTCGCTTGCAAATTTTTCGATTTCAATCTTTTTTATTTCTCGGTTTGTGTCTAAAACTACTGCATCTGGGAAGTCTTTTTGAAATTGCACAATGTATGGAAAGCCTAATTTTCTGTGAAGTTGTGAGAATAGGTAAACAACTTCTTGTTCTGTCTGAGGTTCAAAGAGCAAACCATATTTGTATAATGGTGATGATTGAATGTTTACCTCTGTGATTTTTTCTTTCGGAAAGATTTCATATAAGAATCTCATAAATAGTGGGTTGTCCCATGATGGGAAATGCGTGGCTTTAAATTTCAGAAGCATGCCATTAAGGAGCTCGAATTTTTCTCCAACGGTCAAATCCTCATACGGTTTATGATATTTGGATACTGATTCTTTCTCGTAGTTGAGATTTAGTTTTTGGCAGAAACGTTCTAAATCTATGGTCGAGAAAATTGGGATGATTTTATCACTGAAATAACAGTAAATGATCTTTTTTATTATTAGCCTATCTTCTCCTCTAAAACCAGCTATGCCACAATCATAGTCTACCTTGTCTTTAAGAGGAATGTTTTTGTCAACGATGACTTTGAGCAGTTGTTTAAATTGATTTATTTTTTCCATTGCACTTGTGTAGAATTTTGCATATACTGAGATGGCGCCTAAGCTTCGAGTTTTATGTTCAATCCATAGAAATAAATAGTCTTCTGATCCTGGGGAATATATTTTTTCGGGTGTTAATGAATCTATTAGTTCAGGCTTTTCTTTAAAGGGATATTTTTCTAAGAAGATTTTTAATTGCCTTTTACCTTCTTCAATTTCGCTTATCACTTTAGCATTTCGCTCAAATTCTTTTCCCTTATTTATTAACTCCTCAATCATCATGTTTTTACTCCACCTTAACTCTGACTTTCCCTGTAAGAAGCAAATCCATCAAACCACGCTTAATACGCTCCAACCTTACTCTTTCATTTCTTTCAATACCAATTTTTCTGTCTAAGTTTAAGATCGATTCAGCGATTCTTTTTTGCTCTATTAAAGATGGAAGAGGTATGCTGAGATTTAGTAGCTTTTCTTTAGATAGTTCTTTAAAGGTGCTTCCACCACTAAAATTTTCTAACGTTTGTTTTTTGCTTAGCAGATAATAACAATAAAATTCAGGCATAATTTCACCTTGTCTTTTTGGAATTAGACCCTTACAACCTTGATTGAAAGTTGAGGGTTCTTCAAGCACAGCTACGTATCCGACTGGTGCCCGAGTTGAAACTATAATCGAACCTTTCGGCATGAGTGTTAGATTGGTTTCTTTTAATGCTCTTTCTGTTATTTTTCTCTCACTCCCTTTAATGTAAATTGTTCCATTTAATTTGCTTAAATCTGTTGGAGTTATCCAATTTATAGTTCCTCCATTCCAATATTCTTTCTGTTTGGTTGAAGGAGTGGTGCCCGTTGCAACATCAAATAAATCTGATACCTTTTTAACGTCCCATTCTTTTGGTATTTTTCCTATTTCTGTTTCTTTGAACTCTTTGTGTCCTATTCCCCTTGTTAGGAGTATCTGCATTAAACCCTTCTTCAAACGCTCAGTCTTCGCAATAACCTCGTCAGTCTTAGCAATAACAGAATCAACAACACCCAAAACCCCAGCAACAGCCCTCTGCTCCTCAAGTGGTGGATAAGGAATTTTTATTTCTCTCATCTGTTCCTGATTCAATTTTTTCCTCGTTGAGCCAACAACGTAGGGGTTTAAGTCCAGAAAATCAAGGACGTATTTTAAGAAAAGATTAGTGGTTTTTCCTTCGATTGCCTGCAATACATGTGCGTGATTATTTACCCAAAATTTGCCGTTCATGATATAGGCTGTGCTCTCAAATTTTCCATAAGAACCGCCATCTTCAGCCAGTAAAACAAATTCTCCGTCAAAAATGTAATCATCAATGTAATCAATTATTCCATTAGCTCCGCAGTAAGGATATGGGCCTTTCCTATTTTTTCGTTCCATTTCACTTAATGGAATACGTTGGCTATCATAAATTTCTACAACTTTTCCAAGCTCAATACATCCCCAATCTTGCGGGATTTCTCCAATTAATGGCTCGTTTTTGAAGCTAATTTCTTTATAAAACATCATTTTCTCAACCGATTGCTTGAGTTATTTCAAAGATATATTGTTCTAACTTGCTTGCAATCTCTTGCCTTTCCCTTTCCAGTTCTTTGAGCTCTCTCCATTCTTTTATTATGTCTATTTGTTCGCCTCCCTCAACTGGCATGACGTAAAGCGTAACATTCAAATTATAATCGTTCTCCGCAACCTCTTTCTTGTCCACAACCCTGGAGAAACCAGCTTCCTCAACAAACCTTTCATAAACACCCGCAATTTTCTCGATGTTTTCTTTTGAAAGTGAATTTAACCGCCTGACAGATGGATGTGGAATAAACTCGTTAGAAGCGTTGATGAACAGGATTTTGTTTTTTCGCTCAGCCGGCTTGTTCTTGTTAAAAATGATTATGGCTCCTGGTGCTCCAGTATTATAGAACAGTTTTTCTGGCAATAGGATGACGCATTCAACCCAATCCCGCTCAATAATTTTGCTTCTGATAGCCTTCTCGCTTCCGCCACGAAACAGGCAGCCGTTATCTATTACTATGCCTACTCTGCCATTTTCTTTAGCCGCAGCCAACATGTGCTGAATCCAAGCCCAGTCGGCGCTCTGCCTCGGACAATAGCCGAAACCAAACCGTTCAGTGGCAAATTCAGCCTTCTTAAGCCTATCAGCATCATAACCATCCTGGTTCCAAGGAGGATTAGCCAAAACAACGTCAAAACGCATCAATCTTCCAGCCTCATCCTTAAACCTTGGAAAATCAAGCGTGTCCCCATTCGCCAAATGAAAGCTTTTAACTCCATGCAAAAGCATGTTCATATGGCAAATAGCGTAAATCGTTGGATTACGCTCCTGCCCATAAAGAAAAAGCCTTTCAGCCTCAGCCTCGCCATAACGCTCAACAACATGCAAATAACTCAAAATAAGCATACCACCAGAACCACAACAAGGATCGTAAACGCTTTCACCAGGCTTAGGGTCAAGAATCCGGACCAAAAGCCTGATAACCTCCCGAGGCGTGTAAATCTCGCCTTCTTTAGCCTTGTCAGGAGCAAAACGCATCAAAATATGCTCATAGGCATCGCCCAAAACATCAGGCGAAACCTCCTCGCCTCCCAAATCGTAACGGTTAAAAAGCTCAACAAGCTGCCTCAAAAGCTCACGATTCTCCTGATTACGAGCAAACTCCAAAAAATCAACACGATTAATAACCCCATCAAGCTCCCGATTCAACTTCGCAATCTCGCTGATAGCAGTTGCCAAACGCTCAGGCAAATCCCTAACACTCTTAGTAATCTCATCCCACAAAAACTCCCTCGGAATGTTAAAAGTGTAAAACTCAGAAGCCCTATCCGCCACCTCTTCGGCTTCCTTCTCGCTTAAACCGGCTTCCCGCACCAAACGCTCAACAGCCCTACGCCTCTCATACTTACGCAAATCATTAACACGCTTCAAAAACAACAAAACCAAAATAAACTTGTAATCAACAGCAGTTCTAATCAAATCAGCAGCCCTATCAACAAGACCAGCCAACTCCTCACGGGTAACCCTAACCGGAAACAGAGGTCTCTGAACCAAACAATCACCAACATGAAATAATAAAGGCTTCATCTTTAAAATCTTATCAACCATAAAAAGCGACAGAGCCCCTGCAAAAGGACGCGAAAAAATTGACCAGCCAATACACAATAGTAAACGTGGTTGCCACGGCAACCTTAGAAAAACCAGTAGACCTTGAACTTCTCCGCCAACAATTACCGAAACATGTCACCTGGGACCAAGACATTTACGGCGGACGCGTAGCTTACTATAAAACCGAGGAAATGGAAGGCAAAGTATCTATCTTCTGGTCTGGCAAACTGATTAGTGTGGGAACAAAAGCGTGGAAAAAGCCTTCCAAGAACTACAAAAAACAACCAAAGCATTAAATGTAAAACTAAAAACAGAACTCAAAGTCCAAAACATAATCGCCACAACCACCCTAAAAACCGAAAAAGACATAGACCAAATTATAAGCGAGCTTACCAAAGATGAAAACATCCACGTAATTTACGAGCCAGAACAGTTCCCAGCAGCCATAATAAAAATGCCAATCAACCAAACCACAAAAGCAACAATACTCCTCTTTAGCAGCGGCAAACTTGTCTGCGCAGGCCTAACAAAAACTGAACAAATCGAAAAGGCAATAGAAACGTTAAAGTCAAAAATTGGAAACCTAAGCAATCTTAATCGGCGAAAACGCTTGAAAACGCACAAAAGTAAGAACATCGCTTTAAAACAAGTTTACTACGGAATTTTAGCCTTCGTCGCTGTTTTCTCCATGTTTACAATACTTACAGCCTTACCATGGGTATTCATTTTCATCGAAATCGGCAGATTCGTAGGGCCATACCCTAGTTTAATCATGACAAGCCTTACCATGATAGGTGTTTCAATATGTCTACCAATTGTTTCATTTAAGACGCTGGCGAAGCTAAAGAAGAACACAACTAAATGGATAATTACCACAAACCTTGTCATAGCCCTAATCATAGCACTCATGCTGTTCTCACTATTCACACAACGGATTTCAGAAGCCCATCAAAAAATAAACACATTTATAATTCAAAACAATGAGTTGGAATTTCATGAATACGTTACCGCGGTGTGCTCTTTCCTCGATAGCAATGTTAAAAACGCATACAAAAAGCCCGAAGCCCTTTTCAAAATCGACGAGTGCATCTACCGCCCTATTTCATTGGGCAAGTATGTAACTCAGCAGCTGGGATTCACACGAGCAGACATCATAGTCTACCAAGGATGGGGGACATGCGGACAAGCAGCCATCTTAATAGAAGAATTGCTCGTAAGGGCTGGATACGAAACAAGACAAGCTTGGTTCAAAAACATAGACCACGCATGGGCAGAAGTAAAATACAATGGAACATGGCTAATTATCGATCCATGGTATATAGGCACCCTCAAAGAAGCCCAAAACCTAAAAAACCTAAGACCAGAATTTCAAAACGCAACAGGCGTAATAGTGCAATACCCAGACGGAACAAAAAAAGACGCAAGCCAAGAACACGGCTATTAAGCACAAATAAAATATAGCAAAATTGAACCATTAATTGAAAAAATGAGGATATGAAATGGCTAAATGTCCAAACTGCAAAACAGAAAACCCAAACCCAATAAAAGCATGGAAATATGGCATATTCACGGTAAAAGCCTATACATGCAAAAACTGCCAAACACAATTCAGAGAATACTATGATAAAAACGGGAAACATAGCTTCACACTAAAGCTCCAAAAAGGAAAAGGCTACATTAAAGTATAAAAGGAAATCAAAGAATGCTAAATGAGAAAACTTTAGAATTAAATATCTGCGCAGAATTTTTAAAAATATGCCGTCGTTATGATCCCCACGCATTCGTTTTCGGAACAACTTTAAAACAAGAAAAATATCGCGGTTATGATTCAGAAGTATTCGGTAGATTGCCACAATTTTGGAGAGCAGCAGTATTTCAATTCAAAAAAGCTTTACGAAAAAAGCCCACACCATCTGGCTACGAGTATACTTTTCAGATAAACAACAACGGTCAACATGATCAACACTTATTTCTTTATTTAATGAGCGGAGGAAGACCGTTCGTATCCTTGTATGTTCTTCCGCACTTCATCACCTTAACAGATATAAGAAATCAAGCCCCAAACTTATTAGGACAAACATATTTTGCAGATGCAAAAGACATTCCGCCCTCGCTGGTGAATAACACACCGCATTTTCTGATAACTTATCCTAATCTTTGTCTAGGAATAATACACTCAGAAAAAATGGAGATAAAACTCCATACCCTTGAAGAAGTTATTATGGCTGTAACCGAGAGAAAAATGGGGATATCAATTGAAGAACTGCGTGCAAATCTTACCGCCCCAAAAACCAAAGAAGCAGAATTAAGAAGTAAGCGCCCTCGATTCACCTTCCAAATCTTTACACAATAAAACATAACTATGAATTAGAACTTTCACATCTGTAAGCTAGCGCTTCTATTCAGGTATTTTAATTTTTCCAATAGTTATGAAATTCGTTTCTTTCCCACACTTCTTGCACCTAACAATTGGGTGCTCCATAAATTCATACATATTTACAATGGTAAAGCCTTTGTTCCCGCAGCCACTGCAATAATATGGAAGAACAATTTCATCTGCCGTTGTTTTCGCAATTTTGCCCTTCAGATCCGAGGCTGCTTCTGTGTCCAGAGATGGAATTATAGTGTGGAGTTTTAATCTATTATTCCCTTAAAATATTGTAAAACAACCTTCCTTTCCAAATCGTTGAGCTCATCAAAGGCCTCCTTTAGGGCTTTCATGCAAATTTCAAAATCCTTTTTCTCGCTGAGGAAATACTTTCCAATAATTTCGCCAACTGTTTGAATGAAGTGCAAATAGATCTCCTTCGCCTCTAACTCCGTGTTAATCATGCCTCCCTTCTCCAAGTAAAGCCTCATAACTTCGAGGGAAAGATTCTCCAACGCTAACTCCATATAATCTGGAACCCTTGATGGGCAAATCTCAAATGTTTTCGCGGCGAATCTGAAAAAGAGCTTGTCGATAGGGCGATATTTTAGAAAATCTTGAGCCCTTTTTAAGATTCTTTTCTCATCCCTCACCTGCAACATTTTATATAAGTTGACAAGAAACGTGTAAAAATTCTGAAGCACAATTTGCCTCTTAAGGAGAAGATGCTTCCACCTTTCATCATACAACATTTTATAAACTGCATAGCTGTAGCCGAGAATTGTTAGCCTGACATTAACGGCTATACGCTCCTCAATGTAGGCGGGTTCCTCCCTGATGAAGCCCTGCTTTAATAGCTTATCAACACATTCGGAGAAGGATGAGGCTGGAATTCTCTCAGGATATCCTCCCACTTTAAGGCTGGACAGCTTCGCTAAAACTTGCCTTTTAGTCAAAGCGCCTTCAACAGCCAAAATCCCCACGATTTGGTTTTTAATCCACTCAAATTTGCCCGATCGAACCATACCGATTCTTCCGTTTTCGGTTTTTAGACCGTTTTCCCCGAAAGCTTTCGGTTTTTAAGCCTTTTAACCCGAAACGCTTCGGTTTAAACATTATCTAACTTTATCTAACTTTATAAGCCCTTCTTCTCTCCAGGCGTCCAAAATGCAAGAAGAAGTAATAACAATAATAACAGCCTACAAAAGCGGAGACAGTCTTGTAGTAACAATTCCAAAACATCTCGAAAAGAGGGGGCTCGTTAAATCCCATCAAAGATTCTTCGTGAAGATCGACGAGTATGGCAGGATAATCTATGAACCAGTGGAGCCAAGGCGGCTAAGCGATGCAACGGTAGTGAACGCCTTGAATGGAACTTTACGGGTTAGGTGGTTCCCGTTTTGATTGAGAAAATACTTGAAGCGGTCGAAAGCTATGTTAAAAATGACGAGGCCATAGTCGCGGTGGTAACGTATGTATACTTGAGCCGTTGGACACATGAGCCTTTAAACTTGTTCTTGAAAGGTGAGAGCACCATCGGTAAAACCTACATTACAAAAAACACGATACGCATTTTAGGCGAGGACAAGGACGTTTGGTATCTCGGCGGTTTAAGCCCAACAGCCCTCGTCCACGACTACGGCGTTTTAAAGGATGAAAGCGGACTTGAAATCGACACTTTAGAAACGCCGTCGAGACGAAAAATTAGAATGGAAAATCCCACAGCAAACAAGGAAGAGATTGACAGACTTT
>Ga0272445_1002622_pt1 | contig 12166 bp, 30 predicted proteins | sample YNPCB0031_FD_194404 | JGI IMG/M metagenome (GOLD analysis project Ga0272445, IMG submission 194404) | Hot spring sediment microbial communities from Yellowstone National Park, WY, United States - YNP-CB-003-1 | ecosystem: Environmental > Aquatic > Thermal springs > Hot (42-90C) > Sediment... | reverse complement strand
TTTCGTTTTTGCAGTGCTGGCGCAGGTTAGCAATTGCACCATAGTGGGATTGAGAAGTGCGCACGAGCAGGTGATAGGTGCGCACTCCTGAAAATTTTCTGCATGGAGGTGTAGGAAGATGCAACGCACAGTGAATTTTGGCGATTTTGCAGTTGAAGTGAAACGAACAGAACTCGGACACTATGCAATGACACTTCAGTGTCGATGTTGTTGGGACAGTCGGCAGTGGGCAGCGATTTACCTGTGCGAAGAGAAGTCGCAGTTGAAGGATGGACTGCGAGAACTGCTTCGGGATTTTTATGCCCACTGCAGGCACAGGCATCTCAGAGCAGCGACTGAGCTGCGACGGCGATTTAGTCGGCTGCTGCACTGACGAGTGGAAGCCTGCGCCAGTGGTGTTCAATCCGCACTGGCGCAGGCGACTGCAATCGCACCATAGTGGGATGGGAGTGCGCACAGGCAGGTGATAGGTGCGCACTCCTGAAATTTTTATGGGCGAGGTGAGTGAAATGTTGCAGTTGCGATTAGAAGGAGTGCTGCAGGACGCAGACGAAGTGATGGAAGCGTTGGAAGATGGTGCAGTTCTGAAGGCGATGCATCCCTATTACAATGAAGTGCACTGGATAAAACGAGTCGGTGATGCAGTGGTTGAAAGAGTCGTTGACTCAGCGACTGGCGAGATTCTGCCACCAGCATCGTTCGGTCCGCACACCTACGCACTACTTGTAGACAATGCGATTGAGACTGGATGGCTTTTCTGCGTAGTTGGTGAGGATGTTGGTGTCACACGACTGTTCGGAGGTGAGCAGGAGTGAAATTTGCAGAACTGGTTGCCGAGGCACTCGGATGGTTAATTATTGCAGTGCTGCGCACAGAGTTTGGTGCGGAGATTAGTGACGAAGAAGCGAAGGCAGAAGTGCGGAAGTTGAGAGAGTCTGTGCGGTTGGCAGTAGAGCAAGGCAGGTATGACCAGATATGTCTGCCTGCGGAACTGTGCGAGGCTGAAATTGGAGAAGTCATTGCACTGAGTTAGTGGTTGCGGTAGATGCCTGCGGGCGGGCGACTGGCTGGGCGACTGGCTGTGGTTGCCTGCCTGCGGGCGACTACCTGCGGGCAGGTTGCCTGCGCAGGCGAGTGGGCGCAGGCGAGTGGGCGGGCGGAACAGACCACTCGGTATGGGATAGAGTGCGGCGTTGCGAATTTTTTTCTACGGAGGTGAGTGTAATGTCAGTGCGACCAGATGTGCTGTGGGAGACTGGAAAAGAAGCATGGACGAAACTCCGAGAACTGCAAGTTGTAGAGTGGAGAATGAAACGGACTGGCTATGCAACTCGCAGGACAGCAGACAGAATTTGCGAGTTTTGTCTGGCGTTGATTGAAGTGCAGAAGCGAGGAGATGATGCAGTTGAAGTTCCAGAGTGGGCAGAAAAATTTGCTGAGGCGATAGCAGCACTCGAAAAACTGCGAGTGCTGCTTTCTCTGGTGGGCAAGCCAGAGAGTATTTGTTTGACCGCAACTGAAGTGCAGGAGTTGCAAAAGCAGTTAAGGGACTATGCCGAACGGTTGAAAGAGTGAAAGAGTGCGCAAAGTCAGCACTTGGCAGCGTTCAATCCGTTGCCAGTGCTGCAGCAATCGCACCATTGTGGGATTGTAGCCTACGGGCGAGTTCTTACGGGCGAGTCCCTGCGGGTTGCCTTCGGGCTGCGTCTGTGGCGGGCTGCCTGCGCCACTCGCCTGCGGGCGGGCGAGTGCGGTCAGGTAGAACAGACCGCACTTGCAGCAGTAGAGTGCGGGCGTTGCGAAATTTTTTTTCTACGGAGGTGAGCAGTATGGATGTTAGGAAGTTCGTGAGTGCGGTGTTGGCAGATGCGAAAATTCACAGGAGTCGTTGCGAGTTCAAACAGTTCAATGAAGATTATGCGCATGTAGTCATTAATGGCGATGTCAGCAGTGCCGAGTTCACAGTTTTGCGGCGTTATGACGGACTGGTATGGGTGCAGGTTATAGCTGCAGGGTTCAAGTTGACAGTGTATGCACCGCCAGATTTGTTGTGGAAAGACCCTATCTACGAAGATGTCGTCACTGCAGTGTGGCGTGCGAAGGACTGGGAGCCAGTCATGATTGACTGGGCAATCTTAGCAGAAGAGTTGGAAGATGACAAGGCTGAACTGTTGCAGTCGTAAGTGAGAATTCAGCGCCAGTAAAGGAGGGAATTAGTATGAGGCGAGTTCTACACCGCTGTAGTTTTCCTGCTCTTGGCGAACCGAAGTGCTCGCGCACTGCGCGGTGGCGCATCGTTGGGTACTATGACGGGCGACTGCAATTCGTTCTGTATGCTTGCCTACGGCATCTGGAACAGTGGAAGGAGATGATAGAAAGGTCAGAACTTTCGCAGGAGTGGAGATTTGAAATTCGCCAAATTTCGTAGCCGACTGCAGTGGCGGCGAGTGGTGAACTCGCCGCCACTTCTGCAATCGCACCATTGTGGGATGCAGGCAGGCGGAGAAATTTCGCCTGCCTGCGAACTTTTTTTTTTAGGAGGTGAGTCCTATGGAGCGTGTAGTGATTCACTACCATGTTGATGTGTTTGACACTGAGACCAATCCATTGTGGAGTTCAAAGGCGTTGCCCAAGAGTGCAGCGGAGCGAGAGTTTAGGCGACTCATCGACGAGTACAGGCAGCAGGTTGGGAAGTTCACTATCAGACCTGCGACTGAGAGAGACAGGGAAAGCGGATTTGTTGGTGCAATCAAGTTAGCAGTCAACCACAGGTTAGTCATTGCGCTGACGAGGTGCGACTGCGACGCCCATTAGTGGCAGGGACGGCGAGGCAGGGAGTGGAGGCGAAATTTTTGAGTGCTGAGGAGGTGCATGTTCTATGAAGTTCAGGAAAGCGACAGTGGTGTTGACGGAGGAACGCTTTGGCAGGAAACTGACGGTGAGTGCGACGCCGTTTATAATTAACGGCTACTGCGAGCCGAGAAGTGGCTTCTTTCTCGATGTAGTTGTGCAGTATGGCGACACTAAAGTGAAACGATCTGCGACAGTCATGAAACTTTATTCCTTCACTGACAGGAAAGATGCAGAAGAGTCCGCATGGGTTGAAATTTCTGAGTTTCTCCGCACGCTGGCTTCCATTACTGCGTCAATTTACACACCACCAGAGTTTGACCGAAACAATGAGTGGCGTGCCTATGTGCAGGGAAAGGCACTGCATGTTGCTCATGCTGCGCAGGAGCGGCGTTTTGCGTTAGATGTCCTTGAGTGGGCAGAAGAGTTCGGTGCATACTGTGGATTGTTGCGATTTGCCTATCTTTATTTTCTGGCAGGCAACGAATTCTGCTATGCTAACAGACTGCAGACGATTGCCGATAGGCTTTTAGACGAACAGAAGACGAGTCGGTCACTTGCAATAACTTTGTGATTACTTCTTCCTTGCCTTCTGGAACAGGTAGAAGAGCCAGAACTTCTCGCCACCGACTGTGATTTCAGTGGCACGCTTTGCTTTTGGTGCAGTCGGCGGCGGAGTGGGTTCTGCTCGCACCCAGATGTCCACTTTTTGCCCGACTATGGGCATATCAAACTGGACATCTGGGCGTGGGTCGGCTGCGTACTGACGCAATTTCTTGAGAGTCTGCTGCAATGCCCACATCTTCACCAAGTCAAGCACCAGTGGCAGTGGCAGCATGACTAATCACCTCGCAAGTAATTTATTCGTGTGTAAAATTTTAACACGGAGGTGACCTATGATGCAGGAAATTCGTGTTCAGTTGACTGAGCCTGAAGCGCAGTGCTTGAAGGAGTTGGCACAGCGGGCAGGGATTTCAGTGGAAGAAGCGGCGAGTCGTGCGGTCAGGTATGTTCTCAAAGAAGTCATGCCTGTAAATCCACAGTTCTACGAACAGTTGCGTTCCCGAATGTTCTGGGAGCACTACAGGCATTTGAACGAAGTATTGCGCAGGAACGGAGGTGGGCAGTGATGGCGAAGGTTCTGAAGAAGGCGAAGCACTGGGCGAGGCGATTGCGTGAAATTTTCGGGCTTACCTGTGGCGCAGTTGCCACTTTCCTGACTGGATTGACGATTATTCTGGTGGTTGTCGTCTTTTCTCTTGTTGGTGCGTTGATTATCCTGTCGGTGAAACTTTTATGTCTGCCGTTAGTCGTTCTGGCATCTCTCATCTACCCAGATGACCGAAACTTCTCACTGCCAGAGCGGGTTGTTGAAGATGTTCGTGAATGGTGGCGACTGATGCATGCATCAGTTTGAATAGTGCAAGAGAACACAGCACCGTGCAGGTTTTTTCATGAGCCTGCACGGTGCGGGATTTTTTGATGGAGGTGAGTGGTCATGATGGTGCAGGAAATTTTGAACTTTAAGCAAGAGTTGAGGCGAGTATCGCAGGAGTTCTTGCGGAAGTGGAAAAAGTGCCCGAAGTGTGGTGCAAGGTGGATAGACGCTGCTTGGGATGCAGAAAGTGACCACGAGTGGCTCATCGTTGAGTGTCGAAATGGTCACTTGTTCAGGGCGGACGAAGAGTTCTGGCTGTTTGACTACAGCGGCAGGGACTGCGAATCAGGCGTCTATGTACCGTCAGAGGACTGCGAAATGGAGGTGAGTGGGTATGCAGGATGAGCGCAGGAGCGTATGCGTGCTTTTCAGGGAAGTGCAACACATCTTTCCGCCAGTGATGCGCAATGAACCTGACCTGCGAAAGATGCTCGTTGCCAGTGCGCATTTTAGTACTGCCGACGGAGACGACATTGAATTGTACCAAACTGCCACGCAGGAGTTGGCATTTCTGGTCACTTCGGAGAAGTTAGCGCAGGAAGCAACGCAAGAGCAGGCAGTGGCAATTCTGCGCAAAGCAGTCACCGATGGAGTTTTTGACGAGTTAATGCTTGCGATGCAGGTACTGAAATGGCTTAAGCCATTTATCCTGCGCTCTGCAGATCATGCTGCAGAGCGGGAAGTTGCGCATCTGCGCATTAGTTTGGAGAAAAACAGAGTTCTGTGCGGAGGTGAAAAGTCATGAAGGTCAAGTATGGAGATGTCGTGTTTGAGTGGTCGGAGGCTGGAAAGTATCTGCCGCCACGGATTGCGATGCACGGCTACACGGTGATGGCGATTCTCGGTCAAAACACCAATTTAGAGTTCAAACTTGGCAATGACAGGATTGCGTTCGTCACTGACGAACGAGACATCTACATCAGGGTGATTCCCTATTCGGGTCATTCCTACCAGTCGCTTTCAGAGTTGATTGCTGCGTGTGAGCAAATTTTGCAGAAGGCGACTGAAGAAGGAGTGTTCAGCGAACTTGAGACTGCGGTTACGGTGGCAGTGATGCTGAACTCCTATTTTGAGCGGATAGCGCAGCGCGTAGTGCAACGAAGCACCTCTGACTTGTGGGCTGCGATTAGAAGCCTGCAGGCGAAATTGCCGCAATCGCAGTGAAGTCATTGAAGTAGCGAGCGAATAGCCGTGCGCCAGTGCCAAAAGAGCGTGCTGGCGCACGGCTGTTGAATTTTTGACTGGAGGTGAGCGTCTATGAAGTGTCCAGTGTGCTTGCAGGAAGTTGAGTTGGTCTATTTTGCCGAAGAGAGAGTGCACAAGATTGCAGTTGAAGACGGTGAGTTTCAGTTGTTCGAGAACATCAATGTAGAGCCGAAAGAGATGATGATTTTCCACACTGGCGAGAACGACGACCCGTGCATTATTACTGAAGACGAGTATGAACACTTCATTGAACTCCTTCAATTTCTGCTGCGAAGAGTTCCGCAGCCTGCGCCAGAAATTGCGCACTTATTCTCCGAAGAAGAACTGAAAGGAGGTGAACAATTATGAAGTGCCCACAGTGCGGAAAGGAAGTTAGGCGAGTCATTGTAGAAGAGCGAACATTCCACAGAGTTGACTTTGATGTCACTGGTGTTCGCAGGAGAGTGCGTTGGAATATTGATGGCGAAACACTCGGATTGATCATTAGCCACAGGGAAGGCGACGAAGTGTGCACTTTCACTCCTGCCGACGATGAATATCTGCTGAACCTGCTTGCTGGTTGGCTTCTCAGCGAAGAGGACTACATTGACCCTGCAATTGAGCACCTATTTGCCGAGAAGAGTGAGGTGAGCAGCAATGTTGACGGCAAGTGATGGTTCAGTCTGGACACCAGTGACAGTGTCATCTGCGCCGTGCGAAATTTGCAAGCGAAAGTGCAAATCAGTCGTCTACGAGTGCGTGGAAGGCAAGTGGGCAGGCGTGCGTGTAGTCGCCTGCCCTGAGCATGTAGAAAAGGCGATTGAGCAATTTATTGCTGGAGGTGAGGAGTGATGTTTACGAGGAAAGTGGATGCGAAGACTACTCCGATTGCGGAAGTTTACGACGACTGGGAACGCATCTGGATGGGTGAGAGAGAGATTAGACGCTTTTTAGCCTACACTGGACTGTCAGCACCGCCCTACAACCTGAGAGTCGAGCACTTCCTGAAATTTCCTTTCCTGCGTGGCATTTCTGCGGGCAAATTCATGCGTAAACTGCAGAAATTTGGCGTTACTTGGAGTTTCAACCGTGATGTAGTGCGACATGGTGTCCTTCAGGCAGTTGGCTATAAGTGGCGAGACATTGAAGAGTTCGAGCACATGCGAGTTTTTGGTCGCAAGGAGGTGAGTGCACATGCGGATGTTTAAAGTAGTCCGCTACTTTGGTGGTGGTCCGTCGTCGCTGGATGGTGAAACTGACTTCATTGAGGGAGCAAGGCACATCGGAGTTTTCGTGGTCTTAACCGACTTGGAATACGGTCTCTACCGAGTCCGAGACTTGGCGTATTTTTTACACCGAACTGCGTTGTATGAGGTTGACGCAGAACTCATGGCTCAGCAGCCCAAACTCACACCTGGACTCGGTACGCCACCTGAGCGTCGCCGAAAGTGGAAGGAACTGGTGCTGGCAGGCAAATTAGACGAAGCGGAACGACTGTTCGAAGGCGAGTTCCAGATCTATGCACGACAGTCCGAATACGAACGAGTTGCCTGCGCAGTGACACTGATCCGACCACTCATCATCTGCCGAACGAGTGTAGCTTTGTTTGAGAAGCCAGCAGTAGCCACAGTCCTTGCACCAGAAATTCTTGAAATTGTCAACAGCGGCATTTTCTACGGCTGGGAGGTGCATGAGGTGTATGAGGGAGATACAGTCAGCGTTTAAAGTCGTAGCGGTCGTCAAAACTGCAAATTCGCTGCTGTATGCGTCTCTTCTCGGTCGTACTCCTAGAATCTACGCATAGAATCTACGCAACTGGACTGTGGCACACAGATGGACCGTTTTTTCTGTGCAGCGACTTAGAGTCGGCAAAAGAGTTTGCCCAGACTATCTTGCCGAGATTCCAGCACTTGGCGATACTGCAAGCCGAGTGCGTTCCAGTAATACCGAAACCGAAATACATCCCGATTTGGTTTTCCCGCGCACCTGAACGCCTACAGTGGCGCGGTTTGGTCATTCAGGATGTCGCCGCTGCAGACCGATTTCTGTTACTGCGAGGCATCTCTGAACATTTGCAAGACTGGGAAATTCTTGCCTACGAGTTCCGCCTGATGGGCGAACCAGTCGTTGAATTCTGCGTGAAGGGAGGTGAAGAGTGATGGACAGGGAGAAAGTGCTGCAAGCACTCAGGGAAGCCCAAGCAGAGTACAACATCAAAGACTTGGACAATTTCATCAGGACTGCTTGGGAAGAGGGTGATGTCCTGCAGGCGCAGTTTGTCGCAGAGATAGTTGAGCGTGCCGTTGAGATTCTATTTGGGCGGCACTTTCTCTGGGTGCACATCGTGGAGTCAGAAGATTGCGAACTGTGGCTTCCAGATGGTTGGTACTCCTTTGTCGCTGTGCACCCAGAGACTGGTCAATGTTTGACCTTCCTTAATGATCCAGTTTACAGTTGGAAATCTGCGAGTTTCAGGGCACGCATTCGGAGTGCTGATGACGCCGTTGACGCAGTGACAAGGCTTGCCGAACTGATTGAGCAAAACCTGAAGAGTCGTGCCGTTGAGTAATTTCTGCGATGGAGGTGATGTCTATGCAGTTAGAGCAATTGACCTACACCGAAGAACAAATCAAACAGGCGATTGAGGAGGTCTGGCAGGAACTGCTGCAGGAAGCTGACGCCGAAGACTACTCGCTTGAAGAGTATCTCAAACACTACCGAAAGTACTGGGATGACCCAGACTTTCCCAATGATATCCCAGAAATCATCATGCGCACTGTCGAGAAAATTGTTGGAAGACCGTTATCGTGGTACTGCGAACTGGTTCGAGATCCTGCGGGCTTCACTGGCGAATACTCGTTCGTTGTGGTTGACCCAAAAACGCAGAAGTGTCTGACCTATCGTGAATACACCTTTGATGGCGTGAATGTCCATCGCTTCATCAATGTTGCTGGGACCGTTATCGACTACGAAGACATCATCCGACTCGTCATCAAACTGCTTGACCAAATTCAGTCTGCGTTAGCCGATGCGTAGGATGCGGCAAAAGCAGCGCCGAGACGCCAAGTGTGTCTCGGCGCTTCTGCACAAATCTGCGAAAGGAGGTCGGTGTCTATGGAGCGTGAGAAGATTATCGCTGCACTTGAGACTGCATTTGCCGAAATTTCTGGCGCTGAGTATGAAGATGAGCCAGAAACTTTCGCTGAATTTCTCGAGTCCTTCGCAAAGTTTCGTGACCCAGACTTTCCTGTTTACTGGATTCCCTGGGCTGTTGAAGAGGCAGTCGAAGAGCTCACTGGCAGGAAATTTGGTTGGCATGAAGACGCTCTTAAGGACGAGTGGAGCTACACTGGCGAATTCAGTTTCATCTGCGTTGACCCTGAGACACTCAAGTGTCTGACCGCAGAACACTCAAACGGCAGTTGCACAGTCAGCGTAGTGTTTCCAATTCTCAGCATCGACGATGCCGTGCAAGCTGTTGAGTATTTGCTGCGATCAGTGCAACAAGCGTAATTCTGCGCTACCGAAAGCGCCGAGACGCAGGACGAAGAGTCCGTGCGTCTCGGCGTTTTGTGATTTCTGGACTGGAGGTGAGCAGGCATGGCACAGCGAACACTGTTAAAGCGAACATCATTAAAGCGAACACTGCCGAAACGGGAAAGAGCCTTCTGGCGCAAGGTGCAGAAACTCGTTTTGCCGCAACTTGCAGGAAAAGTGTGGTTTCCGAGTTGGTGGTTGTCCAGTAGCGTCCCAGAAGGATTTAAAGAGTTTATGCTGGACAGATTTTCGTCGGAAATGCAATCAGACGAACAGAGCCTTCATGCGTGGTCTATGGCAGTGCGTGAGATTGTTCGCTATTTGGTCAACTGCCCAGAAGCCCAGTTTGACGTGCTTTACGACTATCCATCCTGTGATGGCTTTCCATTTCTGCTCCTGACTCGCAAAGGTAAAGTGCTCGGACTCGTGTCAATCTATCCAGCAGACTACTACGAAGATGGTATCGCCGATTGGAAGGAACTGCGGGATTTTTTGCTGAGAGTTGCTGATGCAGTTCGGGCAATTCTTGAGAGTCAGAACCACGATTCTGCAGCACGGGCAACAGGAGGTGGTGTGCGATGTCAGAAGTTTGGCAAGTCTACGAAGTGAAGAACGCTGACGAACTTCTTCGTGCAATCTGCCGAGAGTGGAACAAAGTCTTTCGGAAGCTTAGGAGCAGTTACTGGCGTAGTCAGTTCAGAAAGTTGTGGAAGCGCAATGCGACCGAAAGTGAATTTTACCAGTTAGCGGATAAGCTTCACTTAGCATGCTACGGAAAGAAGCTGCCCAGAGAACAGTGGGCAAAGGTATGGTAGTATCGACTCATCCTGCATCCTGACTTCAATCAAGCAATCATAGAGTTCGCTAACGCTATTATCGGGTTCTATTGATCTGCGATGACATTGCGCAGTGACAAATTTTTCGTGCAAACTAAGAATGCACAGGAGGCACACCAAAATGCACGGTCTCTTCGTCACTTTCGAGGGAGTCGACGGCAGTGGGAAAACGACTGTCGCAAATCTGGTTGCAGACTGTTTCCGACGACAGGGCTTGCCTGTTCTGCTGACATCTGAACCGAACACTACCTACATCAAACAATTCCTGATGACAGTCAACGAAAGAACTGCGTGGACGGAAACTTTCTTGTTTCTTGCTGACAGAGCCGAACATGTAGCGAAAGTAATCAGACCTGCACTGCAGCGTGGCGAAATAGTGCTGTGCGACCGTTTCATTGACAGCACTATCGCCTATCAAGGTTTCGGGCTTGGACTGCCGGTTGATCAGTTGAGGCAACTCAATGACGCTGTGACTGGCGGACTCGTTCCAAACCTGACTATCCTGCTGGACATTGAGCCAGAACTTGGGCTCAGAAGGTCGCAGCGAAAGACTATCTTTGAGCGAAGGTCACTGGAGTTTCACGAGCGAGTTCGTTATGGCTATCTGTGGCTGGCAAGCAGAGAACCGCACAGAATCAAAGTCGTGGACGCTTCTCAATCTCTTGAGTTCATCGTAGAACAAACTCTGCAAATCCTGACCTGCAGCCTCCAGTCGCTAACGCTGCGCTGAACCACCAGAGAATTTCCTGCACTGCCAAATTTCGCTTCGCAGTACAGTCGTCGCCTAATAATATGTCGTTTAAATATTCATGAAGAAAAAAGAAAGAATAACTAACGAAAGGAGGTATGTATTTATGGAGCGACTGCGACTGTGGCTTAGTATGACGCAGGACGAGAAGTTTGCTGCTGCCGAGAAAGAACTGAAGAACGCGACTCTCGACATTCACGAAGACTTCGAGGAAGAGTGGTCTCTTTCTCGCAGTGTTGAAGACTTTGCGCCAGATGGGCTCGCTGAACTAATCAGTTGGGCTGCTGAATGTCTGCTCGGCTTGCAGTGGCAACTGGAATGGGACTTAGACGCTGATGTGGAGGACATGTTCTTGAGCAAAGGTGTAACTACTTACTGGTTCAGGGTCTTCGACCCTGAAACTGGGTGTATCCTAACACGCAAACCCAACGGTATACCCGGAGCAAGATTTCGCTACTGCAAGTTCATCGAGACTCTCGGCGATGCAGTTCGGGCAGTCGTTGACCTTGCAGACATTATCGCCGAGAACCTTCCAGTTGTGCGCAGTCAAGTTTCACTCATCAAGGAGGTGAAGTGAGATGGCATACAGGATGATTGTGGTGTCTGACAACGAATTCAGGTGGATGGTCAAGAACTGGTTGAGACTGCAGGTCGACAGAGAGCGAGAGAATGCCGAAGCGCTGCGCAATTCGCTGCGTGAACTTTTCTTTGAAATCTGTGAACTCAACAACACGCAAGGGATTCTGGTCTGGAAAGGCGATATGGGCTACCAACTGACTGAACTCATCTGGATTGAGGACGCAGAAACTTTCGTCGAGCACGCACTCAAAGAAGCAGGCTTAACAAAGGAGGTGATCAGTCATGGCGAGGCTATGCACTAAAAAACGAAAAAGAAGTGGGATCTACAAGGTCAAGTGTTCCTGCAAAGACCCTGAGTGTCCGATGCAGTTGCAATTCGTCCCAGACAGGCAAGAGAACATCGTTCGGGTCTGGTTCACATCGCCAGAAGAGCGTCGTTACTGTATGCGCCTGACAGTCGGCGGCGTCCTTGAACTTTTCGAGTGTTTGTTGCGCGCACTTTCAGACCTTGCGACAGAGGAGGTGGTCGTAGATGACCGAGCAGGAGTTGAAGGCGAGAATTTCGGAAATTGTGAAGAATGTTGCTCGTGAAAATCCCGGCTACGACTACGACCAACTCTGGCGCGCAGTAATTGCCGAACTTAGTTTCTTTGCGCAGGTGGGTTATCTGCGCTTCAACGGAAAGCGCATCAAACGAGTCACTGGCGTTGAAACTGAAGATTTCTACCTTGCCTACCTTTACACTGACATCCAGCGAGACGACGAACAGGGCTTATTCGGCTACGGCTACGCCTACAATCTCACTGACCCTGACTTGTCTGAAGCAGGCTACTTGTTCACGCCGAGACGGGTTGAGGACTGGAAGGAGGCGAGATAGAATGGAGCGAGAGGAATTGCTCGCTCTGCTTTCAACCTACCTTGACCTACAGCCAACCTACCGCAAAGATGAGTTGAAAACGCTGTGTCCATTCCACGCAGAAACTCAGCCATCAT
>Ga0272445_1002621_pt1 | contig 12169 bp, 15 predicted proteins | sample YNPCB0031_FD_194404 | JGI IMG/M metagenome (GOLD analysis project Ga0272445, IMG submission 194404) | Hot spring sediment microbial communities from Yellowstone National Park, WY, United States - YNP-CB-003-1 | ecosystem: Environmental > Aquatic > Thermal springs > Hot (42-90C) > Sediment... | reverse complement strand
GCTTAGCGGAAAGAGGCTTCATTGAAGATCAGTTACCTGACTTTACCCAAAACGAACAGCCTGAGGGCTGAAGAAAGCGCCATCAACTTTCTCCTACAAGCTTTCCACGTCACCAAATTAGACATGCAGCTTCTCCGCGAGGAGGCGTGGAACTCATGAGACCGAGAGCTAGCAGCTGGAGCGCGGCTTGCTCCATTACCTCCAAACTTTTCGCGGCTTTTATAGGCAAGCCTAATTAGCTGTTGTCCAACAGCTACTTGGCTGTTGACACGCCCGACGGGGCGCTTGGCTTGTGCATCACTCGTGCTAGGTCCTCTTCGCCGCCGTGTAAAGGGGCTTGAGAGAGTTTAGAGAGGCAAGGTTCCACTTGAGCTTAAGGTACTAGGCTTGACTTCCTACATTCCCTATTTAGCCTTAAGAAGGCCGCTAGGGCCTTGCGTGAGGCCCATGAGGTCTCCGAGACTGCCATCTAGGGTCTAGGGGTGCGCTGGCCATGAATCCTTTCAGGGAGGGGTCTTAAGGTGCTACGGCGGAAGGCTTGCCTTCGCTGCCGATGGAATTTTTCCAGCTTAATGAGCTAGAGATGGCTCCGAGAGGGCACTTCGGGTCAGCCTCTAAGTAATCACCCGTCGCTAGGTATGCCCTAGCCCTGCAGCCGCCGCAGACTGGCCGATAGATGCAGGCTCCACACCCGCCCTTCAGGTTCCTTCGGTCGCGCAGGGCCTTGAGTAGGGGGCTTTCAGCCCAGACCTCCTTGGCTCCATCCTTGAGCAAGTTGCCCAGCGGGATCTGGAGGAAGGGGCATGGCCAAGCCTCTCCGTCAGGCTTGACGTAGAGCATGCCGTAGCCAGCTATGCAGCCGTGAAGCAGCCCGCCGAGCATGTCGACTACGCGCCTAGACCTAACGTGCCTCCGCTCGAGCAGGTAGGCCCAGTACTGAGGAGAGGCTACCGGGATCACGGCCGACCTGACGATGCGCTGCCCCTCAGCGATGAGCTCCAGCAGCCTGGCGTGGCCTTCAACGTCCAGCTCGCTGCCCGCCGCCTCGGCTCCGCGCCCCACGGGCACGAAGTGGTAGACGAAGTCGGAGAGGGCCCCTAGGGAGTCCCCGTAGCCTATGAGGTTGAGGAGCTCGCTGAGGTTCAGCTTGGACGCCGTCAGGTTCACGTGGGCCCATAGGCCCGCCTCAGCCACCTCCTCGAAGCCTCGGACGGCCGCCTTGAAGGCGCCGTGAGCGCCGCGTATGTAGTCGTGTACCTCAGGGCTCATGGCGTCGAGGCCGACGACTACGACCTCCACGCCGCTCTCCTTCAGCATCCTCGCCGCCCCCTTGGAGATCAGCGTCCCGTTGGTGGCTATGCAGACGTTGAAGCCTAAGTCCCTGGCGTGGGCTATGAGCTTGAAGAGGTCCTCCCTCAGCAGGGGCTCGCCGCCTGAGAAGACCAGCGTCCTGAAGTCGCGTAGCTCAGCCAGCCCATCTATGAGCTGCAGCGCGTCTTGGGTCTCCAGCTCGCCGTGCCTAGCTTGAGCCTCGCCTCCGCGAGCGTGGCAGTGTATGCACCTTAAGTTGCACCTCAACGTGACCTCCCAGACGATGTGGGGGTCGAGGCCGAAGCACCCTAGGCCCCTCATGCCCATCAGCCCCTCGAGGTACCTTGGAGCGTTCCTGAGCCAGAAGCCTAGCTGCCTCCAGCCGACGCCCGTGAGCCAAGCGAAGACGATGGCCATGAGGGCCTGGCGGAGCAGGAAGAGCGGGCTGCAGAGGGCCTCGACGCGCGGCCTCATCAATACACCTTGAGCACCTCGTAGGTCGTAGACCTCTGCGCCGGCGTCCTCCCAGCGTCCCTTATCAGCCTCACGATCTCCTCGACAGCCATGTGGGTCCCTGAGGTCGCGCCCGCCGCCCTAGAGATGTTCTCCTCCATGAGGGTGCCCCCGAAGTCGTTCGCCCCAGCGCCGAGGGCGACCTGAGCGAACTTGGGGGTCAGCTTGACCCAGGAGACCTGTAGGTTCCTCACGTAGTTGTTTAGGAAGAGCCTCGAGGCGGCGTAGACCTTCAGGTCCTCGAAGCCCGTAGAGCCGGGCCTGGCTAGGCCCTCGCGGTAGAGCTTCGTCCTCTGATGTATGAAGGGTAGGGGGACGAACTCCGTGAAGCCCCTCGTCTCCCTCTGTATCTCCCTTATGACGTTGAGGTGCCTCGCCTTGTGGATGGCTTCATCCACGTGGCCGTACATCATGGTTGCCGTGGTCGGTATCCCAAGCCTGTGGGCCGTCCTGATTATCTCGACCCAGGTCTTGACGCCTATCTTCCTCGGGGCTATGACCCTCCTCACCTCGTCGTCCAGGATCTCAGCGGCCGTGCCGGGCATGCTGTCCAAGCCGCTATCCTTAAGCGCCTTCAGCACCTCATGGTACGGCGCGTCAAGCCTGGAGGCTAGGGAGTATATCTCTTGAGGGGAGTAGGCGTGGATGTGTATGCTGGGGGCCGCCTTCTTGACGGCCTCTAGGACGTCGAAGTAGTAGGTGGGCGGAAGCTTGGGGTTTATGGCCCCCTGCATGCAGACCTCGGTGGCGCCCATCCTCTGGGCCTCAGCGGCCCTCCTAGCCACCTCCTCCAAGCTTAAGGTGTAGGCCTCAGGGTCCCCAGGGGGCTTGGAGAAGGCGCAGAAGGCGCAGTTGACCGTGCATTCGTTGGTGAAGTTTATGTTCCTGTTGACGACGAAGGTCACCACGTCGCCCACAGCCTTAAACCTCAGGTAGTCCGCGGCGAGCACCATCAGCTCCACCTCCAGCCCCCTCGCCTCGAGCAGCTCGGCCGCCTCCTCCACCGTGAGGTCCCTGCCGTCCAGTGCCTTGTCCACCGCCTGAGCCACGATGGGGTCCACGTCCCTAAGCAGCCTCTCGATCAGGCAGGCAGCACTCCTCAACGCTAGGGCCCTCCTTGAAGCTCCTCCTTAACCAGCCCCTCCTCGTCCGTCAGGCGGTAAATCCTCTCCTTCAGGGGCTCGGGGATGAAGCTTCCGCCGAGCCTGACGTACCTCGGGTAGATGGGGAGCCTCTCCCTAAGCTTGAAGCCCTGAGCCTCAGTGGCTGCCTTCAGCTCGGGTATCTTGGGCCACGGGTACCTAGGGTTCACGTAGTCTGGGGTGAGTGGCGAGACCCCTCCCCAATCCTGTAGGCCTGAGAGGAGGAGCAGGTCGAGGGCCTCGGGGCTTAGGTTGGGGGGAGCTTGGACGCTGACCTCCCCGTGGAAGATGAGCCTGGCCAGCGCCACCGTCTTCGCCACCTCCATCGGCGTCGGAGGCTTTAAGCCCTCCATCGGCGTCCCGGGCTCAGGCCTGAAGCCCTGCACTATGACCTCCTGTATGTGCCCGTGCTCCTCATGTAGTCTACGTATCTCCATGAGGGACCTGATCCTCTCCTCCCAGGTCTCCCCTATCCCTATGAGGACCCCGGTTGTGAAGGGGATCCTAAGCTCCCCAGCCTCCCTTATCATCCTCAGCCTGGCCTCAGGGTGCTTGGAGGGTGAACGTTCATGCGGCATGCCCCTCCCCATCAGCCTCCCGCTCGCCACCTCCAGCATCAGCCCCATGCTAGCGTTGAGGGGCTTGAGCTCAGCCATCTCGCTCTTAGATAGGACGCCTATGTTCGTGTGGGGCATCATGTTGGCCGCCTCCTCTAGGACTCTCTCCTCGAAGACCCTAACGTACTCCACGGTCGAGGAGTAGCCCAGCGACTTCAGCATGGCTCTAGCCTCCCCGTAGGCCTCCTCAGGCCTCTCGCCAGTGCTCACTAGGACCTCCTTGGCTCCTAGGCGCTCGCCCAGCTTAACCAGCTTCATGGCCTCCTCCAAGCCCATGAAGCCAGCGCCCGCCTCACCAAGCTCCCTCCTGAAGCCGCAGTAGGTGCATCTATTCCTGCAGAGGTTGGTGAGGGGCGTGAAGACCTTCCGAGAGTACGTGATCAGGTCGCCCGACGTCCTCCTCTTGACCGCGAGGGCCGCCGATAGGAGCAGGAGGACCTCGCTGCCCCTAGCTGTCGAGAGCGTCAGGGCGTCCTCGTAGCTTGCAGGCTCCTCCAGCGACCTATGGAGCGCCTCTAGGAAGCCCTCCCTGACGCTGGAGCGCGCCTCCCCCATGAGGGGCAGCAGGGCCTTCAACTTACAGCAGCCCCCGGCTCGCGATGGCTGAAGAGCTGCACTTAAGCCCTCCCTGCGGCTTCATAAGCATGGAGGAAGCAGCGCTATAGCGCTTCACAGCACCCGTTGAAGATAGCCTACTCTAGCTTCGTGCTCTGTCTAACGCACTCTTTATAGCGCTTCATCATGTCCTCGACTATGTGCTTTAAGTCCTCCTTCGGGATGAAGCCGACTATCGAGCCAACATACCTACCGCCGCAGTAGAAGGCTATAGTCGGCGTGCCCATGACTCCTTGGCTCAACGCTACATACCTGTTTTTAGTGCTCCTTAAAACGTTGAACCTCACAAACTTAGCTTTCCCTACATACTCATCAGCGACCTCCTTAAACACAGGGTTCAACATGATGCACCAAGGGCATCCTTCATGCCAGAAATCCACAACAGTTAATACGTCGGATTTTAAAACCTCCCTCTCCCAGCTTTCAGCGTCCACATCCACTACGCTCATAGCGTCAGCCGCCCAAGTCTCCTCGAGGGAAAACTTAAATCTTTTGAAGAGACGAAGAGCCTGAGGGACACGCTGCATGCATGTGGAGGGCCTGTTAAAAGGCCTTAGCCCCTCCTCCTCGAAAGGTATCGATACGCTGAGAGGGCAGCCTTGCAGCCCTCTCCTGCAGCTATTATTATCTGCTTCTCTGGCACGTTAGTTACGTCCCCAGCTGCAAACAACCCTGGGAAGCTTGTTTCACACGCACAGTTTACAACTATTTCCCCTCCCTGATTCTTCTCGACGAAGTCAACTACCTCAGAGTTTGGTATCGATCCGATCTCCACGAAGACCCCTTGAACCGGCAGGACCTTCACCTCATCGCCGCTCCGAACCTTCACCCCGCTAACAGTCCTCTCACCCATAATCTCTAAGACCTTCGTGCTCGTCAAAACCTCTACCTTGCCCGACGCTAAAGCCTTCTCAACGAGAATCGGATCAGCCTTTAGCTGCGGCCCTACCTCAATCAAGTGTATCTTGTTCGCTATCCTAGTTAGCTGCAGGACGGCTTCAAGCCCAGCGTTTCCGCCGCCGACGACAGCGACGTCCATGCCCTCAAAGAGCGGGGCATCGCATGTAGCGCAGTACGTTACACCCCTACTCTTAAGCTCCCTTTCACGTGGAACCTTAAGCTCCCTAGGCCTCCTCCCCGTTGCAACTATGACGGTTTTAGCGAGATAATCGGCGTATCTAGTCTTAACGCTGAATAAGTCGCCGCGGGGCTCCACCCGCTCAACCTCCTCCATCTTAACGTCGAAGCCGTAGCGCTTCAAGTGCTCGTGAAATTTAGCCGCCAGCTCTTCGCCGGTAATGTATTGAAAGCCTATGTAATTCTCTACTTGGGAGGCGTAGGTAACTTGACCGCCAACATTAATCGTGAGCACTAGGAAGTCCATCTTCTTCCTAGCGGCGAAGACAGCGGCGGTTATGCCAGCCGGGCCGGCGCCAACAATTATCAAATCGTAGATCCTACTTGAGCCGCTCAAGGGACATCACCATAAACCTAGCGCAGCAACTATATAAAAATGCCTCTCTTAACTATAAGGTCTTTAAACGGTAAACCCATGTATACGTTAGTTTTATATATTGGATGGCTTTCAACTTCCTTTATGAGCTCCTTGAAGCCTACGAGGGAGCTTGAGATCGGCGAGATAATGGGTTTATCGTGGGAGCTCTACAAGAGGCACCTCACCAACTTAGTCATGCCATTCATCGCATCAGGCGTAGTTACGTTCATCCTGACGGGGGCCTGGCTCCTATGGTCATGGCCCCCATGGCATCTGCGCGTACAGAGTGTTGAAGGGGCCCTCTTCGTCATGGGGACGTCGGCGCTCATCGCCTTAATAGCGCTCATAGTGAACCTGGTGGTCGCAGGCGTGGTCATAAAGTACGTGGGCGACGTGATAGAGGGCGGCTCGCCGACCTTAAGCTCAGCGCTCAACCACGTGCTTAAGAGGATGCTCGACTTAATCGTAGCCTCCCTGCTCGTAACAATCATAGTTTCCGCTGGGCTTCTACTGCTCATCGTCCCAGGCGTGATCCTAGGCATAGTTCTCATGCTGACCATCCATGCAGTCATCCTAGAGGGGAGGGGGCCGATCGAGGCTCTATCGAGGAGCAGGAGGCTGACGAGCAGGAGGTGGGCCAAGGCCTTCCTGCTGCTCCTCATAATAGGCGTCATATCCTTCATAGTTGGCCTAATACCTTTGGTCGGGCCGCTCATCTCCATCTTCGCAAACCCGTACTTCACGGTGATGCTAACCTTCTTCTACTACTCCATGAGGGCTAGGGAGGCGCCGCCCACGCCGTCCATGCAGCCTCAAGCTTAACGCCTTCCTAGGAGCTCGGTCGACAAAAGGAGGCAGTTGTCAGCCTATATAGGTAAGAGTACGGTTGGAGATTGGCCTTCGATTCGCTCTACTGGCAAAGTTTAAGCTGGCTCCAGCTCAACAGGTATGGTGAGTAACGTGGGTGTTGGACGCGTCAAGCAAGCTTCGTGAGGCGAGGGAGATCATGGCAAAGGCGCTTCAGGAGCTAGCGGAGGGCGTGGAAAGAGGCGACCCGCTGAAGGTTAGGAATGCATGTGAGAAGGGCTGGCTGGCCGCTGTCACGGCGGTCGACGCGCTGCTCGTCAAGCATGGCTACGGGGAGGCCAAGACGCACGTAGATAGGCGGAGGAAGCTCGGGGAGCTCGCCGACGAGCTCGCGGAGGTCTCAAGGCTAGGCCTCTACGATAGGGTTGAGGCTAGGAGGAGCGTCCTCCATAGCGACGGCTTCTACAGCGGGGCGCTGACGCCGAAGGAGGCCGAGGAGGAGCTTAAGAAGGTGGGGGAGCTCATAGAGGACGTTGAGGGCCTCCCGTAGGGCTGGATCGATGAGCTCTGTAGACTTAGCGTCTAATTCCCCCATCATCGGGGCCTTTCTCCACGCCTCCAGCAAATTCAATGAACTTAGACGCCTCCACCATATGTAGTGAGGAAGCTATGCGAGGAAAAACAGGCTTTAGCTTAGGCGCGCCCAGGGTTGCGGAGGCCAGGGTCCCAACTTAATCCATCTCTCACGTCGCCTCGGCTCTTCGTCCTCCCTTACGACGCGCATGCAGAGGCCTCGTAGGCGCTACCTGATAGATCCGCTCAACGAGTTCCTCCGACCTCATGAAGCTAGGCCTCCATCCCCGACGACCTCAATAGCCTCGTCCTTCACTATCAGTAATTTGCCCTCATAGATCTCAACCTTAGCCAGCAGCCTCTCCATCCCCTTGATCAGCCTCTCAGCCTTGGGAGGGTGTATGTGAAGGACAATTATGCCGTGGAATTGCTTCGGAGGGTATAGGATCGTATTGGCGAAGTCATGGTCTCTAGTCACCAAAATATATCCCTTGCTGAGGGCTAGCGAGGCCAAGTCCCTGTTCCTCATCCCCCTCGGCGGGTATTCGACTATGTAGCCCTTAGACTCTAAGAAGTTCTTGACCTGCCTTGGAACGTTTTCGTCAAGAAGGAACTTCAGCGTACTTGACGTAGTGCTCTCCCCTTATGACCTTGGCGGCCCAGCTCAGCGCCTCCCTAACCATGTCCTCACTCAAGCCAGGGTAGTAGTCCCTGACTATCTCCTCGATGGAGACGCCGGCGGCTAGAAGCTCAATTACGTCGCTGACCAAGATCCTCGTCCCCTTGAAGGTCGGCTTCCCATGGCAGACCTCGTCGTCGACGACTATGTACTTGCCGACCTCAAGCCTCATGAGGGTCACGCAGGCTTAGCAGACGCCACGCGACTTAATAAAAGCTTTCTAAAGAGGTCGCGTGGCTCAAGTGGCCGCTCAGGGAGCGCTGCTGCCCTACATGTATGCAGCCTTCGGAGGACTACGTGCTGATCCCCGCGGTGTACATCGGGAAGGGCCTAGCCTACAAGCTGCACGGGGAGTGCTTTGAGCGCCTGAGGACCAAGGCCGAGGGGCTCCTCAAGCAGGGCCTCGCTAAGGAGGAGGCCTTCAAGAGGCTGATCGAGAACCCCATGCCTCCCAGCGTGGCGTGGGAGGCCTTGATTAGGAGTTCGCAGGCGGCGTTTCCTCCAGGGGGCTTAAAGGGCCAAGCTAAGGAGAGGACGCCCAGAGACGAGCTGCTCGACTGGCTCATGAAGCTCCTAGGGCGGCCGAAGTGAAAAACTTCTCTATATATCTCATTAAGACCACACAGCCGCTTCACCTTAACATGGGCCCGAAGGTGGCGCAAGGGGCTCAGATCGACGTGGAGTTCACGGGGGCCATGGCATTAGCTCACAGGGTAGCTCAAGTCTGAGCTAAAGTTCACAAGCTACGTAAGAGATGTGAACTTGGCATGTATATGAACAGGCCTTTCGAGCCCGCGCCGTGAAGGCCTGCTTAATCGGCATATAGCCCTTGGATGGATGAAGGCCGCGAAAGGCCTTCCTTCTGTGGACGTGAGCGACGCCCTTGCCCTCGAGGCCTTCGAGCTCATGGCGGACTTCCTCGATCTTGAACACGGCCTGGGCGCTCAATGCTAATGTTAGCGCCTAGGCTCGAGGCCAAGAGGCTTCAAGGGGGCCTTCGGATGGCCGATAGCCGGTGCTGATGATGAGGATTTCAGCGAGCAGATTCCCGATGACGATTAGAGAGCCATCCGAAGGCTCCTGCAACTCGTGGCAAGTCACACCCTCTGAGCGCCTCAGGGCCGTCGAGCGCTTTGCCTCACCCTGTCCGGAGGATCGTGCTCGTGCCTCCAGAGCCCCTTGCTGAAGCTTACGATTCGGATCCCGAGCTCGTCGATGGTAATGTCGGTTATCAGCGGCTCCATCAGGCCCCTCTGGACCGCTAGGTCAGCTACGACGCTCGACAGGGGCTCGTCATAGTCCCCCAGCAGCTCAAGCTCTACGGACCCTTCCATCACGTAGGCCTCGCTCATCGAGGAAGCCTCCTCGACTCTATGCACCTTGAAGCCGCCCGAGGGCCAGAGGCCTAGCTCCCTCGCGACGTCTTCGTCGACCACTACGCAAGGCCTAGGGCTCTCGGCGCCTCCGTTGGCCAAGACCGTGAGGTCAACGCTTCGACCGCTCTTCGACCTGACCCTTAGCCTCACCCTTACGGCCAACGAACTCACCTATCTCCTCTCTCAAAATCCATCTCCCGAGCTTCACCCTGTAGCCTTCAAGCCCTCCCCTCTCGCAGAGCCTCTTAAAGAGGGCCTCGGACACCAGAACCCTCTTGCTCACGTCGAGCTCCCGAGGAGGAGAGGATTTAAGCCGTTATATAAGCTGTCGTTAAGAGCTCTCAATCAACGTACCCGCTGAGCCTTGTCGACCACGGTTACGTAGTCGAGCATAGCCCCCTCGGACTCTCTCGACCTCAACACACGTCCACCAGTGCGCGCGAACTCCTTGAGGACGACTGTTAGCCATGGGGCACTATCTACGATGAATGTAGGCATTCCATCACAGTACTTTAGGGCCCCCTCTACGAAGAGCTTCGTGGCGAGCACGTTCCTAGATGGCATCCACGTCTATGGCTACGTAGACTCGATACTCCAACCCATTTGCCTTTACGCAAGTCTCATCCAAGGCTATGAGCCCCCTGGGGATCCTAGGAGGCTCGATGCTTAGCTTCTCGCTAAGCTTCCTAACCCACTTCCAAACAGCCATCTTAGAAACCCTAGGGGCCTCAGACGAGGACCTAGCAGCCCTCCTAAGGCTGCATGCGTGGATGTATAAGGCCAAGCCTAGCACCTTGAGCTCAAACGGGATCTTGCCCCCTCAAACACGTCAAGCTTCTTAACCAAAGACCTAACGCTAAGCATGGCATAAAGAGCTTAAATGAGGGCTTAATGAGCCTTGAGTGCCAGTCCGACCTGAGGCTCGAACTTGACATGTGAGCGCTCGAGGGCCGGCCTAACTCCATGGCCTAGCTTCCAGCCCTCGGGGGCGCTGCAGGAGCTCTCCCCCTCACGGAGCCAACCGTGGGTCCAGCTGCGAAGCCATCTCATAGCTTGTCGCCGTACGTCCGCGAGCCTCAAGGTTGAGGCAGGCCCTAGCGCAGCGGGGACGCTATTATCGCTCCAAGGGACGCTAAGACGCCGGCGAGTATCGCTAAAACAACCTTCCAGAGGCCGCTTAACCTCTCATCCACTCCCTCAATCTTAGCCGACAACCTCCCATCCATTCCCTCAATCTTAGCTGATAATTTTTCATCCATCCCTTCGATTTTAGCCGAGAGCCCCTCGTCCATCTCCCCAATTTTAACCAGCAAGCTCTTAACTTCTGAGCCGAGGACCTCCTTAGTAACCATCTGATTCCTCATTTGCGTGACAACATCATTCAAATATTCTATCTTCTTGGTGACGGGTTCTAAGACCTCTGTGATCGTCCTCCTCATGTCCTCCTTCTTGTCCACCTCCATTTTCGTTTTTCCACTCCATACTGTGGTACCGTGCTTAATAACGCTAGCGCCGAGCCAAGCTCACGACAGGAGACATCTGCCTAGGAGTGTAGGTGATCACGCGGCCATGCCCGCCGAAGGAATTGAGGGCTTCACGACATGCGCGGCGCCTCAGAGCCCCGCAAGGAGCCCCTGAAGGGGTAAAGCTGTTGCCCTCCGAGCCCAGGAGCCGTTTGAGGAGGGGTTGAGGTCAGCGCTCAGCTACGAGCCTCTTTATGAGGGCTGCGACGTCGGTGCCTCCGACCTTCCCCAAGTCCACTCCAAACTTGGCGCAGAGCTTTTCCATGATCCTCTTCTCGAAGATCTCGGCTCCGGCCTTGAATATGTCCCTCAAGAGGGCGACGAGGGCCTCAGGCCTCTCCGCCACGTCCTTCGCCTGCAGGCCGGTGCGGAGCCGAAAGTAGAAGTAGACGACGTCCCTAACTCCCCCCAGCGCCTCCTTGAGGCTCTCATCGACCGCCTCGAACACCCTCACCTTGCGCTCCCCGGCTGTGGCTCGCGACCCCCCACCTTCCGAGGTCACGCCCTCCACCTCATGCAGCCTCCGCCGCTAAACCACCGGCGTTAGCTTCGGCATCGGGTAGCCCTCAGACGTATCCACCTCGAGCGCGTAGATGTTGGTCCTAGGGCTCACGCCGTAGACCAGGACCGCTCCATGCCTCCTCACGAACCTCAGGTGCACGTCCGCTATCGGGCTCAGGGCCCTGGCTAGCCTCGGGTAGCCAGGCTTGAACATGATCACGCAGAGGCCCTTGGCCTCCCTAGCCATGGTGATGCACGCCTTCATGTACGAGAGGGCCCCCCTCGCGCCGTAGGCATCTATGAGCGCGTCCGCGCCGTTGACGTCGAGCACCGGCTGGCCGGACTCCTCCATGAACTCCTGCACCAGCTTGAGGCGCTCCCTTAAGTCCTTGGAGAGGTCCTCGCCCTCAAACGTCACTACGTTCGGCTTCGCCCTGACCCCTGGGTGGTACCTCATGTACACCTTCAACAGCCTGCTTATGTCCTCGCCCTTAAAGCCTCTCTCCTCAGTTCTCTCCCTAATTAGGTCATACTCTATGCCAATTGATGGAGTGATCGTTACGCCTCTCCCTTGACTCATGAAGTTCCACACGGTTGGAAGAAGGGCCAAGAGGTAGTGTTCCGCCGAGACGCGGTCAGCGATGTCGAATAAGACCATCGAGCCCCTCGGGTAGCCGCCTCCGAGCAGCTCGTCTAGGTCCGGCGAGCCAGTCGAGAAGCGCTCTTGAGTGTCCGGCTGAGACCTGAATCTTCGCGGCCTCTCGACGGGCTTGTGCTTGAACGGCGGGAAGGCCCTGAACCCGCCCTTAAGCGTGAAGACCGCCTGCACCTCTGGCGTCGGCGCCCCCCTCATCTTGATGACCTCCAGCTCCCTAAGCGGCCTACCGTCGAGCAAAACCCTCTTCAGGACGACGATGCCGTCGGCGACGAACTCCTCCACCCCCAAGCCCATCCTAGCCTCCCCGTGGGGCACCTCGACGATCAAGATGGTGGTGCAGCCCATGGACCTCACTATCC